>WOYI011281115.1_pt1 | contig 14343 bp, 9 predicted proteins | sample 6423411 | NCBI WGS metagenome assembly WOYI01 (sample SAMN13441803, study PRJNA592873) | oil field metagenome | biome: oil field; feature: oil-well bore; material: oil-contaminated soil; isolation source: oil-contaminated soil from oil-well borehole | place: Germany: Wietze | collected 2016-10-18 ...
CACGATTCCTGAAGAATAAAATGATGAAGCGCCATTAAATGTCATCTCCACCGATACATCAACATCATCGTATCCCTGGCGGTCAATATAAGCGATGCTACGACTCGTGCCCGAAGTAATCCCGTCTTCGCCAAAGGAGTACCCCGCACCACGAATATGGATATCGCCGCTATTTGCCATCAAGGTATTAGTATAAGTCGCGCTTCGTTCAATTGTCGGTTCAAACCCGAGAGAGATGAACCCTACATCTTGACGTCGTATTAGTGTTAGATAATGGGCGCCCACGCTCATCGAAAAGGTTCCAAGGCTAATCGATACATACGGAGCAAATGTTTCAAACGATGGAAGCGTCATTTCTAACGGCGCATTATTATCAATTTTAAGGGCAATTTTTTTGCCAAGTGACTCTATAGTCGCTCGCATCGTTAAACGATAAGTTGCTGTTTCATTTGCATATATTTTTGCAGAGAAGTAATCTTCTCCTTTAAGGTTTAAGACATAACTTCCACTTTTTCCGTTGTAATATTCTGTGAAGAAACCGCGTGGTTCAACTTGATCAAACGAGGAGGCGGATAGGGAAGAAACATCATCATCAAACGAAGTCGCATAAATGGTATCTTGTTTTAGATATTCCTTATCAGATAATCCGTTTGCTACTGAAGAAAAAGCGGTGAATTGCGGTGTAATGCCACTGCCATAATATCCCATTTTTCCCGAAGACACTTCAAGTTCATAGTTATTAAGTTTTTGCATGTTATCGAAATGCAGATCAAGCATGCCATCGTGATAAGACAGCCTTAATGAATGCAGGGCGGTAACATCATATGTTCGATTTAAAGCGATATCAAGAATTCGTGTATCGCTGCCTTTGCGAATTTGCTGTAAATAAACATGACTTCCTGTAAAGAATAAGTAATCGTAATTGGCATCGTCATTATAACCATATACAAGACGCCCATCGCTTCCAGTGAAATTCCATTCCGCAGTAAAGGAAGATTCAGTTTCTGCTTCGGTTAACTGGAATAATCCCGACGAAACTAGGTCGGTTTCTGGATTGTGGGTATAAAATTCAGGCATATCCGGAACAATCGTATCCGTCAATGAAGGCCGATCGACAGCCATTTCTGTACCGTTGAACAATAATCTGGATAGATTGAACTGGCGACCATGGACGCCATTCGTGCGTGAATGGTAAGCCATATAATATGAATCCATATCAGGTCCGAGCGTGGTCGAGCTATGGCCCAGTGTATGCCACTGGTCATCGGTATTCATCAAGATGTTATCGCCACGCGTAAAGCCATCACGAACGAACACATTGTCCTGTTTATCCATATAACTATAGCCAACTTTATAACCTGCGCTACCAACGTGAACGCCTGTGAAGGTCAAATAATATATACCATCACGGCTCAGCATATATGGACCTTCAGTCCAGCCGCCCATTGAGGTGTTTTCGATGTCAAACGCTTCGTTAGAAAGGGTGAAATCATCATTGAATTTAGTCATTCGAATTGTTTCGGCCTTTGCTCTTAAAAAATAGGGCGTTCCATCATTATCGATAAAGAAACTTCCATCGATCGATTCACCCACGTTACCGGTGTAAGGAACGAATGGTCCTTCGGGTGAACGCGACCGGAAGAAATAATGGCCGTTGCCCGCTTGGGATTCGCACATGTAAAACCAGCCATCGTAATAAGTGACTTCAGGAGCGTAAGCGACAATTGTTTCATCATAAATGGGATCGACCACATAACCTTCAGGAAGACCCTCACCTGTCACTGGTTCCCAGTTCATGAGATCAATGCTTTTATAAGCGCGGACGCCACTGCTTGATGTGGAAGGATATAAGTAATAGGTGCCATTAAAGCGGTACACAAAGGGATCACCGATCCCGTAATTGGGCCACTGATTCGGCAACTGAGAGGAATCAAAGGAATTGTTAAATAATTGGATGTTTGTGTCTAATCCACTCGTATCGATAATGGGGTTACCATTATATTCGCTACTTATTGAGCTGCTACTAGTACACGAAGAAAGAGCGATGGATGCCATCGTAAAGAAAATCGCTAATGTTTTTCTTGTTAGTTTGTTCATATTTATTTTGGCAAGCCCACCCCACCTAGGTGGTGGGATGGGGCCCGAAAGGAGACTTACCCTAAAGTAATAGATAAATTCTTATAAGAGGCCGCGGCTCCATCAGTATATAAGCCAATATGGCCATACGCAAATGGACTTGGATCAACAACATCGAGATACTCGACATCATTAACAAACACCATGATGCGATTGCCGGTATTCACCACACGAAGCGTATGATCAACACCTGAGGCGAATGTGCCGCCGGCCGAATCAAGAATTGTCGTCCAGTTATAGTCTTTGCGACGCAGAGATACTTGCGCATTATTAATGGCGATATAGTAACCCTGAATCGAGTCGTTATTTTCGTGGGTTGAGAACGCTTCGCTCCCGGCCCGTAATAGAATTCCTGCCGTACTAGCGGCTGTTGCGCCATCAAAGTTGATATCAACTTCAATGGTAGCATCGCTAATGGTCGGTTCACCAACATAAAGTAATTGGCGGTTGCCGCTTGTCGCGTAATGACCACCATTTTTAATCTTCCACACATTAGCGTAAAGCATGGCATCGCCGCCTAACGAGGTTAAGTCGTGTGAGAAGGAGGCCAGCGAATCAGTGGCAGGAGCAAACGCAAAGCTATTGAAGGCGAAATCGAGGTCACTTGCGATCGACACATAATGACTGCCTTCATGAATCGCAAAGCGTCCTAGTTCGGTTGTGAAATATTCGGCACCCTCCCCTAATTCATAGGTGGGTACATCAAGTCGTTTTGTCGCTCCATCGACCGAAATGGTGACTGATTGGCCCATCATCGCTACCGGTAGTGACATTGATAGGCAATAATAACCTTCTTCTTCGAAGTAGGTCAAATAGCGCGCCAGGTCACCAGATTTAATAGTAAGGTCGTAAGACCCCGTTTTAGCGGATGGTGAGACGAATCCACTTTCGATTTTGCTCAGGGCGGAACCATTAGTGAAGTTGCTATGTTCTAAATCATAACTATTGGCGAAGACTTTGCCTTGTTTAAATTCAGCATTGTCCGAAGACCCGCGAGCATAATTTGAAAACCCAGTAAAGCCAATCGCACCACTAGCAACGCCTTCATAACCAACGCGACCGCCAGTAAGGGCGATATCGTAGCCAATTAGTTTCGTCATGTTATCGAATTGTAAATCAAGCTTACCATCTCGATAGATGGCCCTAAACGTATGGAGCACATCTGTAGGATGGCTCTTCTCAAGCTCGATAGTTTGTAATAAAGCATCTTCAGCGCCGACTTTATGGAGTTCGATATTGCTTCCATCATAGGAGATGTAGGCATAGTCGCTTGAAGAATTATAAGCAAAGACGGCTTTTCCATCACTTCCGGTGTAGTTCCACTCGGCCGTGAATTCGTCGCCTGTGGCCTCCTCTGATAGTAATAACGCCCCGTCAGCCACTAGATCTTCTGCGGCATTATGGCTTGTAAACGCCGCCGTATTGGGAACGATGTTCCCCGTCCGTTTGACGTTAGAGGCCATCATATCGGTACCATTGAAGAAAAGGCGACTCATCGAATAGGCGCGGATGGGACCGCCCGAATTCAGTAAGTTATGGTAGACAATATAGTAACTATCCATGTCTGGGCCTAAAACAGTAGCGCTATGACCGAGTCCATTGAAGTCGGGACTTGTCGAAAGAATGATGTTTTTAGGATCATAAGTATAAGCATCGCTTGCCACGGCGCTATCTTCGCTAAAGCTATAGCCAACGCGATATCCAGCTGAAGTAACGTGGGTGCCTGTATAAGTAATATAGTTGACGCCATTGCGACGCAAGATATAGGACCCTTCGGTCCAATTACCAATTTGGGTATTATCAAGCGTTTTAAGCGTTAGCGTATTGGCGGTCCAATCGCTACGCATTTGAGCGATTCGGATATTGCCCGAATTGGCCCGTGTCAAATATAACTTTTCGTCATCATCGAGGAAAAAACTGCCATCGATGGATTGCCCAAAGTTACCAGTAATCGCCATAAAGGGACCTTCGGGATGCTCAGCGCGTAACACATAATGGCCGTTACCTGCTGGTGACGTAATCATGTAGAAATAGCCATCAAGATAGATGACTTCAGGAGCATAAGCCGCCTGAGTAATCGCTTCTTCGCTCACATACCCCGTTTGAAGCCCTTCACCGGTCACCTGTTCCCAATTGACGAGGTCAAGACTTTTCCAACCACGAACTCCAAATTCAGAATCCTTAGTGGAGGCATATAAGTAATACACGCCATTAAAGCGGTAGACGAAGGGATCGCCGATGCCATAGGTATCCCATTGGCCCGGGATGCGATCTTCGCCAAAACTATTTTCGTAAAGTTCGCGCACTTCAGGAGCCGTTGGCTCCGTGATTGGCTCGATGGAGGAGGGGAGCGAACTCCCCTCCAATGAAGATGAACCAGAACTAGCGCATGACGCTATTAGAAGGGTGAGCGTCAACCCGATTATGGATCTTGAGATTCTCATTGAGACCTCCTTTGCTTAGGCGTGGTAATAAGAGAAGTCACTTAGTGTGAAGCTGAGCGAGTCATCTGATAATAACCGGATATACCGATTGGCGTTTTCCGGAGCGATGAATGTTCCCGCATAAGCCGTGTTATAAGCTGCTGAAATGGCACCATCGCCATAACCCCAGCCGTCCCAATCTTTAATTCCATCGTCCCAAATACCGACGGAGAAACCGATTTGGTCGGTAGCGCTAATCCCTAGCGTTTCATAAAGGACATTGACGCTAATAACGGCACCATCGACGGTTTTTTCAACACCAGTGATTGGATCGGAGTTAGCCCAAATATCGATGCGGCGAGTCGAGGCGTTTTGGCCCAAATTAGCCCAACCGGTGTCGATAAAGAGCTCGAGTTTTTGAACGGTTAAGAAGTCACTTGGAGCGGTGAAGACAAATTCAATTCCTGTTGCTCCATGACGCGCTTTGAATTCAATACCGGCACCAAAGAATTTGAAGCCGAACTTATTTTCAAGCACGCGGTAGTCGGACACTAACGTGTCACGCGAGACAAATGATCCGTCGTTGAGGGTCCAAGTTAATGAGCCATCCGATAGGACGCGAATGTATTTATGGGGAATTTCTGGAGCGACGAAACCGCCACCCTTTTCCGTTTCATAAGCTGTCACAAATGGAACGCCGGATAAGCCCCAGCCATCCCAACCAGACGCTAAAGCACCAAATGTTACGCCGACTTGATCGGTGTTAGAAATGCCAAGCGCTTCATAACTGACAGCAAAGTATAAATTGCTGCCATCAACGGTGGTCTTGGTTTCAGTGTTAGCAAACGCGGTGCCGCCGTATGAAGTAATCGTAGCGACATTGCCGGTTCCAAACACATTAAAACGCCAGGTTGTGCCATCGGTCCGTGAGGCAGTAGCGCTGCCAGTATCGAGGAAGAATTCAATGGTATAAGGGGTCCAGGAAGCTTGTGTCGTCACAAACTTCATTGATAAGGCTAAGTCACTAGTGCGGCTAACATGAGGAGTAACGCCACCTGGAACCTGTAAGCCACCAAAGGCGGAATTGAATGAATGATAGGTTAATGTTGCCAAGTCGATTTCTTCTAAACTGGATTCGACTGGTGGCACATAAACCCATAAATCGCCATCGGCTTCGGCAAATGTAATCGTGCCATCGCCAAGCAGCCAGACATAACGGTTAGATAATTCTGGAGCGATAAAGTTTGTGCCATAAGCGGCATTATAAGCGATTTGGGCATCGGTTGCCGGTGAACTCCACCAACCCCAGCCGTCCCAGTCGCCAGCTCCAGCGTTATACGTCGCATTCCAGACGCCAATCGAGAAACCAAAGTTGTCTCCCATGACGGGAACTGGATTTTCGCCAACGGAAAGTAACGCGTATGGAATCGTCACTTGGAACACATCGGCGTCGAAGTATTTGACAAAGCCAGGAATTGCTGCAAGGCTTGGCCGTTCGGCCGCGTAATAATTGATACGATCATCTTCATAACTTAATTTAGCCCAAGGTTGCACGACAAATGTCGTATCGTTACGGCCAGCGGTCGCTGTACCAGTGTCGATATAAATTTCTAACTTTAAGTTATCGGCCCATTCGCCACTACCTGCCGCCGTATTACGGACAGCAATGGCATTAGCGCCATAAGCTACTTCATAAGAAGCATTGAGCGAGAATTTGCCACCAAACGAAGTATCGGGACCAAGGTCAATATAAGTGGCCTCTTCAAGTGTGAATGAGGTCTCGATGTCTGCGCCTACGGCATCTTCGGCGGATACGATTACCTCTTCACCAAAGAACAATGGGTGCGAGACTTTGACTGGAAGCGCTTCGGTTAATTCCTCTGCTTCGAATTCGTAGGCACCTGTAGAATCAGTCATCGTTGCCTGCGAGGCATCGTCGCCCAATGTCACGACAGCATCAACGATGGGATTTGACGCTTCATCGCGCACGGTGCCGGCAATCACGAATTCGGTGATGACTTCCGAAGATGTCTCCGAGGAGGTAACGCTCGTCGAAGTCGTTACGCTGGTGGTTGTTGAAGTCGCCACACTCGTCGTCGTCGAAGTCGTCAAACTAGTTGTCGTCGAGGTCGGTTCGCTCGATGAAGGAGTCAACGAACTTTGGCACGCGCCGAGTAATAACGCGAGACCGGCTAAACCAAATAGAAATACTGATTTGCTTTTCATATAATTCCTTTCTTAACGCTATAGCGCGTTATATTCGCTTCTAGTAATAATCGAATTGGTCGTGAAGACCATGTAGGCACTTGCTTGCTGGGGATCAATAAATATTTCGCCAACAAACCAACCGAACCAGTCATAGTTGGTGCCGATGATGTTACCACCCGCTAAATAGCGGTCAGGAGCACCAAAACTGAAACCAATCGCCGAATCGCGGGACATGTTGATGGCGCCGTAGGGAATCATGATTTCAATTCCAAAACTAGTATCGGTATCAGCTTCGTTATTGATGGTTCCTTGGAGGGCAACTTCAAAGCTGACAAGTCCATTCCAAGTACCCCACACGTTATCGCTTCCAGTCAAAATACGAGTGCGGCCATGGACACCAATATTAATCTGGATGTCATCGCCTTGATTATTGATGCCATCGTTATCGGCGTCGAGGTAGAGTTCAATCGAATCACTACGATTGACGGGATCGCCATTGGCATCGCCATCAGTCAACAAATTGTCGTCTTTGAGGTCAAAATAGACAAACAAGGCGGTCTCACCACGATAAAACTTCATCGTCGCCTCATTAGTGCCATGACGGGGAATCGTCACTTCCGGACTGGCATAGGAGGTGTCGATCCACGCTTCCTCATTATCGATACCATCGATTGTTAACTCCGGAGTTTCAAAATTGCCTTCGATATCGAACGGATTGCTATCGGTGACGATATCATCGGTTGAGGTCTCGCTCGAGATGGAAGGAGTGCTTGAAAGTGAAGTTCCTTCAGAAATTCCGCTCGAGGCGCACGACGCTAACATCAGCACCGCTAAAACTACAAATACGTATCTTCCTTTATTCATTCATCCTCCTTATTTTCCCCGTTACATTCGAAGGGGGTTTTGTAGTGTATTGATAATGGTGGCCAAGGAGTTAGCGTTAGCATCGAGTTGACCAATAACGACATAGATAATGGCGAAAACGATAACCAAAAGAGAAAATGAAATCCAGGCGATAAATACGATCCACATTTGCCGATTCATACTCTTATCCTTGTGCCTCCTTTCAACCTTGTTTAAGTGGATGCCGTAGTCTAACCGCGGATCCATAGCTGGCGTATAGCCCCCCACCACCTAGATGACCTGGTGCGCTAATTGTGGTAACGATAAGTAATGTTCCATCGAGATATACTTCGATTTTGCCATTTGATAATGTGGCGCGAATTCGGTGAATCTCGCCATCCTTAATTCCGGTGGGTCGATCATAGATACGAAGGCGACCATAATGCAAGCGATCGACTACGAGCAGATTCCCTTCAAATCCAACTAGATATCCAAGTAACGGAAATCTTGCTTGAGGATATTCATTTGAATATTCTCGCGTTTCCAGTAATAACCCAAACACATCATTAGGCCGGATCGCGTCAATCACAAACTCGAGCTCAACATCATGTGATGAATGTAGCTCTTCTTCAAGCAAGTAACTATCATGGTTGCCCTTAGGTATTAGCCACCCATTATCATGAATGAATAAATCTTTCAACTTATAAGGGCGAACTTCATCAATCGTGAAGTATTTGAAATCAAAGTTTCCTTTGAGTGTTTCGATACTTAATGTTCCGCTAGTTGCTAAATCAAAATATCCGAGGAAATAGGGAAGGTAATTATATTCAGATATCGTTGGTTTAATGGTAATAGCTTGCCCATTGACGGTCAAAGCCACATCTTTATTAATATGCGCATACGCGAATAGAGCAAATTTGCCACCATGGGCGGTTACATAGTCATATGTGGTTGTCGTTAATTCGCGGTGATAAATCTCATCGACGGAATCAATGATTGCCTCACTAGCATTGCGACCATGACGCGCATCAATAATGCCTGGTAGTACACATGGATACTCCGCATCGCTTGATCCATTCGCGTGATTCGTAAATGCGGTATAGCCATAACTTCCAATTCCTTTAAAGCCAATGCGACCAGCGTTAAACTTATCGAGTGTGGCGATTAATGCATTATCAATCAGTAGTTCCGACTTCTCGTCCGCGATGAGGCGTATCGTATGGAAGTGGGTAAAATCAAATGGGCAGGGAACGATCGAAGTAAATGAACCATGACCATCGTGTTTGGTAATCTTTAAAACATGTTCCGCTAGTTCGATTTCATGGTAATGCGATGAATCAATGTAGCCCATAATTAGGGAAGCACCAATTCCCTTAATTGAAGTTTCAAGTGTAAAGCGGCTTTCAGTCGCTTCTTCTGTTAAGAGAAATTTATCAACCGACTTTAGTGAAAGCATAGGAACATGTGTTTCAAAGTAAGGACGATGGGGCGCTTCAATCTCAAATGAAGAAACACTCGCATGCATTAGTCTTCCCGAGAATTGCAGTCGCTCAACCATGAACTTACGCGGTAAGAAACCCAACGTATCTTGTTCCATCGTATGGTAAATCACATAAAATCCATCTAGGTCGGGTCCAAGGGTAACGGAGTTATGGCCCAGACGCGTATAACCCTCTCCTGTATTAATAAGAAGGGGATTATTATCTCCTTCAACAAATTCGCCATCAAACCTAGTCGATGTCGCATAGGCAATTCGATAGCCTTTGCTTAATAAGTGATTACCGCAGTAAGTCAAATAGTAATAACCATTTCGGTAAAATAGGGATGGCCCTTCGGTCCAGGCGTTAAGGTGCGTGTCGAGATTTCTGCGGTTGGTTAAGTGGCCCGATTCATCGACATCAAGTAGGGCAATTCCGGCATGATCAGCCCGTAATAGATGTAGCTTGGCGTCACTTCCCACGAAGAAACTACCATCTATCATTGAATTGATGTTATCGGTCAACCGAATATAGGGACCTTCAGGCAAATCGCCCACATAGATGTAATGTCCATTTCCTTTTGGGGAAGTGATTAAATAAAAGCGATTGTAGGCATAGATGATTTCGGGGGCATAAGCCGCTTCTAGAAGTGGTTCTTTAACAGCATCGCCAAGATAATTCCAATTAACAAGATCATCGCTACGATAGACGCGGATATTAGTGGCTCCATCAGGAGTGGAAACATATAAGTAATAGCTTCCTTGGTAGCGGAAAACAAACGGATCGCCATAGTGGGCCGTTGGATGATCAATTGAAACGAGGGGATTACGATACTTCATTCCTACTCCTTGATGCCACTTAATGAAACTGATTGCACAAACATGTTTCTAAATACGAGGAAGACGATAATCATTGGAATACTGGCCAAAAACGATCCAGCCATAATCCAGGGGATATTAGTGCCGGTTCCGTAACTCGAATTAAGTGAAGTTAAAGCAACTTGCAAAGTCCAAACGGTCTTGTTGGTTAAATAGATGGAAGGCGCAAAGAAGTCGTTCCAGATACCGACAAACCAAAAGATGACCTGTGCGGCAATCGCCGGCTTTGTTAATGGCAGTGCGATTTGCCAATAGATTCTAAAGTATCCGGCCCCATCGATCTTAGCCGATTCCACGAGTGAATCAGGGACGCTATTTTTCATGGCCGTGATTAGGAAGAAGGTCATCCCAATATTTCCAAATAAGCCTGGAAGGATTAAAGGGATGAGTGGCCATGGCCAGGGATTGCCCATATCGATTTGTAAGATATTAGTTAACGATAAGTACGCTCGGTACTGCGGTAACATTACCGCAGCATAGGGAACCATCATCGAAGTCATTAATATTAATAAAATCGTCTTTCGGTAGCGCATCTTCATCTTGGCAAAGGCAAACGCTGCCAGGGTGGAAGAGAAGGTACCAATCAAAATAACGGTAATTTCCACAAACATCGTATTACCAATGGAGCGGACAAAGCTGATCGAGGTATCCGTTAATACCTCAAGAAAGACACCCCAGTTAGGGTTAGAAGGCCATAGTATTAATGAAATGCTATTAGCTTCGCCAATTGTTTTAAGCGAGGTGGAAAACATCCAAAAATATGGGAACATCATCGTTAAGGCGCCCAGTATTACAAATACAGTGGCCGTCCAAAACATCCATTGTTCGGCCCTCGTCCGTTTAATGCCTGACTTTACTTTTCGTTTTGTTTTAAGTGTTGCTTCCATGGTTATACATTAAGCATCTTGCTTCTTCGTAACTGGATAATCGTCACGATGATAATGACGGTTGCCAGCAAAAACGAAGCGGCCGCTGCTAATCCATACTTTCCTTGGTAGATGCCTTTATTCCAGATGTACCACACAATCGTCCGTGCGCTTTTTTGGCCATTGGCGAATATCTCGGCTTCGGCAAAGCTTTGTAACCCGCCGATAATCGACGTGACCACAAGGTAAAACGTTGTGGGATTAAGCAAGGGAATCGTAATATGCAATAATTGTTGAATCTTACTGGCCCCATCAAGCGAAGAGGCTTCGTAGTATTCATGAGGAATGTTATTAAGTCCGGCTAGGTAAAGAATCATGGTGACGCCAACCGCCGACCAGACTCCTTTGACCCATAGGGCAATCTTGATAAACCAATAGTCAATTCCAATCCAATCGATATTAAGACCAAAGAATTGGTTAATGAACCCATATTCGGCATTGAATATATACCGCCAAATGATGTTGACGGCCACCGCTGAAGTAATCGCCGGGAGATAATAAAATAACGATAAGATAAGGCTTCCCTTAGCGAGGTTTTTAAGATAGACCGCTAGTAAAAGGCCAAGGCTAATGCCAATCGGCATGGCTGCCATAAGGATGATGGTATTTCCAACAGCATCCCTAAAATTAGCGTCACTTAGTAAATCAGCATAGTTTTCAAACCAAACCCAGGTAGTTGTTTCACGGACCGGATTAAAGTCGGTAAATGATTGATAAAAGCCATATGAGAAACTGGCTAGGGTGAAAATTAGAAAGCCAATAATTGGGATAATGATGAAAAGGAGGGCGACCCGTTCTTCGTGTCGTGTTAGTTTGCTATGTTTTGGCTTTGCGATCACTGCCATCAAGCGAACTCCTTCAAATTAATTTAAATATGAACGGTTTTCGTCAAGATCATCTTGGAAACTAGAAGCATAAGCGGTTAAGAATTGTTGCGCCGTTTGCGTACCGGCAAATAAAGGTTCAAGCGCATCTTCTAAATCATCGATTGCTGTATTGTCGTATAAGTAATAGCGAGTACGATTCTTACCACCAATGAGTGTGGTTTGCTTAACCGTATCGATAAATAATTGTTTGTTGGCAGGCATAAGTGTGCGGCCAGATAAACCATCTTCATCGAGCCAGGCGCCTTCAGCGATAGAAATAACATTAGGCATCGCTTGCCCTAATTGGAAATTCAGAGTGGCCGAGCCTTCATTAAAAGCTAAATATTTTGCTAACGCCATCGCGGCTGTCTTTTTAGCCGAATTGTTAGCAACGGCATAGCCAACTGACCCCACCCAACTAGTGGACTTAGCGCCCGCGGCTGGTCCCACTGGCGTGGGAATCACATCAAAATCAAAGGCGACCGTATTCCAGAAAGCTTTCATATCCCAGGCACCCATCCAAGCGAATAAGCTTCCTGAGTTTAAGAAACGTTGATAGGCATTCATCGAGTTTTGTTGGCTTGGTGAAGGCATCACACCATCAACAAGATGTAAATCAGCGATGAATTGGAAAGCTTGAATGAAGTTAGAATCAGTAATTGTTTGAGTGGTAATTGTGTCATCCCAGTAATCGGCATTATTGGAATAGACAGCATGCATCATTTCATAACTGCCAATACCAAATACTTCTGGAGTTTTAAGCGCTGTTAAATAACTTCGGAACTGCGCCCAGGTCATGGGGATGGTGGGGCTTGGTAGTTCCAGCGATAAACTCTTAGTAGCAATAATTTGTTGTAACAAGGTCTTGTTATAAACGAGTAGATACGGACCTAAATCCTTTGGTAAAGCGTAAAGAGGTCCGGTTCCTAATGTGCTTGTGCCACGATCGTAGCGGTACATATCCGTCGATAAGCTCCAAACCGAATCGAGTTCATCTTGGGTGACATCATTACTCATGTCATACAATTTGCCAGAATCGGCCCATTGCATAAATTCATAATCAGGCATGTAAAACACATCGGGTAATGACGAGCCACGGTTTTTAAGTGTGGTCATATAGGAATCCGATGAAGTCGCATTATAGATAACTTGAATGTTAGGATTTTCATCCATGAATGAATTGACGAGCGTTTGGAAGTTTTCTTGTTCTTCGGCGCTCCCCCATCCAAAGAATTCGATAGAAGTTACCCCTTCAGAATTAGAATCAGTATTTGATAGATCCGCGCTAGAAGCACAACCCGCTAATGTTAAAAGGGCGGTCGCCATTACTGCGAAGATTATTTTTTTAGCCATGCAATATCTCCTTTTTGACGCCCTTCATACATAGCAAAAGGGCAATGAATTTCTTTGTCGCTTAAATTATAACTTGTATGCGCTTACATCAAAACAACGACTTTTGCTTTTTTTGAAATCTTACATATTAATTCAACTTTTTTCGAATTTCACTTGTAATCGCATTCCGCCAAGATTAAATTAAAGATAACAATTATGAGAAGAGACCGCCTCACACTTGATGATGATGAGCGCCTTGAGAAACTCGGGGATTCTTTATCAAGCCTAACAAGGCGAAAGATTTTAAGGTTAATCGTTGAAAAATCATATTCATTACTCGAACTAGCACGTGAGCTAGATATTCCAATGTCCACGGTGGCCTTCCATGTCAAGATTCTTAGAGAAGCCAATCTAATCAAGGCCATCCCTAATCCCTCTAAACGAGGAAACGAAAAAAATATATCATTTGAATGTGAATCGGTATCAATCTTTTTCACCGATAGCACTAACGTTGACCGGTTCACTAACATCGTGAAAATTCCTCTTGGTAGCTTTACAAGTTTTAATATCACGCCACCCTGCGCCATCTGTACCAAGGAAGGCATTATCCATCCACTTGACGATATAAGTGCTTTTTACCACCCGATTCGCTTAAAGGCACAACTTATTTCGTTTTATAAAGGGAGAATCGTATTTCCAATTCCTCTAGAAAACCAATCACCAGCGAAACTAGAATCGATCACGATATCGATGGAAATCTGCTCCGAGTGCCCCAATTACAATAATTCGTGGCGGAGCAATATCACGTTTTATCTTGACGACACTGAACTAGCGACTTATTTATCGCTTGGTGATTATGGTGATCGACGAGGATTATACACTCCATCTTTCTGGGGTAATAACTCATCACAATATGGAATGCTAGTTAATATCCGTATCGATAATGCTGGAACATTCATCAATGGCGAAAAAGCGGGAACCACCACAATAAGTGACTTAAGACTAGATGGAAAATTCGTAACTCTACTCAAGATAGCCGTTAAAGATGATGCCAAGTATGTAGGAGGCATCAATATATTCGGTAAAGACTTTGGCGATTATAACCAAGACATTAACGTTCAATTAGCCTACGAACGTACCATCTAAAAAAATATTTTTTTGGATGTGGTACTTATGTACCAGTGCTTCTACCTTCAATTTTCCCTATGGAATTTGTCATTTTAAGTATGTTAAAGTATCGGCAAATCGGTGCT
>WOYI010611043.1_pt1 | contig 14333 bp, 10 predicted proteins | sample 6423411 | NCBI WGS metagenome assembly WOYI01 (sample SAMN13441803, study PRJNA592873) | oil field metagenome | biome: oil field; feature: oil-well bore; material: oil-contaminated soil; isolation source: oil-contaminated soil from oil-well borehole | place: Germany: Wietze | collected 2016-10-18 ...
CATACCCGGTGCAGGCAGCACGTTCACCGTCTGGTTGCCCTGGCGGGAGGCGGGGGAGAGCGCTATGCCCTGCCTGAAGAAGATGGGTCCACGTGAGCGGCATACCGGGAAATGTGCCCTGGTGGTGGAGGATGATCCGAGTGCGGCACAACTGATGGCATTATGGCTGAGGCAGCTGGGTTGGTTTGTTGAACATGCCCGTAATGGAGAGGATGCCTTGCGCCAGATCATGGTCGGGCCGCCGGATGTGGTCATTGTGGATGTGATGTTGCCCGGTATGAGTGGTTGGACGTTGCTGAAACGATTGCGTGAACAAGAAACGCTGGCTCACATCCCGGTGCTGGTGGTTTCTGTGGTGGCCAGCGAGACCCATGGTCATGCTCTGGGTGCCACAGCCGTGATCGATAAGCCACTTTCCCAGGATGATCTGCTCACTGCCTTGCGCAAGTGCGGTCTGGCAGGGGCTTCGTTGCGTGTGGTATTGTTGACCAGGCAGCATCCCTCCATTCTGGAGGTTTGCCGTGCGCTGGAACAGGAAGGCCATGACGTGCAGGTGATGCACAATAGGAAGGACCTGGAAACGGCGTTGTCCTGCTGGAACCCGGACGTGGTCATCTTCGATCTGAGCTTTGCGAACCAGCTGGCATTGGATGTCTTGGCACTGCCCCGAGAACGCCATGGCGGCACTTCTCCTTTCATATTGGCCCTGCAAGGAGACAATCGGTGGCTCTATCGCTGCGCCGACGACGGGGCCGCCCATGAATTGCCAGTTGAGAGGAGCAGGGTGTTGCTGGACATCCTGCGGCATGCGGATCTGTATATGGCTGATGGCGCCAAGAAGCCCTGATGGGTCAAGCAAATAATGGGGGATTTGCGGTCAAGCGCATTGTGTTCATGTTGTGTTGTCCAATGAGGCTCAAATGTCCAAAACCGTTTTGGTGATCGAAGACAATCCCAGTAATATGAAGCTGGCCGTTCTCTTGCTGACCAGTGAGGGCTATGGGGTCCTGGAGGCGGTGGACGCCGAGAGCGGCCTCGAGATGGCCCGGACAGCTCGTCCTGATATGATTTTGCTTGATATGCGCCTGCCGGGTATGAGTGGGCTTGATGCCGCCAGGATTCTCAAGTCCGATCCACAAACGGCCGATATTCCCTTGGTGGCACTGACAGCGCAGGCCATGGCCGGCAATGAGGAGGAGATCTTTGAGGCCGGTTGTGATGGCTATCTTGCCAAACCGGTGCGCCGGGATCAGTTCAGAATCACCTTGCAGCGTTTCTTGGGTACTGCTTCCCTGATGGGCAGTGTCGGACAGGAGGAATGAGAGATGAGCGCAGAGGAGCTCCATGAAGGACATGACCTTCCGCAGGGCAAGATCTTGCTGGTTGATGATGAGCCAGTCAATCTCAAGGTGCTTCAGGCGATCCTCAAGAACAGCTATCAGATCATGACTGCAGCCAATGGGCAGGAAGCGTTGCAACGGGTGAATGAAAACCCCCCCGATGTCATTCTTCTTGATGTGATGATGCCCATGATGAACGGCTTCGAGGTAGCTCGGACCCTCAAGACTGCAAAAGAAACCAGCCATATTCCCATCATCATGGTGACCGCCTTGGAGGATCGCCAGTCTCGTCTCCAGGGACTGACAGCGGGTGCCGAGGATTTCCTGACGAAACCCGTGGACAAAGACGAAGTGGCCGCCAGGGTGCATAACTTATTCAGGCTCAAGAAATACCATGATATGGTCAAGGATCAAAATCAGCTCCTCGAGCAGAAAGTGCGCGAAAAGACTGCCAGTCTACGGACTGCTTACGAGGAAACCATCTATACATTGTGTCGTGCTGCCGAGTACAAGGACGAGGATACCGGCAATCATATTCAGCGCATCAGTTACTATACGGCACGTCTCGCCGAGATACTTGGCATGGATGGCAATTTTGTGGAACAAATCTTTCATGCGAGCCCCATGCACGACATTGGCAAGATCGGTATCCCGGATCGCATCCTGCTCAAGCCAGGGACCCTGACTTCAGAAGAAATCGTGATCATGAGGACCCATCCAACCCTGGGTGCCGAGATTCTGTCCAATTGCAGCTCGCCTTATCTGATGATGGGGGGTGAGATCGCTTTTGGCCATCATGAGCGATGGGATGGCGGCGGCTATCCCCGGGGCCTCAAGGGTGAGCAGATTCCGCTTACGGCCAGGATCGTCAACATTTGTGATCAATATGATGCCCTGCGCAGCAAAAGACCCTACAAGCCATCCCTGTCTCACCAGGAGACCATGCATATCATTGCCTCCGGTGATGGGCGCAGCATGCCCAGTCATTTCGACCCCGCAGTGCATCAAGCCTTTTTGGGGCATCATCAGATATTTGCCGAGATATATGAGGCTCTACCTGATTGAGACAGAGATGGAGGCTGATCGATGAACCAGCGGTTGTTCAGCGTTCCAGGGAATAAAGCAGATCCGCAGCCGTCTCCGAGCCAGCTTGGGTGCGCAGACTGAGGGAGGGCGCGAGGCTGTAGGTGATGTGTGCCGTTGACAGGCCATCGAAGATACCGACGCCGTAGCCGACGGAAAGCCGGGGGCCCAGCTGGCGCCCCACCACCAGCTGGCTGGACTCCGGCATGCCAGCAGTGGATTCCACATGCACATCGCTCAGGCCGAAGCGCTTGCCCACCATCTTGGCCAGGAACTCGCTGCCACGCACCCCGGCATTGAGCATGCCCTGGTTGACCATATTGCTTTCCTCGGCTGAGGTCTGGCGCAGTGGGCGGCCGAACAGCAGGTAGGAAAGCATATCGGACTCGGGGAGCGGTGGATTGGAGGTGAGCGCCAGCTCTGGCTGGTTCACGGTACCGCGCACATGCAGACCAACCGTCCCGCCTTCTATGGCGCGGGTGGCCTGCAGATCCAGTCCTGGATTGGCCAACGGGCCTCCTGTGAACAGCACCCGGCCGGTGCTAATCTGCAGATCCTGTCCATAGGCCTTATAGCTTCCCTCAACAAGGCGCAGTTCGCCCACACCCACAGGTGGATTCTTGGGCTCGATCACCATGGTGAGATCCCCATCCAGCTTGCCTTGCACGCCCTTGGCGCGGATGGCCAGATCAGGCCCAGCCACCAGCCGCAACCGCGCGCTCAACGGTAAAGAGGTTTCTTGGGATGCAACGTTTTGCTTGGACTGCTGCCCCACGATGACCTCATCGGAGCTGACGCCGACGCCAGAGGGCAGCAATGCCGGTTGCAGCTTGCCCTTGGGCAGGGCCAGCATGCCAGCCAGATGCAGGCGCTCGGGTGTCATGGTGATTGACAGATTGGTGGAACCTGTCACATGGGCCTGTGGGATATCGGCCAGCAGCACCTCCTCCCCCTGGACGGTGCCCTGCGCTTGCCAGCGGCCCTTGTGGAGCGCGCCAATGGCAGCGATGCGCAGGCGCCCTTGACCACTGGACAGCGCCCCATCGAGCTTGAGTTGATTGTTTTGGGTGGTATGCACATTGAGATCCAGGTCGCGAACATCCAGTCCCAGGGTCGGTAGCTCGAAACGACCCTGCCCTATGGCAAAGCCACCCGCCAAGAGGGGTTGGCTCATGGTGCCGGCAATATTCAGCCGGCCATTGGCTTCCATGTCCACGGCAGCCATCTGGGGAACCACAGCGCCCAGGAAGCCCAGGGGCAGGCGCTGCAGACGCAGGCTTGCTTGTACCGGCAAGGTGTCGATGGCTGTGCCGCCTGGATCAGGGACAATGCCCTGGAGCTGCAGCAGGCCCTGGTTGGCCAGATGCAATTGGCTGGAGAGTCGCCACTGCCTACCCATATCGACACGGAGGCTACCGGAAGGCATGTGCAGGAGCACGATGGGCGGGACTCCCTCTGCACTGTCGTCTTCCATGGTGAGCTTCCCTGTGGTGAGATCAATGTGTCCTTGACCACGCCAGTGGCCTTGTTCCTGCCGTAAGTCCGTCTCGCCCTGCAGCGTCCCCGTGACGTGATATCCGGCGGGCAACAGGGGTTCGAACCGGTGCAGGTCCACCTGACGCAGGGAGACAGCCACTGCAGCCTGCCCGGGCCCTTGGGCAGCCCCCTGGGCGCAGAGCATCATGGGGTTTTGTTGCAGGCACAGCCTGCCGATGGTGAAGCGCCCTGATGGAGACCATGACAGGGCACCGGGTTGTGTCAGGGCATAACGACCCAGGTCTGCATGCTGGAGTTCCAGTCTCTGGAGAGTGCCTTGCCATTCGTTGCCGGAAAAGCCCCCGGATAAGGCGAGATGGGCGCGCTCGAGCCCATATACAGGGCCGTCAGCCATGAGATCGAGGCTGTGCTTGTTGGCAGTGCCGTCAAGCTGCCAGAGGAGCTTGGAGATCTGCATGGAGCGGGAACGCAATTGCAGGACCTGCAAGCGCAGGTTACCCTGCCTGCTGTCTTCTGGCAAAAAAAGCTGTCCCGAGCTCTGCAGCGCCTCCAGAGACCAGTCCTGGTAGCGCAGTTTGTGGCCGCTGGCCTCGAGGCGCAGCGCCGGCCACGTGAGCGGACCAGCAAGGTTGGCCGCGATGTTGAGCGATCCGGATGCTTGGGGAAAGAGATCATCGAGCTGTGGTGCCTTCAGGCGCAGGGCCAAGGAGAGCTCGTGATTCAGTTGACCTTGTGCCTCCAAGAGGGCCTTTCCTGAATGGAGCTCCAGCGCGGTCAGGTGATAGGCATCCGGCGCAATGGTGGCCGTTACAAGGCCGCTCACGGGTCGCTGGCGCAGTTGCCCATGCAGCCGGCTTACAGATGCTGTGACCTGCCACTGGGGAGCGAGATGACCTTTGGCCTCCCACAGGGCTTCCAGGCGGCCTGGCCATTGTGCCGAGAAACGGCCTGGATCCACGTCATGCAGCGCTCCCTGGAAGGCAAACTGCATGCTGCTTTGCAGCGACATGCGTCCCTGCAGGGTCATGGTAGCCCCAAAACCATGCACGGTGGCCTGGGCGACCTGGATGACCTGAGGGGCGATGTGGGTGGTGAAAGCAGCGCTCAGCAATGCGGGGGCCTGGTCTGCCCGCATCCAGGTCATCTGGCTGGTACCGCGCAGGTCGAAACCCCCTGTAGAACCAGTGAGGTGCAGTACGCCGCTGTTCAGCTGCCAATCGGGGACATCTGGCACATGCAGATTCCGCCAGCTGAGTGTAGCCTTGGCCTGCCTGGTCTCCAGGGAAGCGATAGCACCCTGGGCATGGAGTGTCCCGGTCTTGCTGTGCCAGTCCGCCTGGATATTGGGCAGGGCATCCCCTATTTTTTGCGCACTGATGATCATGGCACCGTGACCCAGGGGAGAGTGGCTCACGGCCAGCCTGGCGTTGAGCCGCAGGTTATCGGGATTCCCCTGGATACGGATGGCTCCACCATAGGACCCCTGAGGGGCGCCATCGAACAACGTGGCCATATTGAAGGGCACAAGCCGCACCAGGGCATCAGCCTCGATGGTGTGCAGAAGCTGGGACAGTAGCACCTCGATGTATACGCCCTGCGGTGCAGTGGACTGCAGCCGGACATGCAGTCGCTCAAGATCGCCATTGGCGCTGCCACGCAGCGTCAAAGGCGGGGTATGTGGCTTGGCGCCTGGGATATGATCGAGACCTGCCCGCAGCTCGAGGCGCATGGGGTAGGCTTCCTGCAAGCGAATGGTGCCGGCAAGAGCAGCATGATGGTCCGGTTGCTCAAGAGCCAGGCGCTGCACCGTGATGGTGCTGCCGCTAGCCTGGGCGGCAAGCCAGATGCGTTCGGCGCCATAGAGTTCCTGCTGGGCCACCCGATAGCTCAATTTGGTGACCTCCAGGTGGTGTATGGTGATTGGCAATGGCAGGCGGATCTGCGGCAACGGTTTTTCTGGAGTGGCAGGCGAGGGTTGTGTGACGATCACCAGGGCATCGGCCTTGAGCCGATCGATGACCAGGGTACCCAGCAAGGGCAATTGCCACAGAGACCAGCGCAGTTGCAGATGCTGTGCCGATATGGTGGTGGTACCCAGATCCACATGAACCCCTTGGAGATCGACCCCCGTGAGCAGCCGACCCCTGGCCTTCTGGATGGTCACGCCTTGCGAGGAGGCCTGCTGCAGCAACAGGTGCAGACCCTGTTCCGTTGCCGTAAGCCACAGCAGGGTGCCAAGCAGTATCAAGAAAATGGCCAGCGCGCCCCAAGCGGTGAAGCGCAGCAGATATCTCATGAAATACATCATAAATCAGGACCGAAGGTGATGTGCACGCGCCAGCTGGGCCTGGTCTCGATGGTGCGGGCCACATCGATGCGGGCCACCCCAACGGGGGTATGAAACCGCAATCCCCCGCCTGCAGCCCGCTTGAGCGGCTCATCGAACGTGTTGAAGGCATTTCCCATGTCAAAGAAGGCGGCGACACCCAGCTTGTTCCAGACCCGTTGCTCGAACTCGGCGCTGCCCACCATGAGGTAGCGGCCACCGGTCACGTTGCCATCGTCGTCTTTGGGGCCCAGTTTTTGATAATCGAAACCGCGCACACTCTGGTCGCCACCTGCGAAGAAGCGCTGCGACAAGGGGACCTGGTTCAGCTTTGAGGTGAGGTTGGCGCCAGACTCGGCACGAAGCAGCACCCTGCCTTCCGGCCACAGGCCCTGGATCCATTTGGCCCGGGCATAGAGTCTGAGGAAGTCGAGGTCCGAGGCCAGCCATTTGGTGCTCCCGCGGATGTCCATGTCGATATGCAGGCCGTGACGCATGATGAGGGCCTGGTCGGAGTCGTTATAGGACCAGCCCAGGCCGGGCAGCAACAGGGTGCTATGCTCTTGCTCCTGATCGCCGATCCGATAGCGCTCGTATTCGTAGTTGAGGCGTAAACTCCTCTGCCACGCCCCGGAACTGCGCAGCAGACCGATGCCCGCAGTGCTCTTCAGGCTCTTGCGTTCATCCACATCCTGCTGCTGCATACCGCCATTGAACGAGAGGCTGTCTGTGGTGGGGGGCGGTATGGGGATGCGATAGTCAGCCGTGAGATGGGTGTCGATCAGCGAGGTTGCCCCGTCGACGCGAAACGTATGCCCTTTCTTGTTCAGATAGCGGTTCTGCCAGCCCAGGCTGCCGCGAGGGCCGCTGTCGGTGCCAAAGCCGATGCCTGCCGTGTACAGGTTGCGCTTGGCGGGTTCTGTGGTCACCAGGATGGGCACGGTATCACCCTGGGTTTGCTTGCGTGCTGGCGCCACCGTCACGGAACTGAAATAGCCGCTGTCGTCGAGAGCGTACTTGAGGTCCAGCAGCTTGCGGATCTGGTAGGGATCCCCTGTCTGGAAGGGGATGTATTGCTGTACCAGGGAAGGTTTGATGATCGTCTGTTTGATGGTGACTGGTCCCAGGCGGTAGCGCTTGCCGGTGCGCATCTCCAGGCGGACGGAGGCGCGTTGTTTGAGAGGGTCCACCTCGAGCCTGGATACCGTATAGGCCGCATCCAGGTAGCCTTCCTGGATCGCCGTATCCAGCAAGGTCTCCTTGCCTTGGTCGTAGCGCGCATGCTCCAGGGGATCGCTCCGCTTCAGGGGAAAGGCGTTCTTGGCTTTCAGGAGCTGTTCATCATGGCCGCCTGGTCCCTTGAGGATGATGGCAATGCGGCTCATGTGGATGCGGGGTCCGGGATCCACATGGAATCGGAAGACGAAGCGCTCTTTCTTGCGCTGCATGCGGGATGTGACTCGCACATCGTAATAGCCAAAGGGACGCAATGCCTGGCGGATCTCCTGGGGGGCTCTGGCATAGAGGCGTCGCAGTCGTGACTGAGTGGGATGTTCACCTGCCAGTTGCTTGAGGGACAGCATCAGCTCGATCTGTTTGCCGAGTGCATCGTTCACGCCTGTGATGACGATACGGACCGGTTCTTCCTTTTTCTTGATCAGGGGAGCGCTGTATGCAGGGGAACCCCATGCCATTGTCATGATGACGGATAAAGCAAGAGAAAAAGCAGAAAAACCGCAACCGAATAATACAGCGGTTCTCAGAACATGGAAGATTGAGATGGGCTCAGGCAGAAGATGGTACCGTCAGCTGCATTCAGCGCGGCATGTTTTGAGAGCTTGCGCCAAGCTGCCCCAACTCTTTGAGTTTGCGTGTCAGGGTATTGCGGCCCCAGCCCAGCAATCTGGCGGCATCCTGCCTGTGTCCATTGGTGCGCCGCAGGGCAGCCTCGATGAGCACGCGTTCGAAGTGGGGCACGATCTGATGCAGCAGGTCCTCGTCCCCCTGGAGCAGGCGATCCTCGACCCAACGACGCAGGGGATCCTCCCAGCCACCTTGTACCGCAGCGATGGGATTGGCTGAATCAGAGCATGGCTCGGTTTGAGTGATCAATTCCGCTGGCAGATCATTCAAATGGATCTCGCGACCAGAAGCCATGACGGTCAGCCAGCGACAAACGTTTTCAAGCTGACGCACGTTACCGGGCCAGTCCAGATTCTGGAGCTGCTGCTCCGCCTCTGGACGCAGTTGCTTGATGTCCACATGGAGCTCTTTGGCAGCGCGGCGCAGAAAATGACGCAGCAGCAGGGGAATGTCCTCGCGACGCTGTCGCAGGGGCGGGATGTGGATGCGAATCACGTTGAGCCTGTGGTAGAGGTCCTCGCGGAAGCGATTTTCCCTGACCAGCTGTTCCAGATTCTGGTGAGTAGCCGCGATGATGCGCACATCGGCGCGCATGGGCACATGCCCGCCGACCCTGTAGAACTCGCCGTCGGAGAGCACGCGCAACAACCTGGTCTGCATGTCATGGGGCATGTCGCCGATCTCATCCAGAAACAATGTGCCGGACTCGGCCTGCTCGAAGCGGCCACGGCGCAGGCTGTGCGCCCCTGTGAAGGCGCCGCGCTCATGACCGAACAGTTCCGACTCGAGAAGCTCATGGGGAATGGCTGCGGTATTGATGGCCACGAATGGCTTGCTGGCGCGGGGACTGTGACGGTGCAGTGCCCGGGCCACCAGTTCCTTGCCTGTGCCAGACTCGCCATTGATCAGTACGGTGATGCGCGAGCGACTCAGGCGGCCGATGGCGCGGAAGACCTCCTGCATGGCTGGCGCCTCACCGATGAGGATGGGGTCTTCCTGGTCGAAGCTGGGTTCTGTTTCCCTGTTCTGGGCCTGGTCATGGCGATGGGCATTGGCGCGCCTTGCCAGATCCACCGCCTCGTCGATGTCGAATGGCTTGGGCAGGTATTCGAAGGCACCGCTGCGGTAGGCGGAAACCGCGCTGTCCAGGTCGGAATGGGCCGTCATGACGATGATGGGCAGGTTGGGGTCATGGGCATGCAGCTGGGCAGACAGCTCGAGGCCATCCATGCCAGGCATGCGCACATCGGTGAGGACCACATCCGGCAACTGGTGATCCAGGGCCTGGATGACGCTTTGGGCATCGGCAAAGCTCTGCACATCGATGTGGTGGGCCTTGAATGTCTGCTCCAGCACCCAACGGATGGAGCGATCATCATCAACCACCCAGACCCTCATCAAGCGTTCCTCATGGCGCATCGCCATGGAGACGCTCCTTGTGAGGCTGTTGTATGGGGAGATAGATGCGAAAACAGGTCTCGCTGCCATCCTGATCGCAGACGATGACACCTCCTTGCCGCCGCACCAACTCCTGGGAGATGGACAGGCCCAGGCCGCTGCCGTGGTGGCGGGTGGTGACCATGGGATAGAAGATCTGATCCCGGATGGACTCGGGGATTCCTGGCCCATTATTGAGGATATCGATGCGTGCCACGAGGCGATGGAGGCGGTTGGCGATGGCAAAGTGGCGCTGCGTCCTGGTGCGCAGCAAGATGCGCCCGGGTGACTGGAGAGGGCCTGGCTGCTCGGAAATGGCCTCGATGGCATTCTGGACGATGTTGAGCAAAGCCTGGATCAGTTGTTCGTGGTCGGCCTCCAGCTCGGGAATACTTGGGTCGTAGTCGGTCTGAAAGACCACATGGCGATGGCCGGCAGCCCGCACCAGGGTCAGGACGCGGTCCACCACGCGATGGATGTTGATGAGATTGGGGTGGGGCGGGCGCAATGGACCGAGCAGTTCATCCACCAGGTGCTTGAGCCGGTCGGCCTCGGCGATGATGATCTCGGTATGCTCGCGCAGCTCGGCATGCTCCTTGAGTTGTTGCGCCAGCAACTGGGCGGCACCCCGCAGACCCCCCAGGGGATTTTTGATCTCATGAGCCAGCGAGCGAACCATGATGCGCGTTGCCTGTTCCAGAACCGCCCGATTTTCTTCTCTGGTCAGTTGCAATTGGCGTTCCACCTTGATGAACTCAAGAAGCAGCCGTATTGCACCGACACGCAGTGGCGTAATGGTGCATTCCACGATCATCTCGTCTTGCCTGAGGCAGCGCAGGTGGAGGTTGTGCTCCATATAGACCCGATCCTGGAGCTTGATGTTCTCCAGCTGTGCGCAAAATGCCCTATTATGGGGCAAAATCGCAGCAAGCTGCTCGCCTCGTATCTGGCGTTCGCTCAGGCCAAAAAGCAACTCTGCCGCGGGATTGAGGTCCAAAACCCGGTTTTCGTCATCCAGGCACACCACGGCGGTGCGCAGATGCTCGATGATGGCTATGGCGCGTTCGGGTCCCATCACCTGGGCTGAGTAGGGACAAAGAGCAGTGGTGCGGCCTGCGGCCTTGGTGGTGGGGGGAGTTTTTTCAGGAGTTCGAAGTTCGACGAGCCTGCCTTGGAAAAGGGTGATTTGGCGTTGATGAGTACCGCGGTTTGCGCGATCTGGTCACCCTTGGCATCCAGTACTTGCAAGCGCAGCTCATGGGCGCCTTCCTGCAGGACATTCACAGAAAAGACCGTGCCCCGGGGCCGGGCCACCTCGGCGCCGTCGAGATAGGCGATAATGGAGCCCTGACCAGGTTCCAGGGCGGGTTTGATACCGTAGCGGACGGTCACAGGGCCCGTCGGCAATTCTATACCAGGCTTCGGACTGATGATCGTCACTGTATGGCGTTGTTTTTCCTTCTCGCCTTCTGCCTGGGGTTGTTGTTCCTGAAAGGCAGGCAGGACGAAGGACTGCGGGTCGACCACCTCGATCTGGACCGCTTGGCTGCGGTCGGGCTGATCTCCATAATGCACCTGGCCCTGGCGGTCCACCCAGCGGTACATGGTCGCCCAGGCATGCTGGGCGAGGAGCAGGCATGCCACGGTGGACAGACACCAGAACAATACGCCTCGCCACTGCATGGTTGCTTCCTCCAGGTCCTAGGGAGCCTGTAGCGTCATAGCCTGTTTTTCCATATCCATCAGGTACTGTAATACAGATCGAACTCCACAGGATGGGTGCACAGCCTGACCCGGGAGACATCCTTCATCTTGAGTTCGATGTAGGCATCGATCATATCATCAGAGAAGACATCCCCTGCCTTGAGAAAGGCGCGGTCCCGATCCAGGGCCACCAAGGACTCCTCCAGGCTGAAGGCCACCTGTGGAATGGATTTTTCTTCCTCGGGCGGCAGGTCATAGAGATCTTTGTCCATGGCATCACCAGGATGGATGCGATTCTGGATGCCGTCCAGGCCCGCCATGAGCATGGCCGAAAAGGCGAGATAGGGGTTGGCCGTGGAATCCGGGAAACGCACCTCGATGCGCCGGCCCTTGGGGTTGACCACCCATGGCACCCTGATGGAGGCACTGCGGTTGCGGGCCGAGTAGGCCAGCTTGACGGGTGCCTCGAAGCCAGGCACCAGGCGCCGATAGCTGTTGGTGCTGGCATTGGTGAAAGCATTGAGGGCATGGGCATGATGGATGATGCCACCGATGTAGTACAGGGCGGTTTCAGACAGGCCGCCATAGCCGTCACCGGAAAACAGATTGATATCCCCCTTGGCCAGCGACTGATGCACATGCATGCCGCTGCCATTGTCACCCACCAGCGGCTTGGGCATGAATGTGGCGGTCTTGCCATACCCCTGGGCCACGTTCATCACCACATATTTGAGGATTTGCACCTGATCGGCCTTGTGGAGCAGGGTATCGAAGCGGGTGCCGATCTCACATTGGCCGGCTGTCGCCACCTCGTGATGATGGATCTCCACCTCTTGGCCCATTTCTTCCAGGGCCAGGCACATGGCGCTGCGCACATCATGCAGGGAATCCACCGGCGGCACCGGGAAATAGCCGCCTTTGACCCTGGGGCGATGGCCGGGATTCCCGTCCGGGAAGGTCTGTGCCGAGCTCCAGTCACCCTCGGCGGAGTCGATCCGGAAGAAAACATGCTCCATGGCGACGCGCCAGCGCACGCTATCGAATATGAAAAACTCGCATTCCGGACCGAAATAGGCGTGATCGGCAATGCCGCTGTACCTGAGATAGGACTCCGCACGCCGCGCCAGGGCGCGGGGGCAACGGCTGTATCCTTCCATGGTGGCAGGCTCCAGGACATCGCAGCGCAGATTGAGCGTTGCTTCCTCGGTGAAGGGGTCCACCACAGCAGAGCCGGCATCGGGCATGAGAACCATGTCGGATTCATTGATGGTCTTCCAGCCGCTGATGGAGCTGCCATCGAACATCACGCCCTGCTGAAAGACATCAGCATCTATCCGTTTGGCTGGAAAGGTGACGTGTTGTTCCTTGCCGCGGGTATCGGTGAAACGAAAGTCGATGAACTTGATTTCCTTTTGCGTTATGAAACGCAGGACCTCTTCTGGGGACATGGAACCTCCTTAAGCTATGATGGTATGATGCGATCCTCGCCATAGCACCCCCGGGGGCGATGACACTTTTTCTGGCTATTCCCAGAGGCGCAAGCCTAGAGACACAGGTGCATGCCGTCCCCCACTCATGGCCCAATCAATAGGCCAGCTTGTTTCTGAACAAGACAGGGCAGGCCAGCAGCCACAGGAACATGGCGCCAAACGCCACCAGTGCCCAGGCGGCGAGGCTGAGGTGGAACAGGGTCCAATCCACAATGGCGCATTCCTGGGAGGAAAAGAGCATGCCGATGGTTTTCTGCCAGGGCCAGTGTCGCAGCATATAGTCCAGTTCCGGGGCACAACCTGTGCTGCCGCCGAATTGCTGCAGCCAGGTATGGCGACCAGCAACAAGCATGCCAGCCATGGCAAAGACTGTAGTGGCGAGGCGTGCAGGCTCAAGGCGTCCCAGTGACCTGCCTGATGGTCGCAGCAGCCCCCAGCAGGCAGACAGCAGGACCAGCCACATCAAGCCTCGTTCCATGAGACACAACGTGCAGGGAACCAATCCCCGGCGATATTCAAGGAAGTAGGCAGCTAGCAGCGCAAAAGCACCAGCAAGGGTGGGAACCATGTAAAACAGCCTTCGTCTAGACATGGTGTGACCATGGATGGTGTATCGAGTGTCCCGATGCTGCCGTGCCGCCGGTTGGCATGCCTGATGCTGTGAAGACTATAACCAACATCCCCACGTTGTGACAAGCCTGGGCGAGCAAAGACCTTTTTTACGGGGATGGTGATCCCACAGGCGATGCGACATAATGGGAACCATGCATGATGTAGTCAAGGGCTCATTCAAGCAGAGTCCAGAGTAAACAAAGATTAGGTGAGATGCTGATGCCACAGTTACGGGAAAAGCGAGGCACCAATAATATGACCATGAACCAGGTGGATCAGGGGCGCCTTGCCTGGCGGCTGAGTACCGATCCCAAGGATGTGGAGCGGGCCTTGCGATTGCGCTACCAGGTGTTTGCAGAAGAATTACAGGCGCGCATCCACTCCCCCGCGCCTGGGTTGGAGTCCGATTCGTTCGACGCCTATTGCGAGCATCTCTTGGTGGAGGAGCGCCATACCAACAAACTGGTGGGTTATACCCGTCTGCTGGATGACGAGGGCGCCAGGGCGGGATGTGGGTTCTATTCCCAGAGCGAGTTTGCCATGGACGCCGTGCTGGCGCTTCCTGGGCGGCGCGTGGAGGTGGGGCGTACCTGTATTCACCGGGATTATCGTGATGGGGTGACCATTGCCGTCCTGTGGTCGGGAATCAGCGCCTATCTGGTGGAGCGTCAGATCGATTACCTCATCGGCTGTGCCAGCATCCCCCTGGAGTATGGCCTGGAGAAGGTGCGGCAACTGATCGGGAGACTGCTGGCGCGTTACAGGTTGCCCATGGAGTTGCCGGTGCAGCCCAGGCGGCTCTTGCCGGATGCGCCGCTTGAAGGCATTGCTTTTGCATCGGGATTGGCTGGCGAGCCTGAAACCATTGCCGTGCCACCCCTGCTCAAGGCCTACCTGCGCCTGGGAGGGCACCTATCCCAGGATGCCTATTGGGATGAAGACTTCCGAGTGGCCGATCTGTTCGTGTTGGTGGAGCGTTCC
>WOYI010036782.1_pt1 | contig 14331 bp, 14 predicted proteins | sample 6423411 | NCBI WGS metagenome assembly WOYI01 (sample SAMN13441803, study PRJNA592873) | oil field metagenome | biome: oil field; feature: oil-well bore; material: oil-contaminated soil; isolation source: oil-contaminated soil from oil-well borehole | place: Germany: Wietze | collected 2016-10-18 ...
GCCATTTGAGCGAGCAGGTTTGCCGACCCGGCGCCGGTTGGGCTGTGGTGGAACAGGCCCTCGAATCCTGGCGCCCTGCGGGGAGGTTCGTGTGCTGAGCAGGCACGGGGTGGTGACAACAGGCGAGGTGGGTTGCCTTGGGAGGAAAAATGGGGTCGGGTCTTCCCATCATCATTGACGTAGCTGGCTGGTGTCTCGCTCGCATGCCGCCAGGAGTTGACTGGATTGCCAATCGCATCCTGGCATTGGGTCTTCAATGTCTCGACACGGGCAGACCTTCTCTCCTCAACGTTTTGAAGGCCCATTTCCCCGAGCGGGACCACCATTGGCATGGGCGGATGCACCGCGCCCATCTCCAGCGCCGTGTGTCCGGAATTCTCGATCTCATCCGGGCACTTTGGGGGACACCAGACTGCGTGATGCGTCGGGTTTCAGTGATCAATTGGCCGCAATTGGTGACCTTTCGTCAGCAAGGTGTGCCGGTCATCCTGTTGGCGGGGCATTTCATCGGCTTGCCGATGGGAGCGCGCGCATTGGCCGAGCGAATTCCGCTGCAGGTTGTCGCGCGCATGTTCCGTCATCCCGGCTTCCATGGTTCATTGGCGCGCTTGGCTCGCCGTAGCGGCGGGGGAATCATCGACGGCGGCAATGGACGGGCCCTTTACCGGAGCTTGCAACGGGGCGAGACCGTCCTGATCCTGGCCGACTACGGCATGGCAGGCGATACCCGGCGTGTGGCCATGGGCATGGTATTGCGACTTGCAAACCGAACCGGGGCGATGGTGCTTCCCTTGCATTGCAAGCATCACGGGCGGTGTTACGCCCTGCACGTTGGTGCGCCGTTGCCATCGGCTGAGCTGGGGGACGAAGCCCTGCAGGCGCTGTACCAGGCGTGGATTGTTGCGTCTCCTGCCGAATATCTCTGGCCAAGAGCGCCCTTCGCACTGCCGTAGCAAAACAGGTCATGCGTGGAAAGGAAGCAATCACGGTCATGGCTCAGGGACCCTGAAAACGCTTTTCCCCATCCGCTGCCGATCCCCCTGCCCAAGAGTGGGATCGGCTGGCCGTTTTGGCTGGCAGGGGAATCAGATCGGACTGGTCTGCTCGCGCAATGCGGCAAAAATAAGATCCATCCCGAACCCGAAGATTGCATCGAGACGCTCAACCTGTAGGTGGAGCGCCACGGCACTCACCAGCGGGTACCGTTCGGGATCCGAGAAGTTTTCCAGGCGGATGGGTGTGGCGTCAGGTTGTTTCGCGCGGCTGCCGATCTCGGCCAGACTGGCACCGGTGACAAAGCCGGCCAGGACACGGAAGAAGCGCGCGGACTGTTCGGCATCACAGCCCACTTCCCGGAACAATCCCAGCAGACGCTCGTAATAGTTCAGTGCCGCTTCAGTGTTGAAACGCCGCGTGGGCAGCAACAGGAAGGCGTGCGGGTGTCGAATTGCCACCTGCCGACAGGCTTCAAACGTTTGTCGCAGCCGCTCGATGGGCGGCTCCAGCCCGATCGCAGGTTCCATCTCCTCCAGCAGCAATTCCAACACCGCATCGAGCAGTTCGCCCTTGCCGTGGAAATGGTGATACAGCGCCATGCCTTCGACACCCAGCGCGCTGCCGAGCTGGCGCATGGATAACCGCGCCAGACCGTGGTGGTCAATCAATTGGAGCGCCGTCTGCGCGATGCGGCGGCGATCCAGCGGTGCCCGTGCGGCGGGGCGCGATTTGCGGGCGGAATCTGACATCCAAGTACTTTACACTGCAAAGTAGGGCGGTCGCCATGGCATCCGTTACGGGAGGAAAACAACCATGCGCAGTGAAGATCTCATCGCCTTGATAATCCCGATCACCTTCCTTGCGATGATTGCCATCGAATACTGGCTCAGCACGGGACGCGATTGGCCAGCGATCCCTTGGTGGCGAACCCAGGGCGCGTCATTCTTTGTGATGATGATGAGTATCAATGCGGTCCTGCCTTCCTGGGTGCCGCAGAAGATCGCCAGCCATCACCTGTTCGAAGCCTCGCGTCTGGGGTTTGCGGGAAGTGTTGTGCTCGGCTATTTGTCACTGTCGCTGGCCACCGCAACGCTGCATCGCGCCTATCATCGGTTTCCCGTGCTCTGGCGCTTCGTGCATCAGTTGCATCACGCCCCGCAGCGACTGGATGTCTGGGGTAGAGTTGTATTTACACCGTTGGAAGTCATCAACAATGTGTTGATTTCTTTACGTGGTCATGGTGTTCGTCTTGGGTCTGGATCCGGTGGCTGCGGCGCTCACGGGCTATGTCGCGGCCTTTTACGGCATGTTCCAGCATTTCAATGTCCGCACACCGGTCTGGCTGGGCTACCTGATTCAGCGCCCGGAATCGCATAGCATTCACTACTATCGTGGATTTCATGCCCATAACTACAGCGATCTGCCGCTCTGGGATCTGCTGTGGGGCACCTTCAGAAATTCGCGAGAGTTTAAGGTTGATGTGGGCTTTGAAAAAGCCGAGTCGCGACAGATTGGCGCAATGCTGTGCGGGCGTGATGTCAATGCGGCGATCCTCGGTAGCGGCAACCGCGGTCGGATTGACGTCGGGAGCAATCCGGCATGAGTGCACAAGGTCAGGAAGCGCAGTGTCTGGCGGATGAGATTGAAGCCCGCGCCTGCCGCGATCTCTATGCGGCCGCGCCACCACAATTTTGCGCCAGTGCCATGACCATTGGCGGTGCCACTGCGCTGTGTCTGCCGTCCATGCCGATCAGCTATTTCAATCGCGTCATTGGCTTAGGCATGAGTGAGCCCGCAACCCAGGCTGCTCTCGACGCACTGGTTCATCACTATACTGCTGCTGGTGTCAAGGACTACTGGCTCCATCTGAGTCCGGCGGCGCGTCCTGGATCACTACCGGACTGGCTGGATGCGCGGGGTTTCAAGCTGGCGCCACGCCGCAGCTGGGCGAAGTTTCTGCGTGGCAGTGAACCTTTTCCGATGCCGAACACGGGTCTTGTCGTACGCTGCGCCGAAGCTGCGGACTCAGGTCTGGTTGCGGATATTGTCTGCACGGCTTATGGGCTGCCCGGTTCATTTGCGCCCTGGTTTGCCAGTTTGACAACCAGAACGGGATGGCGCGTGTTTTTGGCGATGAAAGATAGCCAGGCCATTGCCAGTGGCTCGCTCTACTGCTCGGGTGACACGGCATGGCTTGGTATCGGCGCCACGCTGCCTGAGTGGCGCAATCTCGGCGCACAGAGTGCCCTGATTGCCGCCCGTGTCATGGTCGCCCGGGACTGCCGTGTCGTTGCGACGGAAACCGGCGAGCCGATCGGGGAGGAGCCCAATCCATCACTGCACAACATCCAACGAGCCGGCTTTGTGCAGGTTTGTTCGCGGCTCAATTTTGCCGTGCCGAGGGTTTGAGTACCCCTTTGCTTGTCGGCTTTCAGATTTTGCTCGGCTACTTGCCGCCCCAGGTGGCGCTCTCCGGTGTTGGTTTCTCAGACGCTTCCCCTTGGTGAGATCCAACGCCCGAACCACCTGCATAAGCGTAAAGAGTCTGTCCCAGTCTCGCCTCAGTCGAACCCGCATAACGGAGCGAAGGTGCTTTCGACTGGCGCCGGGCAGGGTTGCTGACTATGGTGAGACAGTCGGATCCCACCTCGGATCGGCACGTAACGAGGCACACCCTACAGGAGGAACGCATGGCGGCTAAAACGGGATTTTGGGCGATCGCACAGAATTATCCCGATAAAACGGCGCTGGTGGATGATCACGGCAAGCCGATGAGCTTTGGCGAGCTCGATGAACGGGTCAACCGCCTGTCCCACGGCTTGCGCGCCCTGGGGTTGCAGTATCGCGACGGCATCGCGATGTTGATGCACAACGACCCCGTGTGGATCGAGGCCTTTCTGGCGGCGCACCAGATCGGCCTGTACCTGACGCCCATCAACTACCATCTGACCGGCCCCGAAGTGGCCTACATCATCGGCAACTGCGAGGCCAAGGTGTTCATCGCCCATGAGCGCCATGCGGCTGTGGCCCTCAAGGCGGTGGAGGAACTGGGCTACGACCGCTCACGCTGTTTTGCGGTTGGAAAAATCCCCGGGTTTCGTGATTACGAGGCGTTTCTGGCGGAGCATCCCGCCACCGCCCCCGAGGATCGCCAGGCGGGGACCCTGATGCTCTATACCTCGGGTACCACAGGCCGACCCAAGGGGGTGCGGCGCCCCTTGATGCCGGGCAATCCCGATGTGGTGGCCAGTCTGGCCGGCATGCTGGGCGCCCTGTTCCAGCTCAAGTCCGGCGCGGGCGTCCATCTGGTGACCGGGCCGCTTTATCACGCCGCTCCTGGCGGTTTTGGCACCGCCTCCCTGCATCTGGGGCACAGCTTGGTGCTGATGGACCGCTGGGATGCCGAGGACACCCTGCGCCGGATCGAGCGCGAGCGGGTGACCTCCACCCATATGGTGCCCACCATGTTCCATCGCCTGCTGGCGTTGCCCGATGCGGTCAAGCGACGCTATGACGTGTCCAGCCTGCAGGCGGTGATCCATGGCGCCGCGCCCATCGGCGTCGAGTCCAAGAAGGCGCTGATCGACTGGTGGGGCCCCGTGATCTTTGAATATTACGGCGCCACCGAAGGGGGCGGAACCATCGCCAATTCAGCGGACTGGCTCAAGAAGCCAGGGACGGTGGGCAAACCCTGGCCTGGCACGGAAATTCGCATCTTCGACGATGCGGGCCAGCCCGTGCCTGCCGGTCAGCCGGGCAATGTCTACATGAAATCCATGATTGGGGAGTTTGAATACTACAAGGACCCGGCCAAGACGCAGGAAAGCCGCCATGGGGAATTGTTCACCGTGGGCGATATCGGCTATCTGGATGAAGACGGCTGGCTGTTCCTGTGCGACCGGGCCAAGGACCTGATCATTGCGGGTGGCGTCAATATCTATCCGGCGGAGATCGAGAAGGTGCTCATGGAGCATCCCAAGGTGGCCGATGCGGCCGTGTTCGGGATTCCCAACGAGGAGTGGGGCGAGGAGGTGAAAGCCGTGATCCAAGCGGCCGACGGGGTGGAGCCGGGCCCGGCGCTGGCTGAGGAACTGCTGCGGTTCGCCACCGAACGCCTCGCCCGTTTCAAGCTGCCGCGGTCGATTGATTTCATCGCTGAACTGCCGCGCCTGGATACCGGCAAGCTCTACAAGCGCTACTTGCGTGATCCTTACTGGGAGGGCCGGAATCGGAAGATCTGATCGTCCGTACGAATGGCAAAACCATTCAAAAATAAAGGCCAAAGCCTATTGAACGACCGTTTAATTTGGCGTATACAGGAGGTAGGGGCGCTGGATTCATCTCCAGAATCCCAGATAAGCATCATTAAGGCGCGAGGCGCACGGCTTCGACCCGTGATGAAGTAAACCAGGGGCAAAGACCCCGTGCCGGCAAACGTGGGCTTGCCCGCCGCCGGTCCATCGCAACAAGAGGAGACATAACCATGAGTACCGTGATCAACCAAGCGGTTGTTGCGCCTGCGGCGACCGCCTCGGAAGCCCCCCGTCCACCCTGGCGCTTGGCGTTTACCATCGCCGCAATCGCGCTTGCTTTTGTGACGTTGGTGAAGTGGTATCAGCACACTTTTTCCTGGACCGTGGGAACGGATTCGTTTTCCCCCGAGTTTCAAGTCTATTGGATGAGAATCTTTTACGCCCAGATCATTGGACTTCCGCTCCTGGGCGCCATCGGCGCGGCATGGCTCTGGCTGACCCGCGATCGGGATATCCAGAACCTTCCCGCCCGTGATGAATTGGCGCGGTTCTATGCCATGTTCAGCATTCTCGTGGTCGCGGCGATCGTGCTGATCTCGGCCTTGGGGCTGTTGACCGAAGCTGATGCGGCCTGGCATCAGGTCGTGGTGCGGGATACCGATTTCACCCCCACGCACATCTTTCTGTTCTATCTGGGGGTCCCCGCTGGATTGGGGGGATTGGTAATGGCTTGGATCTGGGTGCATACCCGGCTGCCTTATTTTGCCAATCGAGTTTCGCTGCCCCTGTCTCTTGCGATCATCGGCTTCATGATGGCCGGCCCCGTGGTGGCGTTCAATGAGTGGGCGCATACCTTTTTCTATGCCGAGGAATTGTTCGGCGCCCCGGTGCACTGGTTCTTCGTGCTGGCCGGGTTCTTTCTGGTGTTTCTGATTGGCTTTGTGATTCAGTGCGTACAACGTATGTATGAGCTGACCCGGGGTTATAGCCTGGAGGAGGTGGAGCGGGAAATGGGATTGACCAGTCGTTGACAGGCGATTGAAGGTCAAGGGGACGGATCGGCCATGAGGGAGCGCCGCCCGCTCCGTCCCCCCAGGCTCTCAGGACTTGGTTGAACAGGCGGCCGCCTTTTCGGGCGGGTGCGTCCCTGCATCGCGAAATGGTCAACAGATATAAGGAAGTACTGGCATGTCCATTGAGTTAGGCTCCACTGAGCAAGGTGAGATTTCCCGGGCGCCGCGAGGCAAGGCGCTGAATAATGTTCAGGATCAGGTGCAGGCCTGGCGCAATGCCGACCTGTTTTTCTTTCCCCTCATTTCCATTCTCATCGGTGGCGCGGCCGTGTTTCTTTGTGCGCTTACCGTGGGAGATTGGAGCTATTGGATGGACTGGCGCGACCGGCGTTGGTGGCCGCTATTGACGCCACTCTTGCTGTTGGTGTTGCCCACTGTTGCCACGTATGCCTTCTGGAAGTACTTCAAACTTCCAGTGGCGGCGACGGGTTTGGCGCTGGGTTTCTGGCTATCCCAAATCATCAGTCGCTACGTGAACTTCTATCTTTTTACCGCCTTTCCCATGAACTGGGTGATGCCGGAAGTGTGGATCGGGGCAGCGGTGGTGCTGGACGCGGTATTGCTGATTACCCGTAGCTTTGCGCTGACGGGTCTGGTCGGCGGCTTCCTGTTCGGCTTGTTGTTTTCGGCGATGAACTGGCCAGTGGTGGCGCCCATGCACATGCCCGTGCAACTGGGAGATACCGTCATGACGCTGGCCGATTACATGGGCTTCCAGTACATCCGCACCGCCATGCCGGAGTATGTGCGCATTATCGAGGCCGGCACCTTGCGCACCTTTGGCACCAACGTCGCGCCAGTGAGCGCTTTCGTCTCGGGTTTCTTCGCTATCCTGGTGTACTACGTTTTTATCTGGATCGGATCGAAAGGCGCCAATCCTGCCTGGCTCAAGAAGTTGGTTTAGGTCAATCATTTGATTCAGGGAGGAATCGTTATGGTGAAGTTTGGAAATGCCTGGTTGCGACGGGCCATGGGGTTGGCGCTGGCCTGTGTGATGTCCGGGATTTTGTTTGTGCCCCCGGTGTTTGCGCATGGCGAGATTGCTCAGATGGCAGGCATTCGCATGCGCACGATCCATTGGTTTGATACTCAGATCGAACCGACCCAGGTCAAGGTCAATGACATTGTGACCGTGCGTGGAAAATTCAAGGTCTCCGAGAACTGGCCGGATTACGTGGCCAAACCAGAGCAGTGGGTGTTTTTGAATATCGGGGTGCCCGGCCCGACTTTCATTCGCCTGGACACTACAATCAATGGCATGCACCAGTACCAGTCCACCGCGCTCAAGCGTGGCGAATTCTATGAATATGAGATCAAGCTGAAAGCTCGCGTTCCGGGAACCTGGCATGTCCATCCGCTACTCAATGTGTGGCAGGCGGGGCCGCTGGCGGGGCCGGCCCGATTTGTTCAAATCACCGGCGACAAGAAGGATTTCGTCAATACAGTGACCCTGCTCGATGGCGAAACGGTTGACGTGGAGCACTATGGGCTGGCCTCCATGTGGTCGATCCACTTGCTGTGGGTGGCCGTTGGTTTGCTGTGGGTAGCCTACTGGTTCCGTCATCTCCCGGTGATGATGCGGCGTTATGTGGCCATCAAGATGTACGGGGAACAGGAAGCTGAGCGCCATCTCATCACCATCAAGGACATGGTGGTGAGCGCCGGTTTTGTGTTGGGGATTTTGGGCTTAACCCTTGCGCTCATGATGTGGTCGCTGAACCGATATTCCATCACCATGCCGTTGCAGACGGGCAAGATAGAGGCGCCGGTGATCCCATTGCCCGAGTCTCAGCAACAGGTGGATGTAAAAGTCCAGCATGCGAAGTTCGATCTGCCTTCGCGGCGCATGGATATGGCGTTAGAGGTGACCAACCGATCGGCGGAGCCGGTGCGGATTGGGCAATTCGTAACGGGGTATGCTCGCTTCATCGATGCCGCCGTAATCAAGGATGTGAAAGCGGATCGCTATGATCCCGTGGCGACAGATGGATTGCATAGCGATGTCACCTGGATCCAGCCGGGTCAGACCCAATTGGTCAACCTGACGGTGGCGGATGCCCTGTGGGGTGAGCAGCGTCTGACGGACATTGTGGCCGAGCCCAATCTGCGTTTTGCCGGCCTGTTGTTTTTCTACACAGCTGACGGCCATCGCCAAATTCGGGAAGTCGGCGCCCGGATGACGCCGAACTTCCTGCCCGGCTATGTCCCGATCAATACCCATGGCGGCCATGTTGCCCTGGAGACAAGGGATTCCCTCAGCTGAGGTGAGCGCTATGAGCCCCTGTTCAGGTGAGGTCGCCTTGTGATTTCACCTGAACAGAGGCGCTCCGGATCGTATCGCGTTTTGCGCAATATTCACGGGGGCAGGACTGACCAGCTTTCCATTGATCGTCGCAGCTGAGTTGCCCGTCTTCGTTGGGCAGAGTTGCGAGCAAGATAGTTGCAGAATTAGCTGCGGCGACTGATGGCAGTGCTGGGAGGCAGCAGCCGGCGCAGGGCTGCGGCAATCCCGATGGCGTCCAGGCCACAGGCGCTGAGTAGCTCTTCCCGCGTCCCGTGTTCCAGGAAGTGATCCGGCAGGCCCAGATGCGTGACGGGCACACTCAGGCCGTGGCGGGCGAGGCACTCGGAGACGGCGCTGCCCGCGCCGCCGGCGACTGTGTTGTCTTCCACTGTGACCAGTTGCGTATGGGTGCGGGCGAGTTCGATCACCAGGGCTTCATCCAGCGGTTTGATGAAGCGCATATTGACCACGGTGGCGCCCATGGGCTGGGCCGCCTCCAGCGCCGGCATCACCATGGCGCCGAAGGCCAAGACGGCGAGGCCTCGACCCGGATGCCGGATTTCGGCGCGGCCCAGGGGCAGGGCCGGGGCGTCGACCTGGAACGGAATGCCGGCGCCGGCGCCGCGCGGATAACGCACCGCAACAGGCGCCTTGAGAGCCAGGGCGGTATTGAGCATGGCGCAACATTCGGCCTCCTCCGCCGGCGCCATGATCACCATGTTGGGGATGCAGCGCAGGAAGGAAAGATCGAAGGCGCCGTGATGGGTGGCCCCATCCTGTCCCACCGGCCCGGCCCGGTCGATCGCAAACACCACCGGCAGGTTCTGCAGCGCCACATCATGGATGAGCTGGTCGTAGGCACGTTGCAGAAAGGTGGAATAGATGGCCACCACGGGGCGCATCTCCTCGCAGGCGAGCCCTGCCGCCAGCGTCACGGCATGCTGTTCGCAGATGCCCACGTCGTAATAGCGCTCCGGAAAGCGCTTTTCGAATTCCACCAGGCCCGAGCCTTCGCGCATCGCAGGCGTGATGGCGACGATTTGGGGGTCCCGGGCCGCCGCCGCGCAGATCCAGGCCCCGAATACCTGGCTGTAGGTGGGCTTGGCGCCCGGTGTGCTGGCAGGCAGCGTGCCGGTATGGGGGTCGAAGCGGGTGACGCCATGCCAGGCGACTGGGTCGTTTTCGGCGGGTGCGTAGCCTTTGCCCTTGCGGGTGACGACATGCAGAAACTGGGGTCCGGGGCGGTCGCGCAGGTTGCGCAGGGTATCGATCAGGACGGGCAGGTCGTGGCCATCGATGGGGCCGATGTAATTGAAGCCCATCTCCTCGAACAGGGTGCCAGGGGCAACCATGCCTTTCACATGTTCCTCGGCGCGTCTGGCGAACTCCCATACGGGGGGAACATGGCGCAGGACCTTTTTCCCCTCCTCGCGGATGCTGGTGTAGAAATGCCCCGAGAGGATGCGCGCCAGGTAATTGGACAATCCCCCCACGTTCGGTGAGATGGACATCTCATTGTCGTTCAGGATCACCAGCAGGTCGGCACGCAGGTGGCCAGCATGGTTGAGGGCTTCATAGGCCATGCCGGCGGTCATGGCGCCATCGCCGATGATGGCGGCCACCCGGCGGCGCTCTCCGCGCGCCCGGGCCGCCAGCGCCATTCCCAGGCCGGCGCTGATCGAGGTGCTGGAATGCCCGACGCCAAAGCTGTCGAATGGGCTTTCTGCGCGCTGGGGGAAGGGCGCCAGGCCATGCAGCTTGCGGATGGTGGGCAATGCCGCGCGGCGGCCGGTCAGGATCTTGTGTGGATAGGTCTGGTGGCCCACATCCCACACCAGCCGGTCACGGGGCGTGTCGAACAGATAGTGCAAGGCAATGGTGAGTTCCACCGTGCCCAGGTTGGCGGCGAAATGACCGCCGGCCTCACCGATGGTCTGGATCAGGTAGGCGCGCAGTTCCGCCGCCACCGCAGCCAGCGACGATTCGGGCAACAGGCGCAGCGCTTCAGGGGAATCGATCTGCGCCAGCAACGAGGGAAGTGGGCTCATGGCACCGGGCGTCGTTGGGGAAAGCAGTGGATTATCAGCCTGCGACGCCTCTGTCATCAAGGATAGCCTGTGGCGCGCTGAATGGGCAGCTTCAGCAATGCCGGTTCAGCAGTTCATCGGCGAGCGCACGCAAGGGATCGGCAGCCGCGCCGAAGGGCGCCAATTCGTCCAGTGCTTGCTGATGCAGTTGGGCTGCGCATTGCTGGGCAGCAGCCAAGCCCATTAATTGCGGATAGGTGGCTTTGTCATGGGCCAGATCGGCGCCTTGGCGTTTACCCAGGGTCGCCGTGTCGGCTGTGAGATCCAGGATGTCGTCCCGGATCTGGAAAGCCAGTCCCAGCGCCGCCGCACAACGGTCCAGTCCCGCGTATGCGGGTGCATCTTCGGGCAAGGCCAGATCCGCAGCCAGTCGCACCGCTGCGCAAATCAGGGCGCCGGTCTTCTGGCGGTGGATGGTTTCCAATTGGCGTTCATCAATCTGCCCGGCACTGACGGCCAGGTCCATGGCTTGCCCCCCCGCCATGCCCAAGGAACCACAGGCGCGGCTCAACGTGCGGATCTGGCGCAGTTGCTGCGCAGCTGTTGGGCCATCCGTCAGGGGACGCGAGAGCAATTCGAAGGCCAGGCACTGGAGGGCATCCCCGGCAAGGATGGCGGTCGCCTCGTCGAATGCGCGATGCGTGGTGGGGCGGCCTCGGCGTAAATCGTCATCATCCATGGCCGGCAGGTCATCATGCACCAGGGAATAGGCATGGATGAATTCCACTGCGCAGGCCGCATCATCCACCCAGTCCAGGGGAATGCCCAGCAGACTGCCGGTGGCGTAACACAAGGCTGGGCGCACCCGTTTGCCACCTCCCAGTACGGCATAGCGCATGGCGGCATGCAGTTTTTCAGGTACCACATGGGCCGGTGGCAGGCGGGTTTCCAGCGCGGCCTCAGCCCGGCTGCGCCACTGGCCCAGGACGGGACACACGGGTGATGCGGCATTCATCCCGCAGGATCCGATTCGAATGGCGTCAAGGGCGCTTCAGCGCTCGGCTGGGTCAGGGCCATCACACGCTGTTCAGCCTGTTGCAGGGCTTGCTGGCAACGACGTGTCAGCTGCACGCCGCGCTCGAAGCGCTCCAGGGACTGTTCAAGGGTGAGTTCGCCCCGCTCAAGCTGTTCCACCAGGGTTTCCAGCTCTTCGAGCGCGGTTTCGAAATTCAGTTGTTCGGTGTTCACACGGCACGGCAGATCACAGGATGGGGGCTTCATGCTGCCTCAGCGGTCGCGCAAAATCCAGTCTGCGATGCGCGTTGAAAGGGCATCGATCGGAGTGATCGCGGGGGCAGTTGCACGCAACCGTCACGGGATCCAACTCGGGAACCGACAGCGGCTATCCAGGGTCCCATGCGTGACCCGTAAAGCGTGCCCAAGGATGATTGCGCTCCAGCGCGATGGTCTTCAGGATATGCTGAGGGACGAAACTTTAAAACATGATGATCGTAAAGATTTTTCTAAAGGTACGGTGAGCGCCATGACTTGGATGAAACGCATTTTTCTCTTCGGCTTGACCAATATCGCGGTGATCGTGCTGTTGACGATCGTCATGCGTGTGCTGGGCCTGGATCAGGCCGTTGCGATACGGGGTGGAAATCCCGTTGCGCTACTTGTTTTTGCTGCCGTCATGGGGATGGGGGGTTCCTTCATTTCTTTGGCGATGTCCAAATGGATGGCCAAGCGCTTCATGGGGGTCCGTGTGATCGAGCAGCCTGGCAGCGCCTTGGAACGCTGGCTGGTGGACACGGTGGCGCGCATGGCACGCGATTCGGGGATCGGCATGCCGGAGGTCGGGATCTTCGATAGCCCCGATCCCAATGCGTTTGCCACCGGGATGTCGCGCAACAACGCGCTGGTGGCGGTCAGTACCGGGTTGCTGCAGCGCATGCGGCCGGAGGAGGCCGAAGCGGTGCTGGGCCATGAGGTTTCCCATGTGGCCAATGGGGACATGGTGACCCTGGGCCTGCTGCAGGGCGTGCTGAATACCTTTGTGATTTTCCTGTCCCGCATCATTGGCATGGTGGTGGACAATGCCCTGTCCCGTGGCGAAGAGCGCCGCGGCTCGGGTGTCGGGTATTTCGTGACGGTGATTGTGGCGGAAATCGTCCTGGGCCTGTTGGCCACCGTCATCGTGATGGCGTTCTCGCGCTGGCGTGAGTTCCGCGCGGATGCAGGGGGCGCCGGGCTCACCAGTCGCGCCGCCATGATTGGCGCCCTGGAACGTTTGCGCGAAGCCCACGAGCCGGCTCAGATGCCCGATCAACTGCGGGCCTTTGGCATCCGCAGCGGCGGCGGCATGATGCGTTTGTTCATGAGTCATCCGCCGCTGGAGGAACGCATCGCCGCCTTGCGCGCTGCGGGCTGACGGGTGTGTCGTTTTGATGCCTTCAGGCCCGCTGCGCTTGCGGTGGCGGGCGGGGCGTCCGTTCAGGGGAGCGCAGCACCACCTCCGGTTCCTGCACATAATGCCCCTGGAGATAGTGCACGCCCAATTGCCAGAGCACGGCAAGCGCATTCGCGTTTTCCACATGCCCGGCGATGACGCGGATGTCATGGCGCTCGGCATGGGCCACAATCTGGCGAATACGGCCCTGGGCGTCCTGGCTTTCGGTCACTTCCTGCAGTAGCCCCGGTGCCAGCTTGAGGAATTGGGGTGAGACATGGCTCGCCAGCTGCAGCGCGTGCGGACTGTGTCCGAAATGGTCGATGGCCAGGGGGTAGCCTTGCTCTTTCATCATCTGTGAGAGACCGAGCACGCTTTTGAGGTTGGATTCGACCTGCTCCTCGGCAATCTGCAGGTAGAGTGGTGCGGGCGTCGCAGTTTTCGGAAGATGCGCTTTCAGCCAATCCACTGTATCTGCGGCCACGATACTGGCGGCCGATAGCTTCACGAACAGCCCTTTTTGACTGGGGTCTCCCCGTTGATCATCCAGCACGCCCAAGGCGTGACTGAGTACCCAACGATCCAGTTCTGTGGCGATGCCGGTTCGTTCCGCAGCGGGCCAGAAGTCGGTCGGCGAGAGCTCCTGTCCCTCCTCGTCCATCATCCGCAAACGCACCTCGTAATATTCCGCCGTGCTGCCATTGAGCGAAGAAATGGGCTGGTAGACCAGCCGTAACGCATTGTGAGCCAGGGCCCGGCGCAACTGCTCCGCCCAGTTGGCGTCGGCCTGCTGGGTGGCCGCGAGGGGGTTGTGCAATTTGGCCAGGCCCACCTGCAGGCGTGCGCTGCGTGCGTCCTGGGCGGCCCGTTCGGCCTCCAGCAGCGCCGGCTCCAGTTCGACATCCTCTGTTCCAAGCCATTCCCTCAGGCCAAAGATCGCGCGCACCACCCGGCTTTGCGCGCCAATCTCAACGACCTGCCGTGCCAGTTGTGCTTGCCATTGCAGTGCCCGATTCTGGGCTTCCTTGGTGTTCGACGCGGCGTAGACAGCGGCCACCCAGAAATCCCGCAGTCGAACCGCGACGCCGCCCTCAGGCAGCAGAGCCTGGAGTGCCTGGGCATAGGCCTGCGTTGCAGCCTCGCAGGCGACATAGCCCACACTGGGCAGTAGTTCCGGTAGCTCGTCCAGTTGCGCGGCAAGCAGGAAGCGGGAACCGGTTGCTGGAACGGGCTGTGCCGCCAGGCGATG
>WOYI010177981.1_pt1 | contig 14331 bp, 13 predicted proteins | sample 6423411 | NCBI WGS metagenome assembly WOYI01 (sample SAMN13441803, study PRJNA592873) | oil field metagenome | biome: oil field; feature: oil-well bore; material: oil-contaminated soil; isolation source: oil-contaminated soil from oil-well borehole | place: Germany: Wietze | collected 2016-10-18 ...
CAACTTTTCTTCTTGGATCATAAGGGTGCCAGTTTTATTTCTTTCTGTTTTGTTAATGACTTCCCCAAGAGCTGCATACAACTCCTTCGCATCATTGACTGTTCCGTTCAAGTAATAATCGCTACTCAAACCGCTATTCTTATAGTCCAACCCCACATTAATGTAATACACATCCCCTTTTATTGGCTCGTTCAAGAGGAGCTCACAGGATGTGATGAAGAGGATGCTTATTAGGGTAAGAAGCAAGAGTATTTTTTTCATGGCTTCTCCTGTTTCAAGGCCAGGGTATAGCGAATGCCTACTCCCAGCATGGGGGCGGTAATTTCCTTCCTCAGATGAACGGTAACAGGAATGGTTATGTCGATCGCATGCATCTCTGTCTGCAGAACCCTAAACTGGGGGCCCAGTTGCAATGAGTAGGAGACGAAGGCCTCCTTGATAGTCCTGTAGTAGTTAACCTCGCTGCTGATACCGGCAAAGAGTCCGAATACCCTATTGAGCTGATAGCTTCCTCTGACTCTGAAGCCTAGGGAATAGAATCCACGTGCTTGGTAGTTGCCAAAGGCGATGGACGGGGTGACAAACAACGTGTGCACATCTAAGCTCGCTGAGAAAGCCTCTGTCTCATAGCCAAATAGACCGACTGATAGTGAGGTTGCATTGCTGCTGCGAAAGGGCAGTTCATCATCAAAATGGGGAATTGCTGCATAGTAGGAGTCAGAGAGATCGAGCGCATATATGACTTTGCCGCTTGACCAAAGGGAATTTGCTGTGACGAGAAGCAAGGCTAGGAGGACCAAAAGTGTTCGTCTCATACCTGTAGTATACAGATATGAGACAAATGTTCTATTACCTACCTAGGGAATATTTGCTAATTGCGTACCAATTGTCCGTCAAGAAACTCCCTCATCTTTCCAATACGTACTGAGAGCCTAACTATCGCAGAGCGTGGCCTGTCGAGGGCATGTGCGATAATGGTGTGTCCTTCCCAAAGTAGGGAGACACGAAAATGATCTCCTTGGAACTCACAGCCGACCACCTGGGCATTCTTGAACTCAAGATGGGGAAAGAACTCAGGCAGGGGAAGCTGTACGTCATCTTGAATGGTGACATGCTCAGGGCGGAAAAATATTGTATGCTCGCCTTCCAAGGGCTTGAATACTTCCTTGGTCATCCCTGGCTGGGTTGCTAGGTTTCTGGGAATGAGACTGTAGGGCAGGGTGTTTCCCTCTCCCATGAACGAGGCGACAAAGAGTGAATTGGGTTTGTGGTAAATCTCTTCTCCTGACCCGATCTGGCCAACCCTCCCTTCTTGCATCACGATGATGGTGTCAGCAATGGAGAAGGCCTCTTCCTGGTCATGGGTAACATACAAGGTGGTGATCCCTGTCTCCTCATGAATCCGTCTTATTTCGGTGCGCAGGTGTTTGCGTAGCTTGGCATCGAGTGCTGACAGCGGCTCATCCAGCAACAGTAGCTGTGGCTGGGAAGCGAGAGCCCTTGCAAGGGCAACGCGCTGTCGCTCTCCTCCGGAAAGCTCCTGGGGTTTGCGCTTCTGATACCCATCCAGGGAAACCAGGGCAAGCAATCGTTTCACTTCGGCTGTGCGTTGAATTTTGGGCATGTGTCTGAGCTTCATAGGGTAGGCGATGTTCTGAGCCACACTCATGTGTGGGAAGAGGGCATAATCCTGAAATACCATGGCGATATGTCGTTCATGGACCGATTCGTTGATGATGTCCTTCCCATTGAGGAAGATGCTTCCCTCTTCTGGGGTTATCAGCCCTGCGATAAGTTGCAGAGTCGTGCTTTTCCCACAACCCGATGGTCCGATGATGCAGGCAAGCTCCCCTTCCTTGACGGTGAAGGAAGTGTCGAGTGCAAAGTCTGCATAAGACGCTTTCATGGTACAAATCAGACCCTTATCGGCCATTGTTCTCTCCCTTTGCCAGTTCACTGACGAGAAATACTATGCTGCATACAAGAATGAGGATACTTCCTAGGGCGCAGGCCCCTTGGAAGTTATAGGAGCCTATGAGGCGGTACATGATGACAGGCAGGGTGATGATGGCGCTGTTTGCCAGCGTAAGGGTTGCTGTTATCTCCCCCATGCTGAGGGCAAATGCGAACATCCCCCCTGTTATCAGTGCTCCCTTGAGCAAGGGTATCTCAATAAGGAAAAAAGTACGCAAGGGACTTGCACCCAGGGTTAGGGAACTCTGGATATACGAAAGGGGCATCTTGCGGTACTCAGGAAGTATGGTCCTCAGGACAAACGGTATGGCTATGACCATGTGAGCCAGTACCACAAGCGTATAGCCGACCGATGCTCCACCACGGATACTGTTGGAGATCAAGAAGTAGCCCAGGCCGATTATGACAGAGCTGACAGTCATCGGAAGCATCCCAAACAGTTCCAAAGCAGATGAGTCAAAGCCCTTCTTTCGGATGGCTGTGGCCAGGGTCAGTGCAATGGGAACCGTCACGATTGCAACGAGAGAGGCAATGAGCAGGCTGTTAGTCAGCGCCTCAAGTGCCGATCCCATGTGTCCTGTCCCCCTTTCCAGGGCAAACAGCTGGGCATACCATTTGAAGCTGAAGCTCTCTGTACCCGAACGGGTACTGGATGCCATGAAAGAGCGCACCACTATGGATACTAAGGGGCCAAGGATGAACAGCAGTGTTACGAGAGAGTAGAAGAAGGCGAGTAGCTTCCCTGTAAGGGTAGCTGGTTTTTTTGGGAGCCTTGTAGAGGAAGTGTTGTAAGCCTCGCTTCTGGCAAGCATCTTCTGGCTCTTGTTGTACCAGACGAGCAACACAGAGGTTACGAGGATGGAGAAGAGGGAGAGAGCGGCAGCCCCCCCGATATCCATGGAAGTACGCGCCAGACGGTAAATCTCCACCTCCATCGTGGTGTACTGAGGCCCGCCACCAAGAACCAGGATGATGGCAAAGCTGTTGTAGCAGAAGAGAAACACCAGTGTCGCAGCTGATATGACCGAAGGCAGTAATCTAGGAAGGGTAATGGAACGGAAAGTCTCCCATTTCTTTGCCCCCAAGGTCCAGGCCGCCATCTCACAGTGCGTGTCCATATGTTCCCAGTAGGTCGATACCAGGTTCATCACTATGGGGAAGTTGAAGAAAGTATGCGCCAGGATGATCGCCTTGAAGGAGTAGAGAATTTGTATGGGTGGCTTATCAAGGGAAAAGATTTTCATGAGCAGTCGGTTCAGAAAACCATTGTTTCCAAAGAATATGACAAAACCCAGGACCACTAGGATCGAGGGGATGACAAAGGGTACGGTGGTCAGGGCCTTGATGAACCGCCTTCCCCTGAATGAGTAGTTTGCCAGTAGGTATGCACCAGGCAAGGCAACAAGAACTGAAAAAAGGGTGCTCAAGGCCGCCTGGTAGAGAGTAAAGAGGAGAATGCGAACCGTATAGGCAGAGGTAAAGGTCTGTCGGATGCGAGAAAAGGAGAAGCCTTCCTCCGTGAGGAAGGCTGAAGAAAGGGTGAAGAAGAGAGGCACAAGGAAAAGTACCAGAAGCACTATAGCCCCTGGAGCAGGCATTGCCTTGTAGAATCCCTTGTACTCTCCTCCGACCTGTTTTGTCATCTGCTCATTACCTGTGTCCACTCAGTTAGCCATCTATCAAGGTTTTTTTCAATAGAGAGGGCATCGAGTGAGAGACTTTTCTCGGGTTTTGGGGCCCAATCGAAAGCAGGAGGCAACACCGTGTCACTATTTGTGGGATACATGGAGTTTGCCGTCGCCACATCCAGCTGTGCATCAGTAAGCAGGAAATCAATAAATTGTTTTGCTGCATCCTTTCTCTTGCTGGAAGAGAGCAGTCCGACACCCTCGATGGTGGTGCTGTGCCCTTCAGTGAAAAGGGCTGTCCTGTAGCGGGTCGTATCCTCAAAGGTCACATGATAGACAGGGCTGGTAGTGTAGCTAAGTACCAGAGGGGCTTCCCCTTCTGTGAAGAGCCCGTATGCACTGGACCACCCTTCGGTGATGGTGAGGGCATTCTCTTTCATTGCCTCCCACCAGGAGAGATACCCCTCTTCGCCATAGACCTCAATGGTCCACAGCAACAGGCCCAACCCTACAGAGGAAGTTCTGGGGTCGATGAGCAGGACCTTGTCCTTGTACTTGGGCTGTGTCAGCTGATCAAGAGACGTGGGGATCATATCAGCGGGAAGCTTCTCAGAATCATAGACGAAGGCAAAGTTGCCGTAGTCAAAGGGCAGAAGCCTATTCTGAGGGTCAAACTGCAAGAAGGAAGGGATAAAAGCAAGCGCTGGGCTATTGTAGGGCTCGAACAGGTCTGCCTCATACGCCTTTGCTGCCATATCATCGCTGATACCCACCACCACATCGGCAAGGGGGTTGTTCTTCTCTCCTTTTACCTTGATGAGCATCTCGATGGCATCACCTGCACTGACAAGGTTCACCTTGATGCCGGTCTTCTCTTCAAAGGCGGTAACAATGGTGGGCCCGGGACCCCAGTCACCACAAAAGGCATCATAGGCATACACGGTAATCTCTTGCTGTGATGGGACTTGATTTTCCTTCTTCCCTTGTGAAAACAAGAGGGAAGAGACGAGGAGAATGGCTAGAACTGCAACAATACTTCGATGCTTAATCATTAAGCACCTCCTTAGTGGTATTCTGCCATGGGGAATAGGTATGTTTGAGAATTGCATGTCTCCCTCCGCTGGTATTATCCAGATCAGGTTAACGGGTGTGATCTCAGGCCAATTGGCCACCCCAGGACACGCTTACCCTACAGCGATTGGTAAAATCTGTCAAGCGTGGTTTGTTGACCACCCACTTTTCCTGCTGTACAGTACACCTATGAAGCATATTGTACTTTCCTCAGAAATTACCAAGATTGATTCTGCATCACAAAATGCATTCAGACTCCCCGCCCTCACTCTGATGGAGAGTGCCGCCATGGGAGTCTGGAGTGTAGTGGAGAGCAGAATCCCCCGTAAGGATGCCTCTCTGGTGTTTCTCTGTGGTGGGGGGAATAATGGTGGTGATACCCTCGCTATTGCTCGTCTGGCCTATAACAACGGCTACAACAAGGTGTTGTGCATACTGACAGGTAGTCATCCTTCCCCCTCGTGCGAACGCCAGCGAGAGATAGTAGAGCGCTATGGCATAGACAGTATTCTTGTCGATGAGACTATTCCCGATACCGCCGAACAGGCAATAGCCCATGCTGATTTCCTCTTTGATGGACTTGCCGGTACAGGCCTGAAGGGAAAGCTGCGAAACAGTGCCCTTGCCCTTGTCCAGCTTGCCAATCGGAGCAAGGCCCATACCATCGCCATAGATATACCTTCTGGAGTGAGTGAGGAAGTAAGCTCTTCTTCCTCACATACCAAAGCTGAGCTCTGCGTAACCTTTGGGATGAGAAAGCTTGCGATGTACCACCCCTTTACCCGTTCAGACTGTGGTGAGATAGTGGTAAAGAATCCTTCCTTTCCACCCCAATTGTTGGGGAAGGCTCTCATTGCCTCTGACCTATACACTTCCGAGGATCTGGCTTTGAAAAAGCTATCCACCTCTTCCTACAAAAACAAGCGTGGTCATCTGGGTATTGTCGGAGGTAGCAAGGAGTATTCCGGGGCCCCCAGACTGTCAGCCCGTTCTGCATTTGCTTCCAGGGCAGGGTTGGTGACGCTTTTCTGTGAGGAGGAGGTCTATCCCATCGCAGCCTCTGAATCCCCTTCTGTCATGGTGCGCGTCCTTAGGGAGGTGAAAGAGCTTGCCTCCTATGATGCGCTTCTGGTCGGGGTGGGGTGGGGTGGTGGTCGTTCTTCCCTGTTGGAAAGGATTTTTTCCTTGGGCAAGAGCATTGTACTTGATGCTGATGGCATCAGAGCCTATGCAGAACTGCTGGAAAAACAGAAAAACATCCCCCATGGGCCCTTGATCCTGACACCCCATCTAGGGGAGCTGAAACACCTAACATCTGTTCTGTATGATGAAGCCCCTGACGATACACCCCTCTCCTTCTTCACCATGGTCCAGGATGTCGCTGACCGCCTCAATGCTGTCCTTGTCGTGAAAAGTTCTTTGGTCCACATTGCCTATCCCGGCGAAAGCAGAATTGCTGTGATCGAAGGGCTCAACCCCTCCTTAGGGGTAGCAGGAAGCGGAGATGTGCTCTCAGGTGTCATAGCCGCCTTGTTGGTAGGAGGCGAAACGGTACAGGAAGCCGCTCTTCAAGGAACATTGCTTCATCAGAGTGCAGGCGCCCTTGCACGTGACAGGCGTGGCTACTATGACAGTGAGACCCTTGTGGAATATCTGGGACAGGTTGTAATGGGGGCCGAGCGATGATGCAAATCTATTTCTTATCGATCGCCTACCTGTTGCTGGGTTCGGCTTTCTTGCTCAGTGATATGTATGGAGGAAGATTTGCCCTGCTATTGTCGCTTCGCTACGTCTTCCGAACCAACAAGGGGTTTCAGAAAGTCATGATCGTCCTAGGGTTTGCCCTGAGCCTTGCCTTGGGCGTTTTCCCAATGGCCCCTGGGCCTCCCCTGTTAGGTGATCTCATCCCCATGGCAAACACTGTCCTTCTTTCATTCTGGTACCTGTTTCATGCCCTTAGGTATACGGATGAGGAGGCGTCTCTTCAAGAGGCTTCGGTGCTTGAGACCACAGGGCAGTATTTTGAGAAGAACAAACGTAACTTCGGGTTCCTCACCGGCATTATTGGTGTGCTGCATTTCTTGGTTCCTATGTCTGTTTTGTTATAAGGATGGCTACGATGGAAGCATATACACAAGAACGTATCACCACCGCAGGGATACTCTGTAAGGACAACTGGTACTTTGTTGCAAAACGAGAGGATAAGGGCTCAATTGGGGGGCTTTGGGAGTTTCCTGGTGGCAAGAACCGATGGGGTGAGACTGAAGAGGAGACCTTGAAGCGGGAGTTCCAGGAAGAGCTCAAGCTCGATATCGAGGTTGGGCGGCTCTTGCATACCCATGATTTTGTAAACAAGGGAACCCTCTACCACCAGAAGGCATACATAGTCACTTGCCCTCATGTCCAAGAACCTACGCTGAGTGTCCACACCACCTACAGGTGGGTGAACAAGGAAGAGCTGCAAAGCCTGCAGTTTGCCCCAAGTGACCAGAAGATCATCGCTACGTTGCTGAAGAGCAAATAGAGACTGTTAAGTCTGGGTCAGAATGCAGTAGATGGTAGAGGTATAGGTGCCTGAAAGGGGATAGGTTCCTGGGGCAATAAAAATGCGAAGCTCCCCTTCGAGGACATTCCCATATGTGGATGATCCATCGATAGGTGATATAGTCGGAAGCTCTGCCGAAGTAAATGTCGTAGACGACGAAGTTATTTGCACAGCGCTAGCACTGGGGGCAGTTGGATTGAATACCAGATTATAGGGTACCGATGTTGCTCCCGCTGACTGAAGGGTGAAGGTAGACGAGGTCCCGCCAGCATCAGAAGAAAACCGGACAGTCGCTGAATCGTCAAGAGAGAAGTACCTGAGCCTGCCCACAAGGAGAGAGTTCCCAAGAGTATTCTTGCTGATGAGGTCTGCATAGGGGAAGGGGTTTGCTATGACGCTCTCCACCCCGTAATAGAAGGCAGAGGGTTGCGTTTGGTTGCTTCTAGGGTCCCTCTCACCTATCAGGAGCATTGTATAGTTTACTCCTGTAGTGCTACTGGCAGTGAATTGGGTTTTATAATACCCCTTGTTGAGGTTTTTCTTCTGACTGGTCAGGATGACTGTTACATCAACCCAAATGTACTGGTATTTGTACTTGTATATGAAGGTATTGCTTCCATCGTAAGTCCCACTTGCTCCGGAAATGTTGTAGCCACTCTGGCCGGGAGCTACCAGTTCCGGTCCAGCCCCTTGGAAAATGACTACAGGATCCCCATCATTGGCAACTACCGTATTGATTCCAGAAAAGTCATGTTGATTCCCGTTATGGTAGAGCCCTTTGACCCTGGTGACCAAGAAAAATTCTCTCCACCGGTCAAGTTTGATGACACCGCTGGTGTCGTACGTGAAATAAAACCGACTATTTGTGGTCCCTGTTGCAATATCCCCACTATTGCTGAAGGTGAGGGTGGTAGGCTCCCCGCGATAGTTCAATCTTCCCACGAAGCCATCTTTCATCCATACTTCTGTTGAGTTTTCATACGAAGAGGGGGTATCGGGATTGTCTGGAGAAGCGAGATTGAAGCCGGTGATTTTCCCCGTAGCCATGTCATAGGTTAGTTCCGCTGAAAAAAGGGGAAGGGCACATGAGAGAGAAAGCGCAATCAGTACGATTATAATCGCTGCAGTATGTTTCACTTTAGTGTCCTTCCTCAATGTAATATTGTATTTAATTTCATGCTGTATAATTAGAAATTACTATATAGGTGATGACTGATTTGTTCAAGGGAAAGTCATATAGAAAAGATGGAATATAGTAATTACTATGGTGAGTTTATTACATAATAACAGGAAGTATTCATGGAAATAAATTTGAAAAAATACTATTGAAAGTAAGTTCTTACATTTCTTATGACAGAAGATGTTTCATGTTTACCTCTAGCTTTTTGAGCTCTACTATGCAAAAAATATATGGAGACAAGCCCTAGTAGTGCTAGAGGTGACTTTTTAAAAAGAGACTGGATTGTACAGCGTACAATCCAGTCCCTTATAGAGCAATGCCATGTATGAGACCTAAATGGCAAGATAAAAAGTGTTGGAGAAGGAAAAAGGTCGTACGTATTCCCTTTTCTCACTCAACAAGCTTTTATGGGACCTTCCGTAGTTAGGGCAAGTATTTTACCGCTGCCTTCTCCACTTCCAGGCCTTTCTTGTAGTTTGCAAAGAAAGTGTTGAAGCCTTCTATATCCTCTTTGGTGGGCACTTGCATAGAGGCTTCGCTCGAAGCAAAGACCTCCTCTGAAAGGAAATCCTGTAGTTTCTTGCCTTTCTTGTTGACAAGATAGGACGCAAGAAGCGCAATTCCCCAGGCACCACCCTCTCCAGCTGTCTTGAGAACCGAAATGGGAGTATGCAACGCCGCTGCCATCATCGTCTGACCGACTACCGCCGTCTTGAAGAATCCCCCGTGTCCGTTGATGGCGTCAACCTGCACCTTTTCGTCCTCAAATAGGATGTCCATGCCGACTCGCAGTGCCCCAAGGGAAGTGAAGAGCTGGGCACGCATGAAGTTTTCCAGGGTGAACTCATTCTCAGTGAGGCGAATAAACAGAGGTCTGCCTTCATAGATTCCTGTCATGGTCTCCCCTGATATGTAGTTATAGGGAAGCAGGCCACCACAATCCTTGGCACCCTCAAGGGCTTTGAGCAGCAGCGTGTCATAGAGCTTTGATTTTGGTACCTTGTTTCCTGTAGCCTCCAGTACCTGGCCAAACAGTGTCATCCATCGGTCATACTCGCCTGTACAGTTGTTCGCATGAGCCATTGCAACCAACGATCCGTCTGGGGTGGTTACCAGGTCAATGAACTTGTTGTAGCTTCTTGACAGCTCATGCTCCAGCACTATCATGGCAAAGACCGATGTTCCGGCAGAGACGTTACCTGTCCTCTGTGCAATGCTGTTGGTTGCAACCATACCTGTTCCAGCATCACCTTCAGGGGGGCAAAGAGGAATACCTGCAGAAAAGTTCCCACTAGGGTCGAGCAGGAGAGCCCCTTCTGGGGAGAGGTTGCCGGATTCCTGTCCTGCAACCAGCACCTTTGGGAAAAGGGACTGTACCTTCCAGGGGAAGCCTTTCCCTTCTACCAAAAGGTCAAAGGCTCTGACCATCTTCTGGTCATAGTCGTTGGTATTGGTGTCGATGGGGAACAGCCCTGATGCATCACCGATTCCCAGGACTTTCTCTCCGGTCAGGATCCAATGAACATAGGCTGCGAGCGTACAGACATACGTAATGTCCTTTACATGCTCTTCCTTGTTGAGTATGGCCTGATAGAGGTGGGAGATGGTCCATCTCTCCGGCACTGGGTAGGCAAAGAGGTCGGAAAGGTCCTCCGCCGCCTTGTGGGTGGTCGTGTTCCGCCAGGTCCTGAAGGGGACCAGTTGCTTGCCCTCCTTATCGAAGGCAAGATAGCCATGCATCATGGCGCTGATGCCTAGTGCCTTGGTCTTCAGGAGAGGAACGCCATACTTCTGCTGTACATCCTGTTTCAGATCTGCAAAACAGGATGCAAGATTTTTCCAGACATCATCGAGTGAGTAGGTCCAATATCCATCCAGAAGGGTGTTCTCCCAATCAGAGCCACCTTGGGCTATGGGTTCGTTCGCCCCGTTGACCAACACTGCCTTGATCCTGGTTGATCCAAGTTCAATGCCCAGTACTGCCTCACCATCAAGAATCATCTTTTTTGTCTTTTCGTCTACCATTGTATCGCCCCTTATAGTATTTTGGTTTGCCTAGTTCAAAAAGTCTGGTTTGTCACTAGGCCCTTCCTTGAAGAGGGAAGAGCGTCCTTCAATGCTGCAGTTGAGAAGTATTCTCCTGCTAGTATTCATTGTCTGGTCATGTACAATCTTGTTCTTTAGCATCTCTATTGCGGTCATCGCAATGTTTGTGATGGGCTGTGTTATGGCATCGACAGGAAAAGCGACATGGTCAAGCCACTTGTTGTTGTCGAACGTGCTGACGAAACGGATGGGGTTTCTCCTTCCCAACGCTTGCATTTTCCCCAGTACCTCATAGCAAATGTTTGAGTTGGTACAAAGTATGGTGTCCAAATCTGGGTTGCCAAGTAGGAACTCGCTGATGGTTGTGGGGTTCGTATCGGCATCGGGTTCGATGAGCAGAATATGCTCTTCATGGAATAGCTCATATTCAAGCATTGCCAACCGATATCCTTTTGTCCGTTCACGGGCACAAAAATTATCTTGGGAATAGGTTACCAACCCAATAAGGGTTTTGCCCTTCTGTAGCAGACGTTTTGTCATTTCATAGGAGGTCATCATGTTGTCTATCCCTATAAAATCATAGGTTCCTGTGTCAACCATTCGGTCAATCTGGACAATAGGGAACTGCGTACAGGTACTGAAGTCTGATTTTATAGAAGTCGGCGCAATAAGCAGACCGGAGACCTTGAGTGTCATCATGGTGGCAAGGCAGAGTTTTTCCTTTTCAGGATTCTCCTCACTATCCATGATAATCACTTGATACCCTTGCTCATACGCTATACCTTCCAGTTCCTTGATCAACTCGGAAAAGAAGTCAATCCTGATGTCTGATACGATCACCCCGAGGATAGTTTCCTTGGAGAACTGTTTGCGTTTTGATGGCATCTGGTAGCCCAATTGTTGTATGGCCCCAAGGATTATCTCTTGGGTGGCCTCATCAACATTTCTTGTTTTGTTTATGAAATGTGAGACGGTCGAAATGGAAAAGCCAGTCTTTTCGGCTATGTCCTGCAGACGGACTTTCTTTGTTCTCTTCATGGGGCCTCTTGTTAAGCAGTATACGGAGAATTTCTAGGACAGGCAATAAATATTTGCTCAAATTTGCGCAAACCAAGGCTTATGGGTACCTCTGCAACGTTGCCATAGGATTCCTTCCTGACTTTCCCGGAAACCCAAGTATGTCTTTTCCCCCTTCTCTGTTGTATCATTGGAAAACAATACCTGTTGGAGGTTCCTATGGAAGGCGTTCTCTCTTACCTTACTACATTCATCATTGTTGTCGGCACCGTGGCCCTACTAGTTCTTGTCCGCTTCTTTTTCAGGAATACGGTGGAAAGCACCAAGAAGTGGCCGTATCAGAGGCAACTACTGACTGCAGGTATCGTGCTGTTGGGCCTCTTCCTGGCTATTGGGTTCCTTCCTCTGGACCATTCTGTGAAGAACCAGATACTCAGTGTCCTGGGTATATTGATCAGTGCTGTCATAGCCCTCTCTTCCACAACGCTGGTGGGGAATGCCATGGCTGGCATCATGCTCAGGATGATGCATGAGTTCAGGGGTGGAGATTTTATTGAGGTCGATGACCTTATCGGACGTGTGACAGACTTTGGCATTTTCCATACTGAGATCCAACAGGTCAATCGTGATGTGGTTAGCATCCCAAACCTTGTCCTTGTGCAGAGAGCGGTTAAGGTTACCAGGCGTGATGGGACCTTCATCAACCTGGCTGTTTCTCTGGGGTACTCGCTGGACCATATGCAGGTAGAAGAGGCCCTGAAGGAAGCGGCTCTTTCCTGCAACCTTGCCGATCCCTTTGTATTCGTTGAGGAGTTTCTTGACCATGCAGTCAGATACCGCTTGTATGGACTGCTTAAAGAGCCGACTGAGCGGTTGAGCAAGACAAGTGAACTGCATAAAGCAGTGTTGCTGACCCTCCATGAGAAGGGTATGGAAATAGCCTCTCCTCATCTGATGGACAGAAGGGAGTTTGACAAGGGTGGACAATACATTCCCAAAACATCCAAGCATAGTAAAACCCCACCACCAAAAGAACCTGTCGTAGAGGAGAAGGTGTTTGACAAGGCAGATGAGGCCCAATCCTTGGAGGATCTTCGTCAAGTGTATGAGAAGCTTAAGAAGAAGCAAGAAACCTTGAAGAATGGGGATGATAAGGCGCTGAAAGCAAATCTGGGAAAGGAAATCAGGCGCGTTACCCAAGAAATAGAACAGCACGAAGAGCAGAAGAAGGAAGAGTAGATTCATCCAATACCGGGAGGAACCCTTAGCATTGGTGTGCCATCCCTTTGGCAGAGGTCTTATCTGTAGGTATTGGGTAACAGGGGAAAAGAATCCTCGTCGATAAGGTTCTCAAGCAACACAATATCTATCGGAACATATATGGCACTGTCTGGAGTCTGCCCCAGCATCCCCTTTCGATAGAGCTGATACACAGCTGTATACCCTTGATAATTTGGTCTTTGTGAGATGAGGCAGTCCACTTTTCCGTCCAGCATCGCCTTGCGGTTCTGGTCTATAAGGTCATAGCCTATGAGGATGGTCTGACTTTTTCTGCCAAGAGAGGATACGAAGCTGGCTATCCTGTGTACTGCATCGTTGACGACAAAGATTCCCCGTATGTCAGCATGCTCCCTATAGGCTTGTTCTAGGGAGTTCTCGCACCCTGCGGTGAGTTGCATCTCAAGCTCCAGCATTTTGTAAGTTGGCATGTCCGCAAAATAGCTCTTGAATCCCCTTGCCCGCTCAAATGAGTTGAATGCTGTCTTATGAGTCTGTATGGTGATGTATGTGCCCCCCTGAGCACTGAGCAGATGCATCATCCTCCCTGCCATGTAGCCTCCTCTGAAGGGATCTTGGACAACTGAAGATACTGGCTTCATATCCGGTAGGGGGGAGTCTATGAAGGCGTAGTCGAGTTCTGGATGTTTCGTAAGGAAAGCCCTCGATGCATCGGGTAGGACAGGGGCCATTAGGATGGCATCAGGCTCCTCTTGTATGAGCTTTTCTCCATTTTCCAGAAGTGAGGTAGAATCTGATCGGTCAAACTCGGCAACCGAGATGGAAACGGCAAGAGGGGAAAGTTCCTTTGCCGCCTTCAAAATTCCATCATAGATAAGGTTCCAATATCCATACTCCGAGTAAAGCAGTGGCAACAGCACTCCAATTCTGAACTCCTTGCTAAGCTTGAGGTTCCTGGCAAACGTGTTCGGCTGATACCCGTAGTCGTCAACTAGGGCCATCACTTTCTTGGTGGTCTCAGGTGCGACACGGCCCCTTTTGTGCAGGACCCTGTCCACAGTCCCGATGGATACATTCGCTAGTTTGGCAATTTCAGCAATAGTCATGGTGTCCTTATCCTAATCGTATGACGAACAATAGTATACAAACTTATTCTTATACTACATCAGAGGCATGCTTGGGAATGATATCCTGCGGATAGTCTCTAGAATTTTCTCCAAATTGGGTGGCCTCTTCCGCAATAACAGCATTTTCCCTGATCCCTATCCTTCTGGTAATACAATGATTCTCGTCCATATGCAAGTCATCAGAACCTACGAAAGAGATACAAGGATTGTTCAGATAGGTACCATGAGAATCGACTCTCCAGTTTTCAAGCTCACCTTACTCTCAGTTTCGAAGGGGTCTGATGCCACTACGGTGCAGGTTGCCAAACAAGTACATGCAGGTATTGAACGGTTGGACTTCCCGATGTTCTGAGCCTGGAAGTGATCGTGGATACCTCTACGATAGTGGAATACACCATTACTGTGGTCTATGAATGGCTGCTCTTCATATTCCTTAGAAGTGGTACGTCGACTCTGATTAATTGGTGTAGCAATGCCTGTATCCATGCTTCTGAGCGTACTCTG
>WOYI010075379.1_pt1 | contig 14325 bp, 8 predicted proteins | sample 6423411 | NCBI WGS metagenome assembly WOYI01 (sample SAMN13441803, study PRJNA592873) | oil field metagenome | biome: oil field; feature: oil-well bore; material: oil-contaminated soil; isolation source: oil-contaminated soil from oil-well borehole | place: Germany: Wietze | collected 2016-10-18 ...
TTTGCACAAGGGCAGGCGGAAAAGAGTGGTCCAACTGCCGAGAATCCGTTGGTATGAGCGTATATATGCTCAGTCCAATCGTGAAGCTTCCCGTGGGGAAGGTATTCAAAGCAGTCTTGCCGTACCTGTTCTCCCTTCTGGTGGCATTGGTGGTTCTCACCTATGTTCCACAGATTTCCCTGTGGCTTCCGTCACTATTTTTCAAGTAGAGGTGTGTATATGAAATCTACCTATTTTCACCGTGTGCATAAGCAGACCAAGACTCGGTTCTGGATCAACAACCCGACCATTGAGCAAGCCAAGCGGGCGATAGAGGAAGGTGCAATTGGTTGCACCACCAACCCAAGTTATGTTTCAAAGCTCTTTGAATCAGAAGAGGACATGCGTGTTGTTAAACGAACGATTGATCTATTGCTTCCCTATGAGAAAGATGATTCAGTTCTTGCCTCCAAGGTTCAACAGATGATGGTAGGCCGTCTTGCAGATGTATTTCTTCCGCTCTATCGTTCCAGTGGGGGGACAGAGGGATTGGTCACCATCCAAGGGAATCCGTTTGCCGAGAGGGATACCAGCTTGATTGTAAAAGAAGGGTTGGAGAACCGTAAGATTGCTGAGAATATCTGCATTAAGATACCGGTAACTCAGTGGGGTATTGAGGCAATCCGCACCATGGTGGAGCATACTATCCCCACGATGGCAACAGAGGTTATGAGTTTGAGTCAGACTATTGCCATTTGTGAAGCCTACCAGAAGGTTAGCCAAGAGAGCGGGAACGCCCCTCCTTTCTATGTTACCCACATCACCGGTATCCTCGATGACCACTTCAAGCGTGTCATCAAGGAGCAACGGCTATCCATTGATGAGGAGTTGGCTGGATATGCAGGGCTATCCATCGCAAAGAAAGAGTATAAGCTGATGAAAGAGAGAGGCTATCCAGGAATCATGATCGGTGGAGGAGCGAGAAAGCTTGAAGATTTCACTGAGCTGGTGGGTGGAGATTTGGGCATCACCATCAACTGGAAAGGGACTGCCGAGGTCCTGATTGAACAAGACAAGGAGGTGGTTGATCGTATCGGCAATACTCTGGATGAACAACAGATACTGACGCTCAGAAAGGAACTTCCTGACTACCAGCGGGCTTTTGATCTTGATGGGATGACTGTTGATGAGTACTACGACTATGGCGGGGTTGCGTTGTTCCGCTCTTCGTTCCAGAAGGGATGGAATGCCCTGCTTGCCTTGATTGCTGAGAGAAGGGGAAATAACTAATGGACCAGAAGAAACATAGAGGAAATCTGCATACAGACAAGAGAGTGGAACGTGCAAAGGGAATTGAACGGGTTACCTTGACCTATGACCAGGATAGCATGATCTGCTATTTTTACCTTGAGAAAGGATCCACGTTGGATATGCATACCCACCCAGAAAGCCAGAATGGCTTTGTGGTAAAGGGCCATATCCATTTCATCAAGGGCGATGGCGAGATTTTAGATCTGCACGCTGGGGATGCATACTACTTCCCTTCGATGGATCCCCATGGTTCCAAGATCCTTGAGGATACTGAACTCATAGAGTGTTTCTCCCCTTCCAGGGATGATTACAAGGATTAATGATTCTTCGCTTTCCTCACGGGTTCTTGGTATGATACAGTGCTGTATGCAGGGGGAATTATTTCCATGGAAGACATATTCAGGGTACACGAAGGCCGCCAGTCAGCGGTTGAATTGGTGATAGAGAAGATCAAGGAGCTCTTGATCGACCAGAAGCTTTCTCCCGGAGATATGATTCCCAATGAAATCTCCCTTGCCGAGAGCCTGAAAGTTGGGCGTGGTACGGTGCGTGAAGCCTTGAAAATTCTTTCTGCCTATGGGGTGGTTGAAATCAAGCAAGGGCATGGAACGTTTGTTTCCAGCGCTTCAAACAAACGACTCTTCGACCCCCAGCTGTTCCAGATACTCGTCCAGGATCGTGATTACAAATCACTCACCCAAGTGAGGCAATTATTGGAAGAGGGTATCGTCAAATTAGTCATCGAGTCGGCAAGCGATGACGAGTTGGCCTTACTCGATCAAACGATGAGGGAGTTCCAGGAGGCACTTAGAGATGAACAGGCTTCTGCCCAGAAAGCGGGTGCCCTGGACCTGCATTATCATCGCTTGCTTGCACGGTTTTCTCACAACAGTATCGTGGAGAATATCTATACCTTCGTAATCGAGTTGTTCACCAAGACCATCAATCCCATCCATGAGGGAGTTGATGAGGTACATCGGCAGTTACATCAGGCGATTATGGATAGAAATAGTGAGAAGGCTGTGGAAGCAGTCCGCTCTCACACGGCAATCTGGGTCTGGGCCTACAAAGAGGCCCATCCGGAGCATTAATCGATGAGTACTACTCCCTCTCCGTCGAAGCCGTTGACCTTTATGGTCAATGGCTTTTCGCTTCTTGCATGAATGAAGTGTTCCGTTTCTGAAACCATCGGGAGTGTTTTAAGCTTCTCATACTGCATAGAACCAGATCGATATGCCGGGTTTATTGTTAAATAGAGACATCCAAGACTCGTCATGTTCTGGAAGAAGTGGGTTCCTTGGCTAGGTTCCACTTGGAACCCCTGCAAACCAGTTTCAACGATGACCTTGCTTCGGGATATTTGCGACCAAGTCACTGGGATACCCAGCCAAGGGTCACAACTACCCAATCTTCCCGCTACTACCAATACATAGTCTCTCTCCGCAACAACCATTGCTGCATTGAGCTTGCCGAGTTCCTTGGCCATTCCTCTCATTGCAGAGGCAGAGAAGTTTTCAACCTTTACATAGATAATGTCTTGTACGTGGTCTATCTTTCCGTTTCCCATGACCACATGGGAATGGATGGCAGCCCTCTCTCGTTCCTTTTCGCTGATGGTTACATCATTCTCCTCGTTCCCTGCTGCAATCGGGCGAATCTGGAGAAGGCTGAATTCCCTCATCTTTGGGGCAGCTCGATTCAGGTTTACGGCAAATTCTATCTCCACTGGTTTTCCCATTGCCTCTGTTCCCAACTGAAGCACATCCTTGACGATAGAGGCCAAGGGGAATGCGTCATACTTCAGTATGCCGTTGAAGGTTATGACCTTCTCTCCCTCAGTCCTGACAGACTCACTAAGCATACCACTGGCCAAATCATAGGTGCTTGCAATGTATCTGATAGCTTCTGGATATGCCCATGATTCACGGAAATTGAGCAGTTCAAGATTCTCAAGTCCCCCTTCTTCAAGCGGATGGTAGCCGTTTTTCATATTTAGGGCGTAGAAGGTACTCTGGCTGCTGGTCTGGTTGCCTCCAAGGAACTGTGCTGGTCGCTTTGGATGGGTAGGGCTGAAACGCAGGGCCGATCCGTTGTCCACTACCGATTTGCCAAAGCCGAAGCTGAGCATACCAACACCATCCTCAGGTTTTTCTCCTCCCAAGGGATAGTAGTTCAGGGAGCGGGCAACCCCACTGATGTTTGGATACCAGTAAGGGCCATGGTTGCTTCCTATGACCTGTTGGATAATGACGGCCATCTTCTCATCCTCCAGCATATGCTCGGTTGCCTTGAGGTACTCCTTTGCACTACGGAAGAAGGTGGAAGCCCAGACTGCGCGAACCGCATCACAGAGTTCCTGGAGCCTTGTCTCGTCGGATCCTTGGTTGGGAAGCATGCACGTTTCATATACTCCTGCAAATGGCTGGTAGTGTGAGTCTTCCAGAAGACTGGAAGAACGGACACAGATTGGCTGGTGGATAACTTGGACGATTTCAGCGAGGTTCAGTACCAACTCATTGCTCAGTGGTTTGGAGAGGAATATTTTAAGCAAGGTCTCATCAGGAAGATCTCCTGAAGCGATATCATTCAGATCGTTCTCTTCAAGGAACTGGGTGAACTGGTCGGTGGTTACCACTACGGTACGTGGAATGGAGAGATATACATCCGGGTATTTTTCCGGGAGTTTGGCGGCCCGTAGCACCATGTCAATGAAGGCGAGGCCACGGCCCTTTCCCCCTAGCGATCCTCCCCCAATTCTGCTGAAGAACAGGGTCTCGTCATAGTTGTTCCTACTGAACTGGGCTATGACTCCCTTGGTCCTTTCCTTGCGGTAGTTGCGGATGATTTCAGTCATCTGTTGTTGTACTACCTTTGCGTCTCCGTTTGCAGGAATTTTCAGGTCCTTGATTCTTGCTGCAATGGCATAGAGGCTCTGTGCCCTGAGCCAACGTGAAAAGTCATTTCGCCTGGAATGGAAATCAAAGCTTTTCGTCGGGATCTTGGGAAGGACCCTTTGCAGGTCGCGCATGGTTTCAGCCCGGGCAATCTCCTCCATGGTATCGGGGTCGCGGAAAATGAAGGGTCCGAACCCGTAATGCTTGGTCATGAATTTATTGAGTTCAAACAGGAGTGCTGAGTTGTTTTTCCATAGAAAGTAGGCCCCTGCGTCTTCTACCATCTCCTGGACAGTGTTGTCGCTGCTTTGAATCAAGATTGGAATTTCAGGATCATTTGCGTGGACCATTTTTGTAAGATGCAGGCCGGCATATTTGTCTTGCTTTCCCTCTTTAAGATAGGACATGTCGGTGATGATTCCCAGGATATTGTGCCGATACTTGGTGTAGAGTTCCTGGGCCTCCTCATAGGTCCTGGCAAGCGCAATCTTAGGTCTGCCACGCATCCTGAGGGTTTTCCCCCAGTTGTTCAGTGCCTCGAGGATGGCTGAGCGGTTCTGTTGGATCAAGGTGGTGTACATCATGGGTAGGTAGGATGAGTAGAATCGTACCGAATCTTCTACGAGGATGATGAGCTGGACATCCGCTTCTTGGGTGTCATGTTCCAGGTTCATCCCGTCCTCAACCAATTTGATCATGGCTAGGAAGATGGTGGGATCGCCCTGCCAGTAGAAGAAGTAGTCGATGTCCTTGCCGTCTGATCCCTTGATCAGCTTGTTTCTCTTGTGGCTTGAAGAGGGGGAAAGTGCGATAACCGGCATTTGCGGGTCGATCTTCTTGATGGTCGTTGCCAATTGCTCAACGGAGTCGGTCCCGAGGTCAAGCATGGTGACCACCAAATCAAACTTCCTTTGATTCAATAGGTTCAGCGCTTCTTCAGCTGTACTGGTGTGGGTGAATTTTGGGGGATTGTTCAGCCCAAGCTGGGTATATTCGAGATATAACTCCTCCTCAACCCGTCCGTCTTCCTCCAAGAGAAAACGGTCATAGTCGTTGCAGATGAGCAGCACGTTGTAGATATGTTTCAGCATGAGGTTACTGAACGGCAACCACGTTGGGTCAAGTGTATACATAGCAGGTATTTTATCATGATAGACCGAGTTTGCATATCATTTCAGTATATTCAAAAAATTGATTAAAAATTCAATTTTACTGTATATTTTTGTAAGATAGGGTAACTATATAAAATATAATCACGCTTATCATAATTTAACGTTGACATATTGGTATGGTAGGTTTACGCTTTTTGAACAAGCAACGTCCTGTTGCAGCACAGACCAAGGAGAAAAGTCTAGGTATGTATACCCTTGAATCAGTAATGAAAGAACTGGAGAGAAAGAATCCAGGCGAACCTGAATTCATCCAGGCAGTCGGCGAGGTGGTGGAAAGTGTTCTCAGCGTGGTCAATGAGAACCCGGTGTATGAAAAGCATCGGATTCTCGAGAGAATGACCGAACCTGACCGTGTGTACACCTTTCGAGTCGAGTGGGAGGATGATGAAGGAAATCTTCAAGTAAACCGTGGATACCGCGTGCAGTTCAACAATGCAATCGGTCCCTATAAGGGAGGTTTACGCTTTCACTCCAGTGTTACCCTTGGAACATTGAAGTTTCTAGGGTTTGAACAGACTCTGAAAAACAGCCTGACCACACTTCCCATGGGCGGTGGCAAGGGCGGTAGTGATTTCAATCCCCGTGGCAAGAGCGACAGCGAAATCCTTCGCTTCTGCCGTTCTTTCATGACTGAGTTACAGAAATATATCGGTCCTGAGACAGACGTACCTGCCGGGGATATCGGAGTAGGAGCGCGTGAGATTGGATTTCTCTACGGACAATACAAGCGTATCAGGGGAGAGAATACTGGTGTGTTGACCGGTAAAGGCCTCGGCTTTGGAGGATCCTTGGTCCGCCCAGAGGCAACTGGATACGGCACAATGTACTTTGCCCAAGCTATGCTTGAAACGCATCAGGACAGTCTGGAAGGAAAACGAATCTCCTTAAGTGGCTTTGGAAACGTTGCTTGGGGAGCTGCTATGAAGGCGACCGAATTGGGAGCCAAGGTCGTAGCAATCAGTGGTCCAGATGGGTATATCTATGATGAAGAGGGAGTAGGAACGCCCGAAAAGTGGGCATTCATGCAGTATCTGCGTTCTTGCAACAATGATGTTGTTGCACCCTATGCGGAACGCTTTGGGGCAAAATTCGTTGCAGGAAAGAAGCCTTGGGAGGTCCCTGTTGATCTTGCTTTCCCCTGTGCCATCCAGAATGAGCTTGACCTGGAGGATGCCAGAACGTTGGTTGCCAATGGGATCAAGTACGTGGTGGAGACTTCAAACATGGGATGCACGGCTGAAGCAGCAGCCTATTTCATCAAGCAGAGAATTCCCTATGCACCTGGAAAGGCTGCAAATGCCGGTGGTGTTGCGGTCAGCGGTCTCGAGATGAGCCAGAATGCCATGCATCTTTCTTGGAGTGCTGAGGAGGTCGATGAGAAACTGAAGGGTATCATGGGAAAGATTCATCAAGCTTGTATTACCGAGGGAAAGGAAGATGATGGATATGTCAATTACGTGAAGGGAGCGAATATTGCTGGCTTCAAGAAGGTTGCCGATACCATGGTTCAGCTCGGTTACTAGTGGTTTTTCCCTTCGGGGTGTGTATCAGGAGGGCCTCCCCTAGTTTGGAGGCCCTTCACTCGTAAGATAGCACTAGCCATCAGATATAATTTCACGTTTGACCCTATGATAGGACCCCCAAAGAAGCACAAAATATGCATAGTGTTTTTACCTGCTTTGTGGGGGTGTTTTTATCATGGTTCACCCATTACCAGCAAGGAATAACAAGAAAAATGATTCTCTCTATTTGTCCTTTTCCGACGGCACCAATATGCATTATTTAAGACATGATACATGATTGCTATAAAACCTATATAACACTATATGTAGCGTTATGCAACTTTATATAGCGCTATAAATGTTGTATTGCCTGCTTGCCAAGTTCAGTCCGCCATGCTATGGTAGATGAGGATTGACGAGGTCCGACCAGCTTCCTCGCATTGCATTTCTGCCAATCGAGGGGGTGTGTTTGTCTTCATGAATTGTGAATTAATTTTATATATAGAGGGATTACATGAGCGCTGCTAAGAATGAATTGAACCCGTTGGGTCGTAAGATTTTCCTCGACCGTTATGCATTGAAAGACGTCCAGAAGAAGACGTTGAAGGTTGGGGATGTCGTGGTTGCTGTGAGCAACCCGAAGACTGGTCAGCGAGAGATTGGAGTGGTTACCGAATTGAACGATGGGGATGCCATTACCGTCAAGCTTGATGAAGGCACTGTCTTGCACGTGAAACGTGAGGATGTTGATAAGCCGCTTGAGACCGACCCAGCACAGATGCTTGCTCGTGTAGCGAAAGGTATTGCTTCCCAAGAGAAGCCGGAGGTTCGAAAGCAATGGGAAAAAGAGTTCAATTGGCTCCTGGAGGACTGGAAGTTCGTTCCTGGAGGCAGGATTCTTACCGGTGCGGGAACGGATCAGAACCTGACCTATTTCAACTGCTACGTGATCCCTTCCCCGAAGGACAGTCGTGGTGGCATCATAGCCTCATTGGGCCAGATGACAGAAATTATGAGCCGAGGTGGGGGAGTCGGCATGAACATATCGTCCCTCAGGCCACGGCACAGCTACGTCAAGGGCGTAAACGGCCGTTCCAGTGGCTCAGTAAGCTGGGGTGGGCTCTTCAGCTTCGTAACCGGCCTGATTGAACAGGGTGGATCCCGCCGAGGTGCCTTGATGTTGATCCTTAATGTCTGGCATCCTGATATCCTTGATTTCATTGAGTCAAAGCGGGAAATGGGCAAGATTACCAACGCAAATATCTCGGTCGGAATTACCGATGACTTCATGGACGCTGTACGCAGTGATGGGGATTGGCATACGTACTTCCCTGATACCACCGACCCTGACTACAATGAAAAGTGGGATGGAGATATTGAGAAATGGAAGAACAGTGGGCATAAGGTCCAAGTCTACCATACGATGAAGGCACGAAAGATTTGGGACGCTATTATAGAAAGCGCCTGGGCAAGTGCCGAACCTGGAGTATTCTTCATCGATCGCTACAACAAGATGTCCAACTCCTGGTACTACGCTTCCATCCAGAGTACCAACCCCTGTGGGGAGCAGGGGCTTCCTCCTTGGGGTGTCTGTAATCTTGGATCCATCAACCTTAGCCAGTTTGTGGAGAACAAGCAGGTGAACTACAAGGATTTGGGAAGGGCCGTTCGGTTGGCAGTCCGCTTCCTTGACGATGTCATTGATGATACCCCCTACTTCTTCGAGGAGAACAGGAAACAGCAGCAGAGTGAGCGTCGTATCGGACTCGGGACCATGGGACTTGCCGATATGTTGATCAAGATGGAACTTGGCTATGGAAGCGATGAGTCCCTGACCTTTATTGAAGAGCTGTACAAGTTCATCTGTTTGGAAGCATATGGTGAAAGTTGTGATCTTGCGAAAGAGAAGGGAAGCTTTCCCCTCTTTGATGCTGATAAGTTGCTTGAGAGCGGCTTCATGAAGCAGATGCCCGAGGAGATCCGTAGTAAAGTCCGTGAACAAGGCCTCAGAAATGTCACCCTCCTTACCCAGGCTCCGACTGGAACCACCGGTACGATGGTAAACACATCCACTGGGATTGAGCCCTATTATTTCTGGGAATGGGAACGCACAGGAAGGATGGGAACGAACATCGAACGGGTGAAGGTGTATGATGATTGGGTACAGGCTCATCCCGGGCAGAAGAAACCAGACTACTTTGTTTCTGCAATGGACCTTGCTCCCGAAGGGCATGTCAGGGTGCAGGCAGCAATCCAGAAGTGGGTGGATTCTTCAATCTCCAAGACAGGAAATACTCCCAAGGAGTACACGGTTGAGCAGACAGAGAAGCTCTATGAATTGCTCTATGATCTGGGATGTAAGGGGGGAACCACCTATCGTGATGGATCACGTGATACGCAGGTATTGACGGTCAAGAAAGAAGAGAAGAAGGAAACTCCGGTCGTTACTCGTTCCAGTGAACCCAAGCCACGGGTACGTTCCACTGTCCTAAGGGGGACCACATATCGCAAGGCCACTCCTATTGGAACGGCATACATCACGGTTAATTGTGATGGCCCAAATCCTAGTGATATCTTTGAGGTCTTCATCAATGTGGCAAAGGTGGGAAGTGATGTTGCAGCCGATGCAGAGGGACTCGGAAGACTCATCAGCTTGCTGCTTCGCATGCCCTCTCCCCTGACCCCCGACCAACGAGCCCAGGCGATTATCAGCCAGCTCTCAGGGATCGGCAGTGGCCGCTCCATGGGATTCGGAAGAAATCGGGTAATGAGCTTACCTGATGCAGTTGCACAGGTGTTGCAACAGCATATTGGTTCCTCAGACTCTGACCGGGATGCCTCCCGCCTTCCTGATGAGGAAGATGAGGAGGAAGAGGTCGGGCAGCTCGATCTTGGGCTTCCTGCTTCCGGTTCCTCTGTGAAACCTGATATGTGTCCAATTTGTGGTAATGTCACGTTCGTGAATATTGAAGGTTGCAAGAAATGTTTCTCTTGTGGCCACAGCGAGTGTTGACCAAAGAGCAAGCAATCCCTACCCTCCAAACCGGGTAGGGAGAGCATGAGCAGTATACGTACGACTCGTCCTTCTGTGACGGGTCTTTCTTTGTATAGAGGTCTGGAGAAGAATATTTATATTCTTTTCATCATCCGAATCATTAATAGGTTCGGTGATTTTGTGCAGCTTCTCTTGGTTCTTATTCTTACCGGTAACCTTAATCTTACACCAGCCCAGGCGGGATTCTTCGTCTCATGCAGTGTCATTGCCACCATGTTTGGCCAATTTTCCAGTGGGTATGTCGCAGACAGATGGGGGAGAAAAATTCCTCTGGTAATCTGTCAGGTTGTGGTCAGTATCTCATATCTTTCCTGTGCCTTGATGGTTAGGTCTTTTCCCCATCTGGTGCCATACCTCATTCTTCTTTCCAGTCCTTTCCGTGGAGGCACCTCTCCCCTCACCAATACCATGGTTGCTGACTTCAGCCGACCCGAGCAACTCTCCCAGTCGTTCAGTCTTCTCTATCTGGGAACGAATATCGGGGTGGCGCTTGGTCCTGTTGCAGCTTCCTTCCTCTATGCACGTTCAATTGTGTTACTCTTTGCTTTCTCCTCCTTGCTGATTTTCCTCTCTACACTCCTGTTGATCTTTGGAATCCCAAAGAGTGAAACCATGTATACCAAGGAGACGGCTCATTCCAGCAAGACACTGCGGATGCCTCCCGTTCTTATCATCTTTTTTGGGTTGTTCGCGCTCTATGGTCTTGCCTATGCCCAGAACACCTTCACCCTTCCGCTCCAGTTTGCTTCTTTGTATGGCGAGATGCTCGGGACGAGTCGCTACGCGCTGTTGATGACGGTAAATGCAGTAACAGTCTTACTTGCAACAGCTTTTCTCACCACATGGACCCATAGGCTGGGGCAACTATGTTCCATGGCGCTTGCCATGGTGTTTTATGTTGTTGGGTACGGTATGTATGCCAGATGTACAGCATTTCCTTTTTTCTTGGTTGCCACCTGCATTTGGACCTTTGGAGAGATATTGATGGCAACAAATGCCAATGTGTTTGTGAATGCCTATGCTCCTCCATCATTGCGTTCACGTTGCAACGCATCGCTTACCATTGCATCCAGTCTCGGTCACTCCATTGCTCCAACTGCCGGAGGTTTGTGGTTGGCAGTAAGTGGCTATACTCAGCTTTGGAATATTTCAGCAGCGCTTTGTTTTCTCCTTGGGTGCGGTTATGTTGCACTAAATAAATACTTGAAGTCATGATATATAACTAAAAGTTTTGCAAATAATGAAATCAATCTGGAGAAGGTTGCAATCGATTCCTTATTGGTTTAAGATTGAAATCTGAAAAAAATCTGTTTGGATTTTTTTTTGTTCGCGCAAAGGGTAGCCCCCTCAGGGCTACATCAAATACTGTTATTATGGAGTGTCAAAATGGGTAACAAAAAAAGGGTTACTATTGACGGAAACACCGCTGCCGCGCATATTGCATATGCCTTCAGTGAAGTAGCCGCAATCTATCCGATCACCCCGTCCTCCCCGATGGGAGAGTTCGCGGATTCTTGGTCCAGTACCGGACGTAAGAACCTTTGGGGGAAGACGGTAGAAATCATGGAGATGCAGTCTGAGGCTGGTGCGGCTGGTGCCGTTCATGGTGCTCTCGCTGCTGGTGCTTTGACCACTACGTTTACGGCAAGCCAGGGATTGCTTCTGATGATTCCTAACATGCACAAAATCGCTGGTGAGATGACACCGACCGTCTTCCACGTGTCTGCAAGATCACTTGCTGCACAATCTCTCTCAATCTTTGGTGACCACTCCGACGTCATGTCCTGCCGCAATACCGGTTTTGCCATGACCTGTGCAAGCAATGTGCAGGAGACCATGGACATGGCCTTGGTTGCACACCTGGCGACACTGGAGTCACAGGTCCCCTTCCTCAGCTTCTTCGATGGATTCAGAACTTCCCATGAGCTGCAGAAGGTCGAGGAAATTTCTTATGACGACATCAAGCCGTTGGTGAGGGAAGAGTATATTCGTCGCTTCCGCGAACGTGCAATGCGTCCTGAGCAGCCAAGGCTTAAGGTTGCAGCACAGAACGAAGACGTCTACTTCCAAGGCCGTGAGACCGTCAACAAGTACTACGATGTACTGCCTGAGATAGTGCAGAAGTACATGGATGAAGTAGAGAAACTTACCGGTAGGGCATACCACCTCTTCGACTATGTTGGGGCCCCAGACGCAACTGATGTAGTGGTTGTCATGGGTTCCGGTGCCGATACCATGGAGTGGACCAGCGAATACATCAACAAGAAGGGTGGCAAGACCGGTGTCCTCAAGGTCCGCCTCTATCGCCCATTCAGTGCAAAGCACTTCCTCGGAGCTCTTCCTGCTTCAGTGAAACGTCTTGCAGTACTTGACCGCACCAAGGAACCCGGTTCTCTTGGTGAGCCTCTCTACCAGGATGTCATCACTGCTCTCAGTCAGATGGACAAGAGCGATATCAAGGTCTACGGTGGCCGCTATGGTCTTTCCAGCAAGGACTTCACTCCTTCCCATGCAAAGGCTGTCTTTGATCATCTTGCAGGTAAGGCGTTCCACAACTTCACCGTTGGTATCAACGACGATGTAACCAATCGTTCGATTCCTGTACAGGAAAATATCGACGTCTCTCCCGAAGGTGTGGTTTCCTGCATGTTCTGGGGTCTCGGTTCTGACGGTACCGTTGGTGCAAACAAGAACTCGATCAAGATCATTGGGGACAACACCGATTTGAACGCCCAGGCTTACTTCTCATACGACTCGAAGAAGAGCGGCGGTATCACCGTAAGCCACCTTCGCTTTGGAAAGGGCAAGCTGACCATGCCGTGGTTGATCGACCATGCTGACTTTGTTGCTTGTCACAACCCTGCCTACATCGGTCGCTATGACATGCTTGGTCCTCTCAAGAAGGGCGGTGTATTCTTGCTCAACAGCCAGATTCCCTCTGATGAGATTTTCGAGCATCTGACTCGCGAGATGCAGGAACAAATCATCGAGAAGAAGATCCGTTTCTACAACATCAATGCATTGAAGATTGCAGAGAACGCAGGTCTTGGTACCCGTATCAACACTGTTATGCAGGCTGCATTCTTTAAGATCAGTCAGGTTCTTCCTGAGGATGAAGCCATTGATTTGGTCAAGCAGTACATCAAGAAGACCTTCATTAAGAAGGGTGAGGACATTGTCAAGAAGAACTGGGCAGCAGTTGATGGTGCCAGTGAGGCTCTTCATGAGGTTGTCATTCCTGAGAAGATTACCAAGAGCTATGATCCTGCTCGCTTGATTCCTGAGGATGCTGACGATTATGCAAAGGATATCATGGAACCCATCATGCACCTCAAGGGTAACGATATTCCTGTTTCCAAGATGTCTTTCGATGGAAGTCTGCCGACTGCTACCGCAAAATTCGAGAAGCGCGGGGTTGCTCCCTTCGTTCCTCATTGGATTGCCGAGAAATGTATCCAGTGTAACCAGTGTGTCCAGTCTTGCCCGCATGCAGCAATTAGAGCAAAGCAGATTGAACCCAAATACCTTGAAGGTGCACCTGAGACTTTCAATGTATTGAAGTCCAATACCAAGAATGACAAGGACCTCCAGTTCAAGATTCAGGTATATACCGAAGATTGTCAGGGTTGTGGTGTCTGTATTGAGACCTGTCCCAGCAAGGAGAAGTCCCTTGTATTCAGCCCAATCGCAACCGAGCGTGAAGCTGGTGAGATTGCAAATGCAGAATTCTTTGAGAAACTTCCGTACGATGTGCTTGATGGCACCAAGGAAACCACACTCAAGGGTCTGCAGTTCAAGCAGCCACTCTTCGAGTTCAGCGGTGCTTGTGCCGGTTGTGGTGAGACCCCCTATGTCAAGATGGTCTCCCAGATTTGTGGTGATCGCATGATTGCTGCAAACGCAACAGGTTGTTCTTCCATCTACAGTGGTACCTTCCCAACAACTCCCTACACTGTCCGCCAGAGTGACGGCCAGGGTCCTTCCTGGGGCAATAGTCTCTTCGAGGATAATGCAGAGTATGGCTTGGGCATGCGCCTCGCTGTCGATTCCAACCGTGAGCAGTTGAAGATCTACATTGATCAGCTCTTTGCATTGGGAACCACTGATGCTCTCAAGAGTGCCATTGAGAAGTCCCTTGAACTGTGGGATGAGTCTTCTGAGGCTGCAAACGATGCCCAGAAAGCTGTTAAGGCAGTTCTTCCTGAGGCAATCGCTGCTGCAAAGAGTGACGAAGAGAAAGCCTTGCTCGCCAAGATTGACGAGTTGAAGGACTACTTCGCTGACAAGGTTGTCTTCATCATGGGTGGTGACGGATGGGCCTACGACATCGGTTACGGTGGTGTTGACCACGTTGTTGCCTCCGGAAGAAACGTCAACATCTTGGTACTCGATACCGAGGTGTACTCCAACAC
>WOYI010660463.1_pt1 | contig 14323 bp, 3 predicted proteins | sample 6423411 | NCBI WGS metagenome assembly WOYI01 (sample SAMN13441803, study PRJNA592873) | oil field metagenome | biome: oil field; feature: oil-well bore; material: oil-contaminated soil; isolation source: oil-contaminated soil from oil-well borehole | place: Germany: Wietze | collected 2016-10-18 ...
TTTAGCAACAGGAGATAACCAACTGAATATAGGGAATACTATTTATGGGGATTTAAGCACTAACAAGGTGGGGATAGGTACTACCTCGCCAGGAGCCAAACTAGATGTAGTAGGAGGATCTATAAGGACTAATAACCAATTAATATCTACAGTAGCTACAGGTACATCTCCACTAGCTGTTTCTTCAACTACAAAGGTTAGTAATCTTAACGCTGATCTATTAGATGGTTTAGATAGTACAGACTTTATGTCAGCAACAACCCCAGTAGATGACTATGACTCATGGACTGCTCAGGATGGTGATGGTTTTACATATACTATAACTTCTGGAGATACTCTTACATATAATGAGGGTAATGGTATAGATATAAACTTTACGGGAGATGATATATTAAGTTTTGGATTAACAACATTAAGTTCAAATTGGGATGCAGGTGGATTTGAGATAAGGTCATCAACATTCGAATCTGATGTTGCTACAGGTACATCACCATTTACAGTAGGATCTACAACTAAAGTAATTAATCTTAATGTAGACCTATTGGATGGTATGGATTCCTCTGCCTTTACTGAAACCAACGAGGTAGCTAACTTAGGAACAGTCTCATTTACGTCTAGCACAACAACCGCAGAATTTATCACCGAATTAGAGAGTAAAGGTGCATTTGATAACTATCATAGTATTATGAAAGCATCATGGAGCTATGCTGGTAATACCGATATTACCGATACAGGGTTTGGGACTCTAGAGTTAGCAGGTTGTGTAATTGAAACATGGACTGATAATGCAGATGATACAGTTCGTGGAAATATACATGTAAGGGTAACAAGACCTACTACAGGACCAGGGGAGTCACAAGTATTAGTGTATAACGATCAAGGAAGTACTTATTCACCAGGATGGAGACAAATATGGAATAGTGATACAGATGGTTCTGGTTCTGGTTTGGATGCAGACCTATTAGACAACATTAGCTCAGGAAGTTTCTTAAGAAGTGATGTGTCAGATAGCTTTACTAGTGGTACACTAACAATGAATAGTGGAACAACATTAGATGTAAATGGAAATCTTTCAGTAGCAGATACAAGTATTACATTTGATGGAGCAAGTACTAACTTTGCGGTAACAGGAAATTTTAGTATAAATACAGATGATATATTTGTAGAGAAGAGTACAGGAGAAGTAGGAATAGGTACAATAACCCCTGGTTACAAATTAGACGTCTCAGGAGATATTAACTCAACAGCAGCAGTAAGAGCAACAGCTTACTACTCTGGTGCTAACCAGGGAGCAACAAGTACAGTAAGTGGATTAACATTCTCAGATGGACTATATATATCAGGTTCAGTAGCCGGAGATGGATGGGGAGGTGATGTAGTTCAAACAGGACCTACTTTAACGGGTACAGGTGTAACAGGTGATGAGCTAGATATAGATGTAAGTTATGCAAATACATGGACAGGAGCACAGACGTTTAGTTCTAGTACATATTTCCCAGGTAGTGGTATATGGAATAGTGGTGGGAATGTAGGTATAGGGACTACGTCGCCCAACTCAGATTTTGATATAAGGGCAGGTGGAGGGAAATTTAGTATCGATCAAATTGATGGTGGTACTACGTGGGCTAATGTTATTTTGTCTCAAGACTCGACTCTAGTAAATGGAATAGGTCTGGGAATAGCGGGAGCTTCTGATATGTCGAGTATCCCTAGATTTGTTGTTAATGCCAATGACACATATTTCGGATATGGAATTAGACCTGGTGATGGTGGGCAATTGGCAACAGACAGCTCAACAGGAAATGTCTTAGTAAAAGGTAAAGTAGGGATTGGTACTACTTTGCCAGATGTTAAACTAGATGTAGTAGGAGGATCTATAAGGACTAATAACCAATTAATATCTACAGTAGCTACAGGTACATCTCCACTATCTGTTTCTTCAACCACTTTAGTAGCTAATTTAAATGCAGATCTATTAGATGGGCATGACAGTGTTTACTTTATGAATGCTTCAGAAGACCAATGGGTAAATGAGAGTGGAGATACTATGTCAGGAGATCTTAATATGGGTGTAAACTCTATTAGTGGGATATTCTCTGCAGTATTCTCTGACACAGTTACTACAAGTCATACTGGTAATAATGAAAGAAGACTAATATTTGATTCAAGTGAAGGATTCCAATTCTATGAAAGTGCTGGTTTAGGTAATAGGACAGGTACAGGTTGGGCAACCATATTAGATACAAACAACTATAATTCATTCTTAAGTCTAGGTAATTACTGGGCTCAGGGAGGTAATAGTTTTGGTACTGCAGGTATCTTAGGAACTAATGATTCTCAGCCATTGTACTTCGAAACAGCAGGTACTACTAAGATGACTATAGATACTAGTGGGAATGTTGGGATAGGGACAACCTCCCCATCCCAGGAGCTTGATCTTATTGGAGATTTAGAATTAGAGATGACAACAAGTAGTGATAAAGGAGTTATTTATAAAGGAGGTAATAGCTTTATTCATAACTTCCAACATCCAACAGGAGGTATAGCTGTTCCTGATGGATATAATACTTTTGTTGGTATCAATGCTGGTAACTTTACCATGGGTAGTACAGCTACATCAACTACTCATGGAAGTTACAACTCAGCAATGGGTGCTCAAGCCCTCTATTACAACACCACTGGCAACAGAAACTCAGCCATGGGTGCCAGCGCTCTCTCTTCCAACACTACTGGTTACTGGAACTCAGCCATGGGTTATAGAACCCTCTACAAGAACACTTCTGGCAACCACAACTCAGCAATGGGTGTTCTTGCCCTCTATTCCAACACCACTGGCAACTACAACTCAGCAATGGGTAATTATGCCCTCTATGTTAACACTACTGGCTACGAGAACTCAGCAATGGGTTATAATGCCCTTTTTTACAACACCACTGGCTACTACAACTCAGCCATGGGTGCTAATGCCCTCTATAATGTTAAACCTACAAGCAAAGCAATAACGGCATTCGCAGATTATGGTGGGACAGTAGCAGGAACTGTTAAAGCAACATCTGTAGCTCATGGATTAACAGGGACAGTCACTAATATTAGAATTTCAGGGACAACTAATTATGATGGAGTTTATACAATAACCGTTATTGATGCTGATAATTTCTGCTTTTACGATACTTGGGTAGATGATGGCTCTTCTGGCTGGTGGAGTAAAGATACAGAAGGACGATACAATACAGCTTTGGGTTATGCTGCAGGGGACAATATCACCACAGGTTCAAATAATATTATTATTGGTTATAATACTGATGCTCCTTTAGCAACAGGAGATAACCAACTGAATATAGGGAATACTATTTATGGGGATTTAGGTAGTGGTAAGGTTGGGATAGGGACATCATCTCCACTCGCCAAACTAGATATTGTAGGAGATGCTGATGAGGTACAAGTGCAAATTAAAGGTAATGCAACTCAAACAGCAAATATATTAGAAATAAAGAAGTCTGATAATAGTACAATCTTAAATCTAGCAAACTCAGGACTCCTAAGTCTAAGTGGGAATTTTGAGGCAGGTACAACTAACTCATATGATGTAGGAAGTGCTACTAAAAGATGGAAAGATGTATATACCCAAGGAACTATACAGGTGGGTGCTAATGGAGACAGTGGTGCCGTTAGATACAACACCACGGATGATCAATTAGAATTTAGTAATGATGGTACTAATTGGATACCTCTAGGAGATATAGGTAAGAGTGTAACACTATCTGCGGAGTATGCAGGTGCTGTGATGTCAGCTGATGGTACAAATAACACAGGCTTTATGACCTCAGATGCAGAGGGTACTACATACGACTCTATGAATTACTATGAATGGTACAGTAGTGAGACTACTTTACAAGACTACGATATACGTGTTAGGTTTACTTTACCTAGTGATTTTGCAAGTTGGGGTACTAATGCATTTACATTCAACTATGCTACTGAGACTAATAGTAGTACCAATAATAAGGTAGATTTCTATGTATATGAAGAAGGAACTGGTACTGTAGACGGTAGTAGTGTTGGTAAATATAGTGCTACAGCAGGTGTATGGACTACAACGAGTGTAGCTGGATCTAGTCTAACTGATTGTAATGTTGCTGGAGAGACTTGTGTAGTTATTATGAGGATGTACTCAGTTAATGATAACTATGTGCGAGTAGGTGATATAGATATCAACTATACCAGAGAACTGTAATGAATAAAAACTTAAAGAAAACAATTAGGTTTCTTAAGAAGAATAGGGAATTAGTACTAAAAACTATAATTCCTGTAGTAATATTTTGTGCTACTGTTATTACAATAGGTATAGCTATTCCAAAACCTAATGATAATATATCCCCTAGTAGTAATGGTTATCTATTCGAGAACCGTAATCCAAAATTTAATGTAGGTTTTGGTAGCAAAGATGATCCTCAAAAACAGTATGTAAGGTTTGAGGCTAATTTGGCTGATAACCCTTTCGAAGAAAATGAGGAGAGTTTCTGGAATAGTTTCACTAAATCTTTTAAATCTAAAAAGGGGTTTGAGTTTGGTTTATCAGAGATTAGATTCAGTGAAACAGAGTCAAATACTGGTAAAGAGTTAGTAGAGCAATTGGGTACTGCTATTGAACAAATGGAGCTAGATAGTATATCTACAAATACAGAGGTCATAGAAGTAGGTAGAGTATTAGGAGAGGAAGATAGTGATAACGTTTCTAAAAAAACTGTAATCAACAAAGATGTATATCCTGGTATAGATGTAGAGTATCAGATATTGGAAGGGTTAGGGGTTAAAGAGGAAATTGTGATAAGAAATATTGACGAATATACATCCCAGTGTGGAGCAGATACAGAGTGCTTACTACCTCTTAATGAGTTTGTATTTGATCTTAAGTTAGATGAGGGCGTTGAATTAAAGGAGTCTATGGTTAGCTTAAGGGGTAAGACAGAGAATAAGTACTATCTTACCGATGATGAAGGTAACTATATAGCACATTTCTTACCTACATTTGCTGTGGATGGGGTTGGAGCAAAGACAACTGATGTAGATTTAGATATAACTCAGGTAGAGGGTAATAACTATAAGGTAATTGTTATGTTAAATCTAGATTGGTTGTTTAGTAATGATAGAGTCTTTCCTATCAGAATAGATCCAAGTATTGTACATGATACTACCACAGAGTTTGATACAGGTAGTAATTACAATACTGAGGTTGTTACAGGACCAAAAGTACAGTTGAAATCCCCACCAATTGTAGATGAAATGGATAGTGATGTAGTAGGATATTGGGATTTTGATGCTGAGAAGAAAACATCTTTTGCATTTGAAACAGGTACTATTACTTTAACAGAAACGATAGACTATACAACACCATATGATGTTACTTTTACTCATGATTATATTGATCCTGTCGTTGTAGCATTTATTCCTACAAGGGGTGGTGGTCAATCTGTAGATGTTAGAGTTATGCATGTTTCTAAAACAGGATGTTCCTTTTTTATGGAAGAATATGATAATGAAGGTCATGCTGATGAAAGTGTCTCATATATGGTTGTTGAATCAGGGAGGTGGGAATTATCTGGGGGTATAGTTATTGAGGCTGGTACCCATGTAACCGACAGTGTGCATATTTCAAGTAATGCATTCAGTGGTGACACTGTAAGTTTTACAGAATCTTTTTCCTCTACTCCGGCAGTATTAGCTACACTTAATACTTATAATAATAGTGCTTTTATGTCGACAGTTGTTCATAGTACAAATACAGCTGGATTTTCTGTACAACAAGAAGCTGGAACGACTGGTATTACTGCCGAAACTGAGACAATTGGTTGGATTGCTATGAACACTGGTAGTGGGACTATAAATGGTTATGCTTATGAAGCTGCTATTACAACTCTAAATGGTGTTAACAATGGTGTTACAGATACTGCAACCACAATATCATTTACCAGTACCTTTTCTTCTGCTCCAGATGTTATTGTAAATGGTCGTACTGGTAATGGTCAGAATGGATATTGGGCAAGAGGTGCTGGGACGTATTCTGCATCTACTCTTACCGTCTATGCGGAAGAGGATGAGGGTAATGCTGAGCAGGCTCATGCTGAGGAGGCTTGGTCATATGTGGCTTTTGCATCAGGTGCTAATATGTCATCTAGTTCATACACGGACCTATCGGACGGAATACTTTTTGAAGATTTATCTGGCAATAATAATGATGCATATACCCAGTTAGATCTTAATGCTCTAGAAAGTCCCTTAGGTGTAGGGAGGGAGTTTAATGGTACAGATGATTTCTTGGAGATAGATTCAGCTCAACTATTAACGGTACACAACTCTGCTGAAGTAACATATGAAGTTTGGTACTATTACCAGGGGACTGCATTTACGATTTTGCATAGAGGCTCTTCTGGAGGTGGTAGTGAATGGGGAGGATGTCGGTACGAGCCACTCATGTCAAGTTCTGCGACTATGCTTAGTGGTTGTGGAGCTACTGGTCAGATTGCTTCATATACTTCAGAATACGGCTGGAATCATTTAGCTGTAGTTCTAAGTGATATCTCAGATATTGCTAGAGTATATCTAAATGGGAATATTGTTAAGGATACTACTATAACAGCAATTGAAACAGCGAGTAATCAAGCAGCAAAAATATTTACAGTTCCTTCATATGGGACAAGGTTGTTGATTGGAGGTATTTATGAAGGGGATGTCCCTATGTACAATGCTCAAGGAGCAGTAGATGAGCTACGTATCTCAGATGTGCCTCGTACTGAGGATGAAATAGTTAGGATGTACAGTATTGGTTTAGAAGAAAGAATCCAAGGCGCACATACATCTGCATCTCTTGACATGCAAGAGAGTTCTGATATTGAATCTATTACATGGACATCCGTAGGAGATGATACTGGGGATGGAGAGACACCATATAGTACAACAGATTTAGTAGGGCAATGGGATTTTAATGAAACTAGCGGAACTACAGCAACTAACGAAGGTAGTTGTGGAAGTAGTTGTGATGGTATCTTAACTAATATGACCACTACAGGGCAGGATGTGGCAGTAGGATCTGGTTGGACTAGTGACAATAGAAGATGGGGTAGTGGAGCCTTGATGTTTGATGGAACCAATGATTATGTTACTGCTGGAACAAATACGGCCTTAAATATTAATAATAGTCCTTTAACACTCGAGACTTGGATTAAAACATCATATTCTCCAACCAATCCAGACGCAATTATTCAAAGAATGGAAAACGCTCTAGGAGCATCTGGATACTCTTTAGAAATAAATGATGATGGTACTATTAGTAGTTATTACTACTATTCTGGCTCAGGACCAGCAATAACTAGTAACACAGCAGTAAATGATGGACAATGGCATCACATTGTAGCTTCATACGGTGCGTCTGATTATGCAATATATATAGATGGGAAATTGGATGCTCAGGGAAGTGGGGGTTATCCAACTTCAGGTTCAGCAGTTGCTCTAAACTTAACTATTGGGAAATTTAGTGAGGCTTCTGATGGCTATTTTAAGGGGATTGTTGATACAGCTAGAGTATATTCAAGAGCTTTAACATATACAGAAGTTCTTTCTAACTATCAATCAGGGAATATTGAAATGAGGTATAGGACTAGTAGTGATGGTAGTACATGGAGTGATTGGAGTGGAACAGAGACAGCAATAGATTCTTTTGATGATGATTATCTATATGATACCAGTTTAACAGGTTTTCTCTCATATTGGCCTATGGAAGAGAGTAGTGGAACTATTGTAGAGGATGTTGGCTACACCAATGAAGGGACTGCAAGTGGTGCATATATTACTGATGGTAAATTTGGTAATGGTAGAACATTTGATGGTGTAGATGATTATATTTCTATACCTGATAATAGTTCATTGCAACTTTCTTCAGGATTAACATTGGAAATGTGGTATAAAAGCACTGAACTTCCTGTGGATTGGATAATTCCAGTCAGAAAAGATACTGAGACAGGAACAAGATATTTATATGGATTTGGACTAGACAACACTTCAGGAGGGAGAATTTATGGACAGTATTATAACGGAACTAATTTCATTAGTACTTATTCGGGACCTGAGGTCTTAGATGGGAATTGGCATTACGCTGTTATGACAATTAGTGGAACAACTTTGAGTTTCTATTTTGATGGTGTTTTCAAAGAATCCGTAACTATAACTGATACACAAGGAGTTCCTACAGGGGAATTGAATATTGGTGCTACTCCCCCATGGACAGGTGGAGGAAGAGGGCATTACTTCGAGGGTTCTATAGATGAAGTCAGAGTAAGCAATACGGTAGCTACTTCTCTAGAAATATTTGATAGATGGAGAGAAGGTTCAATAAGCCCATCTGTTCTTCGGACTCGTCCTACCTCTGACAATGTTGAGGGGACTTCAAGTTTGAAAATAGATTCTGTTGGTTCAACGATAGATGCAAACACAGTTGCATACTGGAAACTTGACGAACAAACAGGAACAGGAGCATATCTTTTAGACAGTAGTGCACATTCGAATCACGCAACGCCAACGGGTGCCATATTCTTACAAGATGGGAAGATAAATGGTGCAAGAGAGTTTGATGGTACAGATGACTATATCGCATTAAGTTCCCTCACTGGTTTAAGCACTGGGGATGTTCCACATTCAATTGAGATGTGGATTAAGCCTGATACTGATGCTGGAACTACTCGTCAGTGGCCAGTACTTCTTGGAACTGCTAGTACTGGAAATCATCACTGGACGTATGAGGGAGGAAATCTATTAATGGGAGCTTGGGGTGGGGATCAGTGTTATGTTAAACCTGTAATAGGAGAATGGAATTATGTTGTAGCAGCATATGATGGAGACAATATTCATTGTTATCACAACGGACAACTAGTGAATAGTGATAGTACTACTATAACACTCTCATCAACAGCATTAAGTCTTGCCCAGGTAAAGAACTTAGAAGCATACTTTGATGGTTCTATGGACGAGGTTCGTATATCAAATGTCGCACGTTCAGCCGAACAAGTAGCCAAATCTTATGATATGGGAAAGGGACAATATATAAATCAAGATTTGTCAAGCAGTTATGATATTTCATCAGACACTAAATTACCTATTTGGATTGCGAGTAACCAATTAGGTGAGAATCTTGAATTGAGTTATGGTGAGAATGAGTATGCTAACTATCAATCCGACGAAGATACTGTGGGATTATGGCATATGAATGATTCTCAAAAGAATGTTTTGTATGATAGCTTTAATGTTAGAGATACAACAAATTTCTATCACTGGTCTAGGATAGACGGTAGTACACCTACAAACTCTCACGCTTGGAATTCTACCAATGGGTATTTAGAGATTAGAACTGGAGATAATGATGAGGAGAAATTACTATTCTATAATAGCGATTTAGAAGAGAGTGGTTATATGAGGGTTAATTTTACAAAGGTGGGAGATTATCCTGTTGATAATATGGATTCAATTCAGGTATATCAGGATTCTTCAAACTATTACAGTTTTCAATGGACTGGAAGTGGATATGCATATCAAGGCATTTCCAAATTTATTGCTGGTAGTGCTACTGATAGCTCATTGGAAACTGGTACAGTAGATTCTAACACTGACTATACCGTAGAAGTGTACTGGAGCCCAGCGCGGTTATCGCTATTTATAAATGGAACAATTAGAAAGAATATTGTGACTACAAATACTACAGCTTTGAGACCTACACTTATCGAACTTAGGGTTTATCAGACTGATATTAACTTAAAAGATATCACTGTGAGATCTGGTAGTGTTCAAGATTCTTCTGGATACTTAAATGATGCTGTAGCTGTAGGAACAACTCAAGTTGATGGGATTATTGGAAAAGCACAGAGATTTGATGGTACATATGGACATAGGGTAGCTGCTAATGATGATACAGAATTCGAATCTCAGGTATTTACAATAGATGCTTTTATCAAAAAAGAAGGAAGTTGTAACTACAACTATTGTGTAATTGCTGCAAAAGGGAGTAGTGGAAATGAAGGCTTTAGCTTTGGCGTTATTAGTCAGACTACGGACCCAGTTCTACATATTAGGATAAATGATGGTGGTTCTGGGGGAACGCAAGTGCTTACAGGTAATTCAGAAATTGTTGATGATGTTTGGTACCACGTTGCAGCTGTAGTTGATACGGCTAACGATACAGCTAAGCTTTATGTAGATGGTAAGTTAGATGCCTCAACTTCATCTTTTACTGAAGCCATTAACTACACAGATGCCTCCTTGACCATTGGTAACGGGAATTACGATTATGATATTCCTTTCAATGGGTTTATAGATGAGGTAAGAATATCTGATACAGCTAGAACCGTTGATGAAATAAGAGGTGCAGCTAAAATATTGGAGAGAACTCATCCAGTAAAAGTATATTTTAAGGCAGAATTACTATCCAGTAATTTAATAACAGGTAGTACCGATACCTCTTTCTCTATCGATGAAAGGAACTTTGGAGTTTCAAATTATGTCGAGAATATAGACATTAGTGAAAAAATCGTTATAAGAGAATTAATTAGGGGTACAGAGTATATTGCTCAGGCCGATGTAGTTACGCTGAATACAGGTACAGGAGCAGTAACTGTAAGTTCTTGGGACACGGGAAGTGGTTTTCCAACGGGAGGCTTTACTGTTAACGCTGAGGTTTTTAAATGGCAAAGAGAATATATAGATATAAGGTATCCTTTAGATGAGGATATTAATGCTATAACTCGACTTACTTACAGAAAAACAACAGATGTGCCTACTTTACTCTGGATAGATGATGCTAAAAAAGCTACATACTCATCTGACTATACAGCTAGCTCTTTTACTCCCATAGATGGAGTTAGATATGTGCAATATCAACCAATATTTACTAAATGGGATAGTAATCCTAACCTAGATCTATATCTCACTGAGGTAGGTATTACATATACAACTGGTCCGACTAACGAGCAGTTAATGAGACATGGTAAATGGTTTGATAGCAGTGGAGTAGAACAGCCGTTTTGGTGGGTAGGAAATGAGTCTCCTCAAAAGAAATACTATACACTAACATTAAGTAATGCAACATCAACCTGTGGATTTCCTTCTTTGCCCGGGGTAACCTCAAGTACAGTAGTGGAGGGAGGTAATGCAAGTCCTGAGTTGTCATGTTCAGGTTCTGGTACCTTCTGTGGGTTTATTATTACTTCAGGAGCTTGTGCAGGGACTTTCAATGGTACAACAGGATCTTGTTCTGAGGTATGGCAAGATATTACAATAGAGGGTGGATACTATCCATCTGCTTGTCCATGGTAGTAATTAAGTTAAATATAAAAAGATATGGCTATTTTTAAAGACATCTTTAAAGAAAACAAAAAAATCTTACTCCTTACACTAGGCCTATTCTTAGTTATTGTAATAGGGGTATTCTTTCTTAACCTAGATACTCTTAACAGTACCGATATGGTAGATAGGCTAACATATACAAAACCAGAATATGTAATAAATGAGGGTATAGACTACGAAGCTGTAATTAGAACGGAGTATGGGGATATAAATATTGAACTATACGAAGATCAATCTCCCAATGCTGTAAATAGCTTCCTTTTCTTAGCAGGAGAGGACTTCTACGATGGTCTTACATTTCATAAGGTGGTTAAAGATTTGGTGATACAAGCCGGTGACCACTTAGGTAATGGTGAAGGTAACCCAGGATATATTCTAGAGCTTGATGAGGGCCAATTAGAGGTAGAGAAATACTCTGTATGTATGGCAAATGCTAGTCAGTTCTTTATAGTCTCTAGTGGGGCAGATACAGCCCAATTACAGGGCTATCCAGTAATAGGAGAGGTAACTAGTGGATATGCAGTAGTAGATGCTATTGAAAAAGTAGCTATTAATGATGAGTATAGACCTATTAGAGATGTAACAATAAACACTATCTTAATAGAAGAGAAAGAGATCTAATTAATCCTAATTTCATATATACATAGTAAGGTGTATATATGAATGAAAAAGAAGATAAAAAGCATATCATCATCCCAGTTATTACCTTTCTCATAGGTACTATAATAGGTGCAGTATTAACACTACTTCTTTTCCCTTCAGAGTGTCCTGAGTCTAATTGTGAGAAAGAACTAGAGATAGTAGAGCAACCAGAAGTAGAAAGTTCCACAGTAGAAAAAGTAATAGAAGAAAAACCTATAGTGTCCGATAGAAAAGTTTCACTACCCATATCAGAAAGTAAAATAACAGTTGATATAGCAGGTGCTGTAAACAATCCGGGAGTATATTCCTTTAACCAAGGAAGCAGAGTTGTCGATGTAATAGATAAGGCAGGAGGCTTTAGTAAAGGAGTAGGGTATAGTTATGTATCAATGAAAATGAACCTTTCTTCCCTAATTGAAGATCATCAGAAAATATATATACCTTTTCAAGAGCAACTTTACTGTGAGGTTAAAAATTTACAGTATGTAGAAGTACAACAAACATCACAAGAACAGGGTTTAATAGATGATAACATATCCGATAGTACACAAACTTGTATCAATATAAATACAGCTTCTATAGATCAATTAGTAACTCTAAATGGGGTTGGTGAGTCTACGGCCCAAAAAATTATCGATGCTAGACCATTTGAAGTTGTAGAAGACATATTAAATGTAGCTGGAATAGGGGAAGCGACATACGAAAAATTCAAAGATGATATCTGTGTCTGATATTACAAATGTTTTACAGGTCTTTAAATATTTTTTAAGTCGTTTCATATCACTTTTGTATTTTTTGTTAGATACCCCAATCCTGTATATTTCACTTTCTTCAATTTTAATTACCTATCTCTCTATTGAGATATATGAGTCAGAAGTAATAAGTAGAAATTTTAGAATATTTTTGATATTTTTACTCTCATTACTCTTAGTTTCTATCATTTCTGCTCTTCTATATATCTTAAAGTTTTCACGGAACCCAGATCAGGGTGATGAAAATGCTAAAGTGGTTGTACAAATTTTGTTCTTCGCTTTGTTAATAGGGTTTAGGCTTGTCTATTCTTTTTGGGGTGATTATAAAATTACAGAAAACATTGGAAGTTTCACAGACGATTTTGAGCTAAAAACAGTACAAATCTTAGATATATCTCGCTCAAGGGGAGACAAGCAGGAAGTAGTATACGACTTCAATGGAATAGGGGGTATAGTATATGCAGATTGGTTCGAGAGTCTAAGTATAGGGGGTGTGTGCAACACATATGCTAGGTTAGAAGTTCCAGAAAATTTTGATGACTTTGATTATGTAAGATATCTGAAAAACAGAAATATATATTTAAGAAGTTCTGAAATAAAGTTCGTATCCTGTAGTAATCATTTTACAATTCAAAACCCGTCAGATCTATTTCTTTGGGTTAAGAGTAGGCTTAGAAAGTTTAGAAATATACTTAGTAATAAAGTAGAAGGATATCTTCCTGAACCACAGGCTTCTCTTCTTATTGGTATTCTCTTTGGATCACAGAGAGCCTTTAGTGATGAGTTTGAAGAAAGCTTAAGAATAAGTGGTACAACACACATTATTGCAGCATCTGGGTACAATATTACAATACTTATACTAGCATCAAATAAGACATTAAATTTCATAAATAAGAAGTATAGGCTATTAATATCCCTTATATTGATCTGGTGTTACTGTATATTAAGTGGGTTAGGTGCCTCTATTTTGCGTGCTACTATGATGGGTACCATTACAATATTTGCACTTTTATCAGGGAATGTAAGAAATACTCATCTGTTAATACCCTCTGGTACTCTTTTTCTTATCCTTATTAACCCAAGGATACTATTTGATATTGGTTTTCAGCTATCTATCTTAGCTACTCTAGGTTTGATATATTTACTTCCTAGTATAGAGAATTTTTTAGAGAAAGTGTTTAAGATTAAGAGTGTTCCACAGTTTCTGGAAGATAATTTACTGGGTACTATCAGCTGTACATTATCAACCCTTCCTATTTCTATATCAATATTTGGTAAGGTATCTTTAGTTTCTGTATTTGCTAATGTATTAGTTCTTCCTCTAACAGAATCTACCATGCTTTACGGCACTATATCACTCATTACATCATTTCTATCTACAAAACTCTCTAAACTCCTCTTTAGCATCCCCTATGTACAGTTAAAACTGTTTGAATGGGTTGTGGAGTTCTTCGGTTGTATAGAGTGGGGGTATTTAGATATTTCTAGTTCTTGGATAGGGTTAGCTATTGGTATATTACTTCTACTTTTCTGTATTTTATTCT
>WOYI011486614.1_pt1 | contig 14321 bp, 24 predicted proteins | sample 6423411 | NCBI WGS metagenome assembly WOYI01 (sample SAMN13441803, study PRJNA592873) | oil field metagenome | biome: oil field; feature: oil-well bore; material: oil-contaminated soil; isolation source: oil-contaminated soil from oil-well borehole | place: Germany: Wietze | collected 2016-10-18 ...
AACGAATAGAGGGACCAGAACGGGAATGAACGCCCTCAAGCGGCGCAGGGGACCTCCTCTGTCCAGATCCGCCCCCCTGGCTAACTGGGCCTTCATGATCCTCTCGGTTTCGTTGAGGAGTGTGGGAATGAACCTTAGCGCTATGGTCATCATCATTGCGAGTTCATGTGCCGGGAATCCGAACCTTTTCAATGGGGATAAAAGACTTTCAAGACCGTCTGCCAGCTCGGTAGGGCTTGTGGTAAGGGTCAGGAATCCAGCGAACAGTACCAGCATCAACAGCCTGAGACCCATCCTCACTGCCATTTCCAGACCCTCCCGCGTTATCTCCAGAATACCCCAGGAAAAAACGGGGACACCCTTTGTAAAGAAAAGATGAATGACAGAGGTGAAAGCGATAAGGATCCAGACAGGTCTTGAAGAAGAAATGATCAGACTTCCGGGGAGTCTGGAAACAGAAACAATAAGGACAAAAAACAATCCCCATGAGAGAAAGCCGTAAGGCTCTCTGACCAGAAAAACGCCCGTAAGGCAAACAATGGTCGCGATGATCTTGCTACGGGGGTCAAGCGAATGTATTTGGGAATCAACTGGCACATACTGCCCGAGCGTCATGTTGTTAAGAAATTTCATTTCCTTCTGCTCCCCGATATCGCCTCCGCCAGCCGGATCGGATCCCAGGTGAGAGGAACCTCAAAACCCAGATCTCTAAGTCTTCCGGCGAACCGGACCAACGGAGGAATTACGAGTCCACGGATATCCCGCTCCAGCAGCTCCCAGAGGATCAGTTCCGGGGGGCCCCACAATAAGCTCTTGCCATCATCCAGAACGAAAACCATGTCCGCTAGCCCGAGAGCAAGATCCATGTCATGGGTTACGTGAACGATCCCTTTCCCGAGAGATTTAAGATCAACGAGAAGAGAAAGAAGCTGCTTTTTCCCGGACGAATCAAGCCCCGCCGTGGGCTCGTCAAGAACCAGATAATCCGGCCTTGAGGAAAGGACGGAGGCGATAGCCACCCTTCTCTTCTGTCCCCCCGAGAGCCTGAAAGGATTTGCTCCGAAAAGCTCCGGGCCTATACCCACCTGAGCCAAAGACTTTTCCACCTCATTTTTGATCTCTTCAGGAGTGAAACCCCAATTTTTTGGTCCGAATGCGACCTCCTGGAAAACAGTCTCCTCGAAAAGCTGTTGCTCAGGGTACTGAAAGACAAGGCCGACCTTCTGCCTGACCGCGCGAAGGGATTTTTCACCCGGGCCGATCGTTATACCGTCAATACTTACAGAGCCGCTTGACGGCAGAAGCAGACCGTTCAGATGCTGGGCCAAAGTCGATTTACCGCTGCCGGTATGCCCCACAACGGCAACCCATTTCCCCTTCTCTGCTTCGAACTCCACTCCATTGAGGGCCTTCGTCTCCAAAGGAGTCCCGGGGTGATAGACATGGACCAGATCCCTGACGGTTATTGACATAGGGCCTCCACCATGTCTCCTATCAATGGCATCGTCCCAGGCCCGATGAGCCCACGGTCAACAAGGATCTTCCACTCCCTGACTATTGCAGGAGCCTCAAGACCCCACTCGTCTATTCGGGGTCCCAGAAGGAAGAGATCTCCAGGTGTTCCTCTCCAGCATATCTTACCGCGGGAAAGAACTACACAGCTGTCGCAAAGAAGTATCTCCTCAAGACGATGAGTGATCGTGACGAGAGTCATCCCTTCGGAATGCAGCGCTGCAAGTACATCCATAAGATCCTGCCTTCCTCTGGGATCCAGCATGGTTGTGGCCTCATCCATGACAAGGCATGGGGGCCTCTGGGCTATTGCCCCTGCTACTGCGAGTCTCTGTTTCTGTCCCCCGGAGAGCGCATAGACCGGTTTTCTGGACATTTTCTCCAACCCGGAGATCTCAAGCGCCCACCGGACCCGTTCCCTGATCTCCTCCGGGGCAAGACCCAGGTTTTCAGGACCGAACGCCACGTCCTCTTCTACCACCGCGGCGATGATCTGGTTTTCGGGGTTTTGGAAGACCATTGAAACGGTTCTTCTGGCCTCTCTTCTTCCTTCATCGCTTCGGGTGTTCAGCCCGCCCACAAAACAATCGCCCTGCGTTGGCACCAGCAGGGCGTTTAGATGTTTGGCCAGCGTCGATTTTCCTGACCCGTTGCTTCCCAGTACAGCAATCCATTCACCTTTTCTGATATCAAGGTCTATGTCAACGATAGCGGGTTCAGAAGATTCCGGATAGGAAAAGGAAACTTTGGAGAACCTTCCCAGACAGTCTCCCGTCATGACCTCTCTACAAGTTCAATAATAGCCATCGGGGCGGAGTCCCCACGACGATACGCCGTTTTTACGATGCGCGTATAACCGCCCTGCCTTTCAGTAAAACGACCTGCCACTTCGTTGAAAAGTTTCTTTACTGCCTCGACATTCCCCATCCTGGAAGCGACAATTCTCCTGTTGTGCAGATCGCCGATCTTGGCCTTGGTGATCATCCTCTCGGCGAAACGTCTGACTTCCTTGGCTCTTGTAACTGTTGTTTCGAGCCGTTCTTCCAGAAAAAGGCTCGCCGTGAGGTTTGCAAGCATGGACATACGGTGGCTTCCATAGCGTCCCAGCTTGCGTCTATCTACTCGATGCCTCATCGGGCTTCATCCTCCTCCAAAATATCCTCTTCATCCTCTTCGGATTCTTCTCCCTTGATATTCAACCCGAAAGGCTCAAGCTTCTCCTCGATCTCTCTGAGAGAGATCTTTCCCAGGTTCCTTATCTTAAGCAGTTCTGCTTTGGTCCTGCTCATCAGATCGCCGATGGTCTGGATCCCGCCCCTGAGAAGGCAGTTTTCACTTCTTATCGAGAGTTCGAGATCCTTGATGGAGCGCAGAAGAACTCCGTCAACGGCAGCAGGTTCCTGTCCCTGGGGAAGACCGGGTACATCGATCATTCCTGACTCATCAACTCCCAGACCCTGGTAAAGCATGGAAAAGAATTTCTGCAGAATTCCGGACGCCTCGATAGCGGCGTGCTCCGGAGTGACGGAACCATTGGTCCATATCTCAAGGACCAGTCTTTCGTAGTCCGTTCGCTGTCCAACCCTTGCGTCCTGAACCTCGTATTTAACCCTGCGGACAGGGGAAAAGACAGCATCGACCACAAGGGCGTCAACGGGCAGATCTTTGGGTCGATCTCGATCCGAGGTAACGTAACCGGTTCCAGTCTCGATAAAAAGATCCATGTCGAGAGAAGCCCCCTCTGCGAGGGTGCAGATATGCACGTCGGGGTCAACAAACTCGACATCGCTGTCAGGAAGTATGTTCTTCGGGGAAACCTCACACGGCCCCTTGGCCTCCAGCCGCAGGATCCTGGTCTCTCCTGAATGGCTCTTCAGCGCGACATTCTTCAGATTCAGAAGAAGCTCGATAGCATCCTCTCTGATCCCGGGAATTGTGCTGAATTCATGAAGGATCCCCTCGACCCTGACGGCCGTAATCGCGGTACCCTTTATCGAAGAAAGCAGAACCCGCCTGAGCGAATTTCCAAGTGTTACACCGTACCCCTTCTCAAGAGGACCCAGAACGATCCTCCCGTTAAGGGGGGTGCTTGCCTCTACTCGGATATCAGGTCTGATCTGTTCCAAATTATTTCCCCCCAGACTTCCCTATCGGGCATAGAACTCGACGACAAGCTGTTCTTTGACAGGGACTTCGATCTGCTCACGAGTCGGAAGAGCTATCACACGACCTTCCTGACGTTCAGGGTCGAACTGCAGCCATCCCGGGATGGTCCTGGAAGCCGCTACCTCGACGTTTTCCTTGATCACCGGTTTGTCCTTGCTCCCCTGATGCACAGAGATCGCATCTCCGGCCTTAACAAGGTAACTTGGAATATCGACCTTGTTCCCGTTCACCAGAACGTGTCCGTGCATTACGAACTGGCGCGCCTGACTTCTGCTTACACCTATCCCGAACCTGTAGGCTACGTTGTCCAGGCGTCTCTCAAGGATCTGAAGAAAGTTATGGCCGGTCTGGCCAGCCATCTTGGAGGCGGCGGCAAAGAATCTTCTGAACTGGGTCTCGTTGATCCCGTAAAAGCGTCTCAGCTTCTGCTTTTCGCGGAGACGGATCCCATATTCACTTACCTTGGATCTCCGGCTCTGTCCGTGTTGTCCCGGTCTGACATTTCTCTTGTTTATGGCGCATTTTTCCGTGTAGCACCGGTCACCCTTCAGGAAAAGCTTGGTCCCTTCAGCCCGGCAAAGGCGGCACACAGCACCTGTATATCTGCTCATTATATGAGTTACCCTCCTTAATCGGCCTGCTAGACTCTTCTGCGCTTGGGAGGCCGGCATCCGTTGTGCGGGATCGGCGTCTCGTCCTTTATCGCATTGACCTGAAGTCCTGCGGCCTGCAGGGAACGAATGGCGGACTCGCGACCCGGTCCGGGCCCTTTGACCACAACATCGATCTCCTGCATTCCATGATCCTGTACCTGCTTCGCAACCTGCTGTGCAGCCATCTGAGCAGCGAAAGGAGTTGATTTTCGGGCTCCCTTGAAACCCACATTGCCGCCTGAAGCCCATGAAAGCAGGTTGCCCTGCCTGTCGGTTACGCTGATAATGGTGTTGTTGAATGTCGAGAAGATATGCGCAACACCATAACTGATATTTTTTCTTTCCTTCTTCTTTCCCTTGCGCTGAGTTCTCTTTGCCACTCGTTTATTCCCTCCCTTGCCTTATACCGGCACCCGGAATTCGGGCCGTATTATTTCTTGGCCGCGGGTTTCTTCTTGCCCGCAACAGCACGACGCGGCCCTTTCCGGGTTCTTGCGTTCGTCTTCGTTCTCTGTCCTCTGACCGGGAGACCGAACTTGTGACGCATCCCCCTGTAGCATCCGATCTCGATCAGACGCTTGATGTTCATGGCCACTTCCCGCCTGAGGTCTCCTTCTACCTTGAAGGTCTCTTCAATTTCCCCCCTAAGCCGCTGGGCCTCTTCCTCTGTCAGATCCTTGACCCGGGTGTCCGGATCTATCGAGGTCGCCTCCAGGATCTTTCTGGCGGAAGGCTGTCCAATACCAAAGATATACGTCAGCGCGATTTCGATGCGCTTTTCGCGCGGAAGATCAACTCCTGCAATACGTGCCATCGGATTGTTACCTCCTTGCTCCCTGTCTCTGTTTATGCCTTGGATTCTTGCTTCAAATGATCCTGATTACCCCGTTCCGCTTGATCACTCTGCAATGCTCGCAGACGGTTTTCACTGAAGGTTTGACTTTCATTTTGTTCCACGCTCCTCAATGGAGATCTGTTGCTCTGGACCTGTCTTATACTTCTTTGAAGTTCCAAAGTCCGAACTATTTATATCTATACACGATCCGCCCGCGTGTCAAGTCATAGGGAGATATCTGCACCAGAACTTTGTCCCCCGGCAGGATCCTGATGAAGTGCATCCTCATCTTTCCCGACACGTGGCCTAAAACCCTGTGCCCGTTTTCCAGTTCGATCTGGAACATGGCGTTCGGCAATGGCTCAATCACTTTACCCCGGACCTCGATCATGTCATCCTTTGGCATACGGCTCCGTCACCCTCCTTGTCGCACTTTTCGAGTACTTCATACCTGCGGTATTATACAAGGGCCCGGAGTCGCCACTGGCACTGATCTGCAGTATGAAACCGCGATGCCCCGCCGATCGGTTTTTCCCAAAAAACCGTTAATCACACCCAAGGTGTCAAAACCTCCGGATCGCCGCCAGTAACAACGATGGTCTTCTCGAAATGTGCCGCATCAGAGCCGTCCGCTGTTACGACTGTCCACTTGTCCTTTAGCGTCCTTACCGCCTCGTTCCCGGACATTATCATAGGCTCGATCGCCAGGACCATTCCGCTCTTCAGGGTTATTCCCCTGCCGGGAACCCCGTAGTTCGGAACCTGGGGGGGTTCATGCAGATTTCTGCCTATTCCGTGCCCCGCATAGTTCCTCACGATCCCGTACCCTTTTGGAACCACATAGGATTCAACGGCAAAGCCGATGTCTCCAAGAGTGCCTCCTTCCACTGCCGCGCTGACAGCCCTGTCCAGAGAATCGCGCGTTACCTCAAGGAGTTCCGACCTCTCGGGTGAAACTTTTCCAACGGGAAAGGTGTATGCCGCATCCCCGTAATAACCCTCGAAGCGTACCCCGACATCGATGCTGACAATGTCGCCCTCCTGCAGCGCTCTTCCCCTGGCAGGTATCCCATGGACTACCTCGTCATTTATGGAAACACAAAGCGTTCCGGGGAAGGGCCTGGGTATGCCTGGAACCCGGTACCCCTTGAACGCCGGAAGCCCTCCTGCGGCTGTAATAAGATCTTCGGCCCGCTTATCCAGGGTAAGTGTATCCAACCCTGGTCCGATGATCTCTTTCATGAGCATAAGAACATCCGCGACGATCTTGCCCGCTGTCCGGAGATGAGATATGTCTTTATCGTTCTTGATCGAAATCATTACGTCTCCCGAAAGACTTTTCAATGTCCTCAAGAACTTTTCTCCCGTCCTGACTCGCGTCAACACGAACGAGGTTCTTTTTGCGTTCATAATATCCGATAAGCGGAGCCGTCTGTTCCTCGTAGACCGCAAGCCTCTTGAGTACTACTTCCTCTTTGTCGTCTTCTCTTTGAACCAGGTCTCCGCCGCAGAGGTCGCAGATACCGGGGACACGGGGCTCCTTGAAGGTCGCATGAAAGATGGCACCGCATTTGCCGCAGACCCTCCTGCCGGTAAGGCGTTCCACCACGACCTTGCCGGGTACATCGAACAGGACAACTCCGTCCAGGACTATGCCGAGTCTTTCCAGAAGTACATCCAGCGCTTCGGCCTGTGGAACAGTTCTGGGAAACCCGTCGAGAATAAACCCCTTTTTGCAGTCCGGCTGAACAAGTCGCTCCTCCATCATCGAAATAATGACGTCATCGGGAACAAGCCTGCCGGAATCCATGTATCCTTTGGCAGCCGTTCCAAGAACAGTTTCGTTCCTGACATTGTCCCGGAGAATATCGCCGGTTGAAATATGGGCTACGCCGTGTCTCTCCTTGAGTACTGCAGCCTGTGTTCCCTTTCCGGCGCCTGGTGAACCAAGAAATATCAATCTCATGAGCGTTTTTCCCTTCTAGAACTTCAAAAGACCGGAGGTCTTTCCCTTGCCCCTCTTGAGGATGCCTTCGTAGTGCCTCATAAGGAGCTGGGCTTCGATCTGGTGTACAGTATCCAGAGCTACACCGACCACGATCAGAACCGCGGTTCCGCCAAAGTAGAAACTTGTGATGCCCATCATTCGCGTCATCAGCGTCGGCAAGAGGGCAACTGCAGCCAGAAAAACGGCTCCGCCCAGTGTTATCCGCGACATTATCTTCTCGATGTAATCCGCCGTAGGCTTTCCCGGCCTGATCCCGAGAACGAACCCGCCATACTTCTTCATGTTGTTGGCTGTGTCACTGGGATCAAAGACCACAGCAGTATAGAAGTAAGAGAAGAATACAATCAGAATTACATACAGTGTCATATAGACGAAGCTGTCCGGAGAAAGGAACCGTTGGACCACCGCTGCAGCGTTTCCCGGAAAGAAGCGAACGATAGTATAGGGAAACAGCAGAACGGAGGATGCGAAGATGATCGGAATGACACCGGCCTGGTTAACCTTGAGCGGAATGAACGTGCTCTGGCCGCCGTACACCTTGTTGCCCACGACACGCTTGGCATACTGCACTGGCAGCCTGCGCTGCCCCTCCTGAAGTAGAACGCATCCGGCTATGACCACAAGCATCAGAACGACCGCAAGCGTGATCACGAGAATGCTCATCTCACCCATGGTCATCAGGGACCAGGTTCTGATAATGGCCTCGGGGAGCCTTGCAACGATCCCCGCAAATATCAGAAGCGATATCCCGTTCCCTATCCCGTGGTCGGATATCTCCTCACCCAGCCACATGACGACAAGCGACCCCGCAGTTACAGTCATCGTCGCGGTAATGAACCCGAGAGCTCCTCCGGTGAATATGCCCAGGCTTCTGAGCCAGAATGTCATGCCTATGGCCTGCACGGCCGCAAAAAAGACCGTCCCCAGGCGAGTATACTGCACTATCTTCTTTCTTCCCTGCTCACCCTCCTTCTGGAGTTTCTCGAGAGCAGGGAAAACCACTACAAGAAGCTGCATGACTATACTTGCGTTGATATAAGGTGCAACACCCAGGGCAAAAACGCTGAACCTCCTGAGGGCACCACCGGCGAACAGATCAAGAAAACCGAGAATGCCACCCTGTTCGAAGAGGCGAGCCATTGCTTCGGTATCCACTCCGGGAGTAGGGATATGGGTCCCCAGTCGGAAGAGGAAAAGGACTCCCAGTGTAAAAAGTATCTTCCGTTTGAGGTCAGGTAATCTGAAAGCATCCCTGAAGGCGTCAAGCACCTAGATCACCTCGGTCTTCCCGCCGGCCGCTTCTATCTTGGCGATAGCCTGTCCGCTGAAGGCATTTGCACTCACTTTGAGAGCTACTGTCATATCACCGTTCCCGAGCACCTTGACGGGCAACTTCAAATTCCTGATCAAACCCGACGCGAGCATTTCGCGAATTCCTACCTCGCTTCCCGCTTCGAAGAGATCATTCAGCCTCTCGATATTGATGACCTGGAAGGACTTCTTGAATCTGGCGTTGCTGAAACCGCGCTTCGGAATTCTTCTTGAAAGAGGCATCTGCCCCCCCTCGAAGCCGGGGCGTACCCCTCCGCCGCTGCGGGCCTTCTGCCCCTTGTGTCCTTTTCCTGCTGTTTTGCCTGTTCCGCTACCCGTGCCCTGCCCCAATCTCTTGGGCTTTCTTTTTGACCCAGGAGCAGGCCGGAGTTCATGTATTCCCACGAGCCTCTCCCCCCTATTCCTCGACAAGATCCCAGTCCACAAGATGGGCGACAGCGCCGATCATCCCGCGGATCTGGGGAGTGTCATCATGAAAAACCGTGTGTCTCAGCCTCCTGAGCCCCAGGGCCTGAACCGTCTTTCTCTGCCTGGGAAGACGGCCGATCGTGCTTCTGACTAGTGTAATTTTCAACCTGGACATATCTCTTCCGCCCCCCTAAGCCCCTGCTGCCTGCCGGGGTTCCTTGCCGCGGAGGCGCATGACCTCTTCGGGTGTACGAAGTCCCTTCAGTGCCTGCATGGTTGCGTAGGCCACGTTGACCGGGTTCGAAGTTCGCCCGATGACCTTGGTGAGGACGTCGCTGACCCCGCCCAACTCCATTATCGCCCGGACTACGGCTCCGGCGATGACTCCAGTTCCAGGGGCGGCGGGCTTTATAAGAACCTCGGCAGCTCCGAACCGTCCAATGATATCGTGCGGGATACTGCTTCCCACCCTCTTGAGTTCCATCAGGTTTTTCTTGGCTTTATCTATGCCTTTCCTGACAGCCTCAGAGATCTCCCTGGCCTTCCCTATTCCCATGCCTACATTTCTGGTTCCGTCTCCAACCACGACAAGAACGCTGAACTTGAACCTCTTGCCGCCCTTGACGACCTTGCTGACACGGTTTATTGAAACAACCCTTTCAAGCATTTCCTGCCCTTTTGGGCCGCTGTTGTTGCCTCTCATATCCTGTACCCCCCTCACAGCTTCAGACCGGTTTCGCGGGCCGCGTCGGCGAGTGCCTTGACATTCCCGTGGTACATGTGGCCCCCACGGTCGAAAAGAACCTGGGAAATACCCTTCTCAAGCGCCCTTTCGGCGATCAGCCTGCCGACACTCTTTGCCGCCTCAAAATCCCCGGACCCCTTGAGGGCCGACCTGACATCCTTCTCCAGCGTCGATGCGGCAACGATAGTATGCCCTTTTGTATCATCGATAAGCTGGGCATAAATATGATTCAGGCTGCGGAACACCGCAAGGCGGGGGCGCTCGCCGGTTCCGGAAAGAGTCTTGCGAAGACGGCGATGGCGGATCATGCGCATGTCGTTCCGAGTTCTATTTTTCATCTCTGCCCTTCACCTCACAAGCTAGGCGCCGGCCTTGCCGGCTTTTCGGATCACGTGCTCGCCGGCATACCTGATACCCTTGCCCTTGTAGGGCTCGGGGGGGCGGAAGCCCCTGATTATGGCCGCTGTCTGTCCGACCGCCTGTTTATCGATTCCCTTTACAGCAATTTTCGCAGGTCCATCCGTGCTGATCTCAATTCCCTCGGGAGGATCGAATTCAACAGGGTGCGAGAAGCCAAGATTCATAACGAGTGTTTTTCCCTGCATCTGCGCGCGCCAGCCGATACCCACGATCTCAAGATTTCTCTCGAAACCCTGGCTGACCCCCACCACAAGATTGTTCACAAGAGCCCTGATCATCCCGTGAAATGCCCTCGTCTTCTTGTCGTCGCTCTGCCGGGTGACCTTAATCGCGTTATCCTCAACGGAAATATCGATACCGGGAACCAGATCGACGGAAAGATCTCCCTTTGGACCTTTTACCATCACCTTTCCGTCATCGACGGAAAGAGTGACTCCGGCGGGCATGTCTATCAGTTTTCTTCCGATTCTGGACACTTAAGACACCCCCTTACCAGACGAAGCAGACGACTTCGCCGCCGAGGCCGAGTTTGCGTGCCTCCGCGTCCGGCATCATCCCTTTTGACGTCGAAATGACGGCAGTACCGAGCCCCTTCATGACACTCGGGAGTTCATCCTTCTGTACATAGATCCTGCGCCCGGGTTTGCTGATCCTGCGAAGACCCTGTATCACTCGCTCCCTCTGCGGACCATAGGTCAGAAACAGACGGAGTGTGGCATAGGGCTTCTTTGGATCGTTGACGACCTTGAAATTTTTGACGTACCCCTCTTCTTTCAGGATCCTGGCGAGCGCAAGTTTTACCTTGCTTATGGGCATGTCAACTGTTTCATGGTAGACCATGTTAGCGTTCCGGATGCGCGTGAGCATGTCCCCGATCGGGTCATTCACATACATCGCAATAGCCTCCTTGACCGCATCCCGTGCTACCAGCTGGATTTTACGACTCCGGGGATCTTGCCTTCCCGGGCCAGCTTCCGGAAGCAACAGCGACACATATTAAATTTCCTCATGTAAGCATGCACTCGACCACAGAGAGGGCATCTCGTATAGCCTTGAACCTTGAATCTGGGTTGCCTTGCGGCCTTGATCCTCATAGCTTTTCGAGCCATTCGCTACATCTCCTCCCTTACCGGACGAAAGGCATTCCAAGTGCCTGAAGAAGACTCATCGCCTCTTCGTCGGTCTTTGCGGTCGAAACAATGGAAATGTTCATTCCCCTGATGCGGTTGACCTTGTCGTAGTCGATCTCCGGGAAGATAAGCTGCTCCCTCAACCCCAGGTTGAAGTTTCCCCGGCCATCGAACCCTTTCATAGACAGCCCCTGGAAATCCTTTATCCTGGGGAGCGCTAGCGATATCAGCCTGTCGAGGAACTCCCACATCCTTGTGCCCCTGAGAGTTACCGAACAGGCGACCGGCATCCCTTCGCGCAGTTTGAAGCCAGCCACCGAGCGTTTGGCTCTTTTCATCATGGGCTGCTGGCCGGTAATGGTGCGCAGTTCCGCCAGTGAAGCCTCCATGAACTTGTAGTCGACCTTTGCTTCGCCTACTCCGATATTAACGACCACCTTCTGCACTCTCGGCACCTGCATGATATTCGAGTATCCGAACTGCTTCTGCAGGCGTCCTGTTATCTCGTTTTTGAACAATTCCGCCAGACGCGGCATAATCCCGTCGCCTCCCCGTTACGCCTTATCGATAATTTCGCCGCACGCCTTGCAGACGCGAACCTTGCGGCCGTTCTCAAGAAAGGCCCGGCCAACCCTGGTCGCCGCGCCGCACGCAGTGCAGACTAACTTGACTTTGCTGGAGTAAACGGGAGCCTCCTGCTTGATGATCCCGCTCTGGGGGTTTTTTGCCGATGGCTTGACGTGCTTGGTCATCACGTTGACCCCTTCGACCAGGACCATGTCCCTTACGGGAAAATACCGGAGCACTTTCCCTTCCTTCCCCTTATCCTTGCCGGTTATCACGTGAACCCGGTCACCCTTGCGGATACGCATTTTGCTCATTTCCGAAGTCCTCCTAAACCACTTCCGGAGCCAGGGAGACGATCCTCATGAATCGTTTTTCCCTCAACTCGCGGGCCACAGGGCCGAAGATACGGGTCCCCCGCGGGTCTCCATTGTTGTCGATAAGAACCGCGGCGTTATCATCGAACCTGACATATGAGCCGTCACGCCTGCGGACCTCTTTCCTTGTTCTGACGATAACCGCCTTGACAACGTCACCCTTCCCCGCGTTACTGTTGGGGATAGCCTCCTTGACGGATGCGACCACAACATCGCCCACCGAAGCGTAACGTCTCCGGCTTCCGCCGAGAACCTGAATGCACATTATCTTCTTTGCGCCGGAGTTATCGGCAACTTTCATCATTGTCCGGAGCTGGATCATCGATTACGCCTCCTTCTCCTGGCTTCCGCCAAAAACGGGCGCGCGTTCGATTATCTCGACGACCCGCCAGCGTTTACAGCGGCTGAGCGGGCGTGTCTCCTCGATGCGGATCCTGTCTCCTATACGGCAGGTCTCTTCCTCGTCATGAGCCATGAACTTCTTGCTCCTCAACACGGGTTTTCCGTAGAGATGGTGCTTGGCCATACGGTCAACCTTTATTACCACGGTCTTGGACATACGGTCGCTTACCACTATGCCCACACGTGCCTTACGCGAGATCACTCTGTCCTCCATTGCCTGTTCCCTCCTACACCGGGCGCTTCAGCCCGATCTCCTTTTCCCGCATCACCGTCAGCACCTTGGCTATGGATTTCCTGACATCTCCAATGCGCCCGGTGTTTCCGAGCTGTCCGATGGCGTGCTGGAAACGGAGATTGAAAAGTTCTTCCTTGAACTGCTTGTGCTTGTCAGTCAGTTCCTCTAAGGATAATTCGCGCAGTTCTCTGGCATTCATCCCTATTCACCACCCATTCCATCACGGGAGACCAGGCGAACCTTGATCGGCAGCTTGTGGGAAGCTGTAAGGAATGCCTGCTCGGCAACCTCTTTTGGAACTCCTGCTATTTCGAACATGATCTTGCCCCTCTTGACGGGCGCAACCCAGAACTCAGGGTTTCCCTTACCCTTGCCCATTCGTGTTTCCAGAGGCTTCTTGGTAAAGGGGTGATCCGGAAATATCCTGATCCAGGTTTTTCCGCCCTTGCGCATCTTCCTGGATATAGCTACCCTCGCCGCCTCTATCTGCCTGGCAGTGATCCATGCGCACTCCAGAGCCTGAAGACCGTACTCCCCGAAGGCCACTGTCTTTCCGCCCTTGGCGGTTCCGCTGAGGGGGCGTCGGAAAGGCTTGCGGTATTTAACCCTTTTCGGCATCAGCATTCCCGTCTACCTCCTCTCGGCCGTACCCTGGGTTCCTGCAGGAGCCGGCCGCACGGCCTGCCCCTTGTATATCCAGACCTTGATGCCTATCACTCCATAAATGGTCTTGGCTTCTGCAAAACCGTAATCTATATCGGCTCTTAGCGTGGAAAGGGGAAGCCGTCCCTCAAGATACCATTCGGTACGGGCTATCTCAGCTCCACCGAGTCTTCCGCTGCACTGGATCTTGATACCTTGTGCACCGGATTTCATCGCCCGGAAGATGGACTGTTTCATGGCTCTCCGGAAGCTGACCCTTCTCTCCAGAGCGGATGCCACTCCTTCGGACACTATCTGCGCTTCCTTGTCGGGGGTTTTGATCTCCTGGACGTTGATCATGACCTTGCTGCCTGTCAACGCCTGGATCTCCTCCCTGATCTTCTGTATCTCGGTTCCGCCCTTGCCGATCACGACACCCGGCCGGGCGGTCCAGATAGTAAAACGAATGACCTTGCCTATGCGCTCGATCTCAACTTTTGATATCCCCGCATGGGACCACCTTTTCATGATCCATTTCCTCAGTTTGAGGTCCTCGTGCAGTTTTACCGCATAATCCCTGCCACCCGCGTACCATCTTGATTCCCAGTCGCGGACGAATCCGAGGCGATACCCAACAGGGTGTACTTTCTGGCCCAACGGTCAACCCTCCTTAGCGTTCAGCAACAACTACGGTAATATGGCTGGTACGGTGCTTGTAGGCATGCACCCTGCCCATTGAAACCGGTTGCCAACGCTTCATCGATGGACCCTGGTCCGCGTAAGCTTTTACGATGACCAGTCGATCCATATCCATTCCGTAGTTGTGCTCGGCATTTGCAATAGCGCTTTTCAGAACCTTTTCGATGACACGCGCCGCTACCTTCGGGGTAAA
>WOYI010392712.1_pt1 | contig 14316 bp, 13 predicted proteins | sample 6423411 | NCBI WGS metagenome assembly WOYI01 (sample SAMN13441803, study PRJNA592873) | oil field metagenome | biome: oil field; feature: oil-well bore; material: oil-contaminated soil; isolation source: oil-contaminated soil from oil-well borehole | place: Germany: Wietze | collected 2016-10-18 ...
GCGGATCCACAAATTGCTTAGGTGCTGTAAAAAGGGTCAATAAAGGCACAGTTCAGTTATCCTTTCCGTGCCCTAATGGCAGCCAGGCTTGATGGGGGAATAATTTTTGGACCACACGGCGATAGAACAAGCCTGTCTTGCGCTTGAGCGCGACCTGGCGCTCCGGCCTGACCTGCGGGACGGGCGTATCATCTGACAAAGGACGGGCGATCACAGTGACATACAGGTTCAGTAAAGCTGAACGGGGCACACCATGCCGGGTCACAACCATGGGCTCAAAGCCTGCCTGCCGGAGAACCTCCCGCAAGGTATGGGGGGTATAGCAGGCTAAATGCGCCAATTCATAGCTGTCATGGGCGTAAAAATTCGGCACTTCCAGAAGTAAAAAGCCGTCTTCGTCCAGCAAATTCCGCCGGATTGAAGCCAACGACCCGACCGGATCGGGAAGATGTTCCAGAACGTGAATCAAGCTCACCAGGGAAAATCTTTCTGCTTTCGATGCCGTCAACGCCTCGAGAGAAGGGAACATGGGAATGCCCTGTTTTTCAGCGTAAGCCCGGTAGGCATCGCCCGGTTCAACGCCGGTGACCGCACAGCCGAACGTATCCTGAAAAACCTTCAATAACACGCCGGTTGAAGCCCCAACATCCAAGGCGCGCGATGGTGTTTGAGGTAACGCAACGTTCAGGGTTTCGACAAGATGCGCAGCCCTTTGCTGCTGCACCCAGAGATCCTTCCCGGTGGGTTCTTCCGTGGCCTGGTAAATCTTGCGATAAGTGGAAGCGTAAAAATCCGGGTCAGCAGCCTTGCTATCCTCTTCGGATTGATAGATCAGGCCGCATTGACCGCATTGCATATAAACCAGCGGGAAACCAAAGGATTCCACGCGGGCTAAGATCGAGGATTGATCGGATCCACAAAGTAAACAGTTCATGAGTCTCTATTTTCTGTCAGATAGTGGAGCAATTATAACACCGGGTATCAGGCGCGGTCATCCACGTCCTTGAACGTTTTATGGGGAACTGCGGCATTCAACTGGCGTAATTCGGGATGGCTGTCCAGCAGAGCGACCATCTCGCCTATCGAAAATTCGTCAGAATTGCCGAAATGAGCATATATCTTCCTAACCAATTCAAGGTCTTCGGGTGTATCCACCGTCAGGCGCAGGTCACCCAAATCGGGGTCATGGTCCACGAGCAGGATCTTGAACCGGCCGGCTTCTTCATATAAATAAGGCATCACATGTTCCCGCTCGTATTTAGCTTCCGCTTCCCGCCAGGCGCGTGCCAGGGCCTGGAAGGTCACCACCTCGGTATCCATGCCGATGGGCGTGGTGCGGTGCCAGGGCGGGGGCAAGCGGTTGGCCGCAAAGTCCACCTTGGCATCCAGAAAAGCTGAGACCGTCCGGTCAATTTCGTGGGGGTCAATCACCGGGCAATCCGCGGTCAGGCGGACAATAATTTCAGCATCAAAGCACTTTGCCGCCTGATAGTAGCGGTCAAGGACATCATAAGGATCGCCGCGGAATACGGGAAAACCCTGCCGGCGGCAGAAGTCGACCACTGAATCATCACCGGAATCGGTGGTTGTGGCAACCACGACCCGCCCAAGGGAGCGAGCACGCCGGGCGCGTACCACCACCCGTTCAAGCATGGGCACGCCGCCGATATCTTTCAGCACTTTTCCCGGCAGCCGACTGGCCCCCATCCGGGCTTGAATGATGGCGACGATGCCGGGATTACGTGGTTTATTCATAAAATCCTTTACTCTAAGTCCATGACGGTGAAGGATTCCACAGCCGCATCAAAAGTCGGAAGGCGCTCCCCAAATTGCTCGAGGCTGGTGAAGAAACCGACCAACCATAACTTAGCGGAATCATTGAAAATGTAAATCGCCTGAGCCATTTGAACACCGGCATTCCCGGATGTGGTCTCGAAGCGAACGACATCACGGCTGCCAAGCGTCATGCTTTCTTTCGACATGCTGTCCACCTCATCACCGAGGAGAACCTTCGCGACGGTGGAAATGAGTGCCAAGGACATTCCGGCGAACTCTTCATTTTTCATCGCTAAAACGTGGGTCCGGTGGCTGGATGGGTGGGTGGAATCAACCCCCCAGAGCATGATATCTTCTTTATTCTTTTCATAAAGCGCTTGCAGATCCGCGGGGTCGTCAGGGTCTTCGCTCATGGCGGTCAACCCTTCGACGAGGATCGCCAGGTTCTTTTCGACATCCCCAACCCTATAAGAACTGGGAAGAGTAATCTCGACGCCCCGGTCGAAATAGATAGCGGTTCCACTGGATTCGGGACCATCAGCCGTTTCTTCTTCGGTCTCCGCTGCAACTGCTTCCCTCTCAACAACGGCTGCTTCTTTGGCAGGTTCTTCGGCATCGGGGATTGGGTCATTCACCGCGGTGTCCTCAACGGCGTTGCTGCTTTTGCTGAAAGGCAAACGACAGGCCAGGGTCGCCAAAATTAAACAGACACTCGCCAGAAAATAAACTGCCTTTTTCATGCTTCCACCTTTCTCCCAATAAAATTACAGATAATATCGTCGTTAATGATAAGGATTTCAATGTATGGCAACCAATATGGTGATCCAAATCGGAATAATATTTCCGTCATTCTTTCGCAGCCAGGCGGTACGCGCTGAGCAATCGCTGGAAATTCTGATCCCAATTCGCCCGCTCTTCCGCCAGTAATCTGGCTCTCAGCCCATAGGCCAAGCGTTCCGGATCAACCGCCAGGCTCAAGAGCCCGCGTGCCAGCGAGTCAGCATCGTCATCCCAAAACAGGTCACCCACCTTCCCCGGCTTGACCCATTCCCGGTTGCTGGGGATATCTGATACAAGCACCGGTTTTCCACAGGCCAGGGCTTCCAACAGGGAAACGGAAGAGCCGTCGCAATGTGACGGACTGACGAACAGGTCCGCCGCAGCATATAATCCCGGCAGAGCATCCAACCCAACCCGTCCCAGAAAATGAACCAGCTGGTCAACAGGCGATAGGATCGTCCGAATCTTTTCTGCGTCCGGGCCATCTCCCGCCAGAAGCAGTCTGAGGTTGGGATTTTCCAGGACGGCCTGTTTGAACCCTTCCGCCAGCACATCCACGCCGTATACCGGCGCCCAGGTGCGGTTGCATAAAATCACAAAATTCTCTTCCCAACCCAGAGACTGGCGCAGCTCATGCCCGGCCTGCCGTCCATGCTCAGGTGAAAAATACGCGAGGTCCACACCCCAGGGGAACAACATCATCTTCTTCCTGGGGAAGCCGTACCGAGCCGCCTCATCCGCCACCGTCTGGCAATCACCGACAAACACATCCGTCCGGTCCATTGTGAACTGCGTGGCCCAATGCATCCAGGGACTGCGTTGTGCAGTTCGTAACAAATCCGAGCCCCAGGACATGGTCACAATCGGATGGAAACCTGACAAGGCAGCCAGCAAAGCCGGCCCCTGAATCGGACCGGCATGGACCAGATCGGGTTTAATTTCCTTCATCAAGGCGTTAAACTTCTTTTTTCCCTCTTCCCAGCCCGACCAGTTCACCCAGTCCGGTCGCCCCTCCGGCCAATCCAATTCTGTAATGCCATCCGGGGTCAGGGGTTGGCAATCGTGCTGTCTTAACGCAAAAACCTGATGCTCTGTTTTCGACAGGGCATTGAGAAAGCGCCGGTCATGCGGGCTGTCTTTTTCGGTAAAGTAAAGCACACGCATCAGGTCAAACCTATCTAAGTCAGATTATCGAGGATCAGGGGTTACCGAAATGCGCCCAGCGCAGTTCCTGCCCGGCAGCAATCCGCTCCAATGCTTTCAAGCCGATCAGGTCGGAAATCGCATAGGGTGGAATCGCACCTGGTGTAGCGGGACGCAGGACATCGATCATATCCCGAGAGATCATCTCGCCGGGTTCAACATCCCTGGCAGCCCGCAGGCAGCGGCGCTGGATGACGACTGTTTCGCGTTCATTATCGGCCACCACCTTATCGCCGGAACCCATCGACCGTTCCAGTTCCCGGGTCGCCTGGACCATCTCGGCCCATGTTTCCGGGTTCATGGCAAAACGATGATCGGGTCCAATCCGGTTGTTATCATCGGTAAAGTGCTTTTCAACCACCCGCGCGCCTAACGCGACCGCACCCAACACAGTCGCATGGCCGTAGGTGTGGTCCGAAAGACCCAGGACCAGGTCAGGGAACATAGCTGCAAACGTCCTGAGAACGTTAAGATGGATATGGTCAAAGTTTTCCATCGATGCCGTGTAATTGGTATTGCACTGCATCAGGATCAGTTGGGGATTGATCGCCAGGATGGCATGGACGGCCCGTTGCACATCACCGATATCCGATGCGCCGGTAGCCAGCAAGACAGGTTTACCCTTGCGAGCGATATATTCGCAGGCTTCAATCCAGGTGATGTCTCCTGAGCCGATCTTAAAAGCCGGGACGTACTCATCCAGCATGTCAATCGCTTCAAAATCATAGGGGGAGGAAAAATAATCGATTCCCACTTCATCACAGGCTTCTTTGAGGATCGGCGTCCAGTCAAAGGGGACCGACGCATCGGCGTAGACTTCAGTGACGGATTTCTTCCAGGAGGCCTGGTGAGAAACCTGGGCGTTCATATGCGTAAAGCCATAATCCGAGACGATCCTGGTCGCCTGGAAGTTCTGGAACTTGGCTGCATCCGCGCCGGCTTCCTTTGCCAGGCGGATCAACAGCTTGGCGCGTTCCAGGCTGCCGTCATGGTTGGCGGCGATATCCGCAATGAAATACGTGGGATGGTCTTTCCCAACCCGGTGGTTTCCAATTTTGATGGTCATCGCACATCCTCCGAACAAATAATGACGGTAACTTTTCTCAAACAGCCATCTGCTGCAAAGTCTGTGGGTAGCCTTCCTGCCAGCGTTGATAAAACAGGTCCAGCCCTTCATCCACATTCGGCAGCGGGTGTCCCAGGTCAGCCTGAAGCTTTTCGTTGCTCAGGGTCAAATTAGTGGAACGGGGCGCGCCACGGTCAAGCCCTGCCCCCCGGATTGGCAAAACCAGATTCGCATCAAAGCCAAAACGACGCGCAATACGCTGCCCGAATTCAAATTTGGAAATGCTTTCCGAACCCACGACATGAAAAATGCCGCTTAGTTTGGCCGCCAGCATCTCCAGCAGCGTTTCTGCCAGCGTTTCCACATAAAGCGGGCAGAAGAAAACATCTTCAAACCCATTGATGGGATTGCCTTCTCTGAGATTATTATGGAAAAACTCAGCCAGACTGCGTGTTCCTGACAGGCTCCACCCATAGAACACCGTCCTGGCAATCATCGCATCAGGATTAGCCGCCAAAACAGCCTGTTCACCAGACAGCTTTGTGCTGGCATAAATACTGAGCGGATGAGTCGGGTCTGTTTCGCGGTAACCACCCTGCTGACCGTCAAAGACGGCATCGGTGGAGATATGCAGGAAAGGGATTTTCCAACAGGATGCAGCGCCGGCTAATTCTCCGGGAACCGCGCCGTTCAACTGCAACGAAAGTTCGGGATTCTTTTCAGCGGCATTGATACTGGCAATCGCGGCACAATGGATGATCGCGTCCGGTTCGCTGTCTTTGATCGTGTCCAGAGTTCGATCCATATCCAGCAAATCCACCTGCCTGACCTCAAAAGGTGCATGCTGTAAAACTCGGGAGTGAACCAATCCTGTGACGGCATGGCCCTGACGGGATGCCAGCAGGCTGAGGTTTAACCCCAGGAGTCCACTTGCGCCGGTCACCAGCAGACGCATTTTTAGTGCTGCCCTTTCGCCAAAGCAGCTTCAATAGGCGCAACAATGGCCTGGATTTCATCGACCGAAAGCCATTCTGTATTGTTGTCGCTGGCATAATGGTAATCTTCCGGCAGTGACTTGCCCTTCTGTTCCCAGGAGTGCCCAAACCACAAAGCCGCAGCGGGCTGGACCACATACATATCCTCCAGCTCAACCGTCGTCCGGGCTTCATCTTCAGAGATCAACACTTCATGCAACTTCTCTCCCGGACGGATGCCGATAATCTTGATCTTTGCGTCGGGAGCGATCGCATGGGCCAGGTCCACCATCTTCATACTGGGAATCTTGGGGACGAAGACCTCACCTCCCTGCATTTCTTCAATGCAGCGGATAACAAAGCGGACCCCCTGGTCGAGGGAAATCCAGAAACGGGTCATCCGGTCATCCGTGAGTGTGACCTCGCCGGAATCGCGTTGATTGAGGAACAGCGGAACGACACTGCCCCGTGAACCAACCACATTCCCATAACGGACACAGCTAAACCGGGTGTTCGTCCCGCCGGCATAAGCGTTGCTTTGAATCATCAGTTTTTCTGCAGCCAATTTGGTCGCCCCATAGAGGTTCACTGGATTGACGGCTTTGTCTGTGCTCAGGGCGAGCACTTTTTCCACCCCCGCGTCCAGGGCCGCATCAACAACATTGCTGCTGCCAAGGATATTCGTTTTAACTGCTTCCATCGGGTTGTATTCACAAGCCGGCACCTGTTTCAGCGCGGCGGCATGAACAACGATGTCCACACCCTTGAAGGCACGCTGCAACCGGGGCAGGTCGCGGATGTCACCGATGAAATACCGCAAATTGGGGTGATTAAAGCCGGATGTCCGCATTTCATGCTGTTTCAATTCATCCCGGCTATAAATGATCAGGCGTTCCGGATGGTATTACTTCAGCAGCACTTCTATGAACTTCCGCCCGAAGGACCCCGTCCCACCTGTCACCAGCACATTCTTATCCGTCCAATCCATTCTGTGTCTCCTGAAATTTTTCAAAATTATACTGTAGATGCCTAGTTATCTCCGACGCTTTCCGGCAGGGGTTTTTCGATCACCACCAATGGATACTGACCGATCCTGCCCAGCCAACGCGGGAAAAGTTCTTCCAACCGATAAATAACCTTGAGCCAGAACCGACCGCCCCACTCCGGGTAGATTACCGACCGCAAAAAACCGACACTCACGCTGCGCCAGACTAGGATTTCATAATCCATGCGGCCTCTCAAGGCTTGTGTCAACCATTCAGCGTTCAGCTTATGGACATAGGTGCCGGCCGGTTTAAAGTTTTCAGGTTGAGTGTTCTCCGTTTTCTTCCCTGAAGTAGATGCCTGTTTCACAACAGGTTGATTGGGCGTTTGTTTTTTCACCTTTCGCAACCACCATCCCCGGAAGCGCCGCATGAAGCTCATGAAATGCTGCATCCATGCCATCAATGGCGCATTCGTCCAGCCATTCACAACAACCATGCTCTGGCCGGGTTTCAGTGTGCGATACAGTTCCTCGTAAGCCGGGAGTTTATCCTCCATCGGCACATGATGGATGGTGTGCAGGGAGACAATCCCATCGAAAACCTCCGGCTTGAAGGGCAGGTGAGCAATATCGGCCACCACATACAACCCCTTATCGCCCAGCCGTTTACGGGCCTCCTGCAAAGCGACAATGGAAATATCCATACACACCCTGGCATGATACCCTTCAGAATAGGTCAAATATTCCGGATATTGCACAGGGCCTGACCCTGCATCGAGCAGATATTCGCCTTCTTTTGCCAGATGCCGGTTGATCCGCATGTGACAGCGGTGAATGTACTCATGCGAAACCGGTCGAAGGTCTTCATATTCAGCGTTTTGATAAAGATCGCCGCTAACCGTTTTCCACCCAACCCGGTCATAAAATTCTCTTACGTTTTTCTTGATACTTTGATCACTCATAATTTTTCAATACTAACTTTTCAAAGGATGGATTCTACATCCATCACCAGGTCAGTGGTTTCCCTGTCAGGAATTCAAAGGTTTCCCCGTAACGACGCGTCCCTTCTTCGCTCAGAACAAAGGACAGCGGCCGTTCTTTGATGTCGGACATCAGGTCCAACAAATGCCATGGGAAGGGTTTGGCGTACGCAAAGAAGAACAGATAGGCATACCGCCAGGATAATTCCACCTGTTCCTGAGTCAATCGGGCTGATTTGAGATCACCCAACAAGGTATCAATTGTCTCAAAATAGTCTTCCCAGGAAGTCGGGTCTTTTGTAAAGCCCCGGTTGCGATAATGGGTCTGTCCGGCAACCACGACCGGGATGCCCCGCATCGCCATCTCCAGGCCCACCGTGGTCGTATAGACCAGCCCGAGATCGGTGATATCCGCGAGGTCGTAGGTGTTGATCTTTTCATCGGGTTTTACCAGGTGAATATGTTCCGGCAATTCTTCCAGGGCGGCGTCCACCACATCCACCATGGATGTGCCATGGGTCAGCGTTTCACCGGGATGCACCCGGATCACAAGCTGGACATCCTCACGTTTTGCAAAATATTGCACCGTGCGTTCAATCCACTCGGCCATGGTCCTGCTGAACACCTGGCGTCCGAGGGTCAGGCTGTCACCCAGAACATTGGTCGCCAGCAGGACAATCGGGCGTTTATCGAGTCCCAGCTTCTTACGGACATTATCGCCGCCCTCGGTAGGCGTATCCTGCCACTGCCGGGTGAAGTTCTGCCAGGTTTTAGCGTCTTCGCGAGCGGCAAAAAGCGCTTGCAGTTGGCTTAGATTTTCTTTTGTGAGGGGTTCGCTCCCGTGCGCTTCCCAAAGGGCATCTGTTTCATGCCGCATGATCTCTGCGTTTTGTGCTATCCAGATATGTTCTCGCCGATCGCCAAACTCAAAGGTCGTCACAGGAATACCCAGGTAGCGGGCAACGCGGTACACAATGCCCATTTCCAGGATCGAGCCGTTCGGAACGATCACTACATCCGGTTTATGCGCCATCAGCCAGGCCCGGACGTTTCGGGCAGCCTCAAGGTTGCGCTCATAGCGCAACTGATAAAGGGGTTCTTCCCGGGTAATGTTCTCAACCTGCAAGGTATATTGTGTGTCGTAGGTACTGACATCGACAACGGCTTGCTCCAATTCAGACGGAAGGACTTTCGAAAAGGGGCGCACATCCAATAAGGACTGCACCTGTAATAAGGAGGACGTCTTGCCTAAAACCTGTCGTGCATATAGGTTTTGCCGGCGCAGGTCAAACTTCTCAATCGGTTTGTCCCAATTGGCATAGGGGAGGAATGACAAAGTTACCTCATGCCCTTTCCCTGCCAGGGCCAACCCCATCAAGGTTGCATACTCAATCCAATAGTGCAGCGAGGTGAAAACAAAGATATTTTTCCCCGATTCATTCGCCCGGGCAGCAGGCGCATAAGATTCCGCCTGCCGGACGGCATCGGGCAACACCGCATCCAGATCGTCCAAATTAAAATGTTCTTTCCATGGCCGATGTTTTTGGACAAGCTGCCAGTAAAGCTCGACAGAATAAGGCAGTTCACCCAGGATCTTCTTGATGATTCTTTTATTCATAATCTATCGTTCGATTTTTCCTATTTTCCAATCCAGTTTGGGACGTACAGGTCCCAGTCGATTTTCGGGCCATTGCATCCCCGGCGCACCGGTCCCATCCACTGTGAAGGTCAGCGCCTTATCATCCTGGAAATAGCGCTTGATGCGATAGGTGCTCGCATTCACACCCAGTGCAAAACGACCTTCATTCATTAAATTTGGTGGGATCTCACAGCGACTGATGTACCGTCCAGCCATCCGGCTGGTAAATTTTTCATACAATCCCGGATCGTCCGTATCAAATGTAGTAAAGACAAATTCACCCCGGGTGGTCATCATATAAAAGCCGACACGCAAACCGCTGATCGCGTCCGTCAAATTGTACTCCAGCTCAATTGAAAAACCTTCCGCAGCATTGACGGTGTCCACCACATTCCCCTGGTGATTACGGACTCGCAGTGCAACCGGCTCAAAAGGCGCAACGGCAAACTCATCCCCCTCCCAAACCCGTTCACCCTGTTTGGTCAGTCCCATGTTCAGATAGGTATCTACAGCCTCTGGAGTCGGCGCACGCATTGCGATCATGCCATGGTCCAGAACGATCGTCTCCTGCGTCAATCGGAGGATTGCGGACATGTTATGGCTGACAAAGAGGACGGTGCGGCCTTCCTGGGCCACATCACTCATCTTTCCCAGGCATTTCCGCTGAAATTCCGCGTCACCCACCGCCAGGACCTCATCCACAACCAGAATTTCCGGCTCAAGGTGAGCTGCCACCGCGAAAGCCAGCCGGAGGTACATCCCGCTGGAATAGCGTTTGACCGGTGTATCGATGAATTTGCCGACCTCGGAAAACTCAACAATCTCATCAAATTTGCGGGCAATCTCCTCCCGCCGCATACCAAGGATTGCGCCGTTCAGGAAAATATTTTCACGTCCTGAGAGTTCAGGATGAAAACCCGTTCCAACTTCCAGAAGGGACCCCACCCGGCCGTGAATTTCTCCATAGCCTTCAGTTGGGTTAGTAACTCGGGAAAGGACTTTCAACAGCGTGCTCTTGCCGGCGCCATTCCGTCCCACAATCCCCAATACCTGACCTTTTTCCACTTCAAAGGAAACATCTTTTAAAGCCCAAATATGTGAAAGTCTGTCAACTGAGTCCCGGTCTTTCCGGGAGAATATCCGCCCCATTTTTTCAGCGCCTTGAACCAGAACGTCACGAAGCGTATCCGGTCGCTCTTGCAACAGACCAATACGGTAGCGTTTGGAGAGGTTTTCAATTCGAATAGCTATATCAGACATAGGCACCTAAACAATGTCGGCGAAGGTCTTTTCCATCCGCCGGAAATAATAAAGACCGCTGACCAACAGGATAAACACCATCGCTACGGAGATTAGCATCGTGATATCCGGTGGTGATCCTCCCAGAATCGCCCAACGGAAACCCTGGATCACACCGACCATCGGGTTCAGGCCGTAAAGCCAACGCCAAATCCCATTAGGGATGGTCTCAATGGGGTACACGATTGGAGACGCATACATCCAAACCTGGCTGATGAATGGCACCATATGCTGTACATCACGATATTGGACATTCAACGCTGAAAACCACAATCCGACAGCCATAGCCGTCAACAGCGCAAACAAGACCAGCAACGGCAGCCAGAGCATATTCCAGGTCGGCCAATAGCCGTAATAAAACATGACACCCAGAAGAACGACAAATGAAATCAGGAAATCCAGTAGAACGGCCAGCACAGAAGCTAAAGGAATTGCCAGACGCGGAAAATAGACTTTTGTGATCAGGTTCGCATTCCCCACCAGGCTGACACTGGCGCGTTGCAGGGCTGTTGAAAACAACTGCCAGGGTAAAAGCGCAGCCAGGGAGAACAGCGGATAAGGCACGTCTGAAGAAGGGGTTCCCAGCAGGTTTCCAAAAATAACGGTAAAGACGACCATAGTGAGAATGGGTTGCAGAACCGCCCAGGCGATCCCGAGGGCAGCCTGTTTGTAACGCACCTTGATATCACGCCAGGTCAGAAAGAACACCAATTCCCGGTAGCGCCAAAGTTCCTTAAAGTTAATTGAAAGCCACCCCCGCGAAGGACGCAGGATGATCACGGGGAGGTCGTTGGTTTTGGGAGTATCCATCAATTCAACCATCTATTTCCGGTTGGCCAAATACCAGTCAATTGTGTTCTGAAGGCCTTCGTCAAAATCCGTCTTTGCTTCAAATCCGAATTTCTCTTTAGCCCGGCTGACATCCAGTGCCCGACGCGGCTGGCCGTTGGGTTTGCTTGTATCCCAAACCAAATCACCTTCGAAACCTGTCATTTTGGCGATCTTTTCGACCAGATCCTTGATGCTGATCTCAAAGCCGGAACCGATATTGACCGGCTCGGATTCATTATAACGTTCAGCTGCCAGGGCAATCCCCTCGGCGGCATCTTTAACATAAATGAACTCGCGGGTAGGCGAACCGTCACCCCAAACAACGATATGATCTTCGTTGTTTTCTTTGGCTTCCACACATTTCCGGATCAGCGCCGGGATCACATGTGAACTGCGGGGATTGAAATTATCACCGGGACCATACAGGTTCACCGGGAGCAGGAAAATGCTGTTATAGCCATATTGGTCGCGGTAAGCCTGGGATTGGACCAGCAGCATCTTCTTTGCCAGCCCATATGGAGCATTGGTCTCTTCCGGATACCCGATCCACAGGTCATCTTCCTTGAAGGGGATTGGGGTGAATTTGGGATAAGCGCAAACCGTACCGATGGCGACGAATTTTTCAACGCCGCGCTCATAAGCCTGGTGCATTAACTGTACACCCATCATCAGATTGTCATAAAAGAACTCCGCCGGGTGTTCACGATTTGCACCAATCCCCCCCACATGGGCAGCCAGGTGAATGATCACATCCGGATTGGAATCTGTCAACAACCGCGCTATGGCATCCCGATCTACCAGATCGTACTGCTCAATCTTCGGAATAAAAATATCTTTTGCGCCCCGCTGCCGCAGGTTGGCAATCAGGTGAGTGCCCAGGAAACCCGCCCCTCCCGTGACACAAATCCGTTTTTCTTCCCAGTTGATCCTATTGTTCATTTTTCCTCTTTTTGATGATCAGGTTCCGTCTCCGACATCACCAATTTGACCGTAATCCCATCCACCACCAGCGCTGGTACACTCGGGTTCTCGGTCAGGGTGAAGTGCCGTTCCATGCAGGTTAACCGGCAAACATCGGCAACATCACCTTCACCCACCAACCGGATCGTGTACTGATCCGCTTCTTCCAAAGAGTTGAGCAGGTTGGTTACCCGTGTTCGTACACGCCTGAAAAGGTTAAATTGCTGCCGGATATAATCCACAGTCAATCTAGCCCGCAGGGCAATGCCTTCCGGTGTAATTATATAACGCAGTTTCCGGCGCTGCACCCGCTTGACCTTGACAAAACCTTTCTCAACCAGCCGTTTAATATGCCAGTTGACCGTCCCAATCGCCACGCCCAGTTCTTCTGCCAATTTCGCCTGGGAAATGTCCGGGTCAGCTTCTATCTCTTGCAGTAATGCCAGGTCGCGGTAAACTTCGCCATTGGAGTTATCGTAAGTCATAATTTCAACTATTGAATTATAACTTTGCAGGTGAAAACGTCAAGGATGGATTCCTTGGTTGCAGGTTCTTCAATAAACAGCTATCTCTGACCTAATCATTAGGCGCCATGATTACCATGCCGTTTTCAGATAGATCAAGGACAGTATGATACGATTCAACTAGAGGTATTGACACCGATTCAACCCAGGCGTTATTTTCTTCTCCAAAAGAGTCAGCGCTGGTTTGCATGGCCAGGTTAATCGGTTCCATTACAATCAACGCGAACCGGTGAGCCTCGAGATCACCCCAGAATTTCTGCAGGTATGTGTCGTTATGAGACATCGCCATTTCCATCAGAATGATTTTTTCATATTCAGGGACAAGGTCAACATTCTTTATCAGACCAACCGAAAGCAAATGCCGATTTTGAATGAACAACACCTCCCCCTCTTCCGGGTCAACAGCGTCGATCAACGCTTGCACTTGCTGCAAATCATCCTGAGCGGCTTTCAAATCCCAGGATTGGATAGGATAAAGTTTGTTCGCCTGAGTAATCATTGGAACCAAAAAGACAAAGACAAACAACAAGGTTGGGAGTTGTGACCGTAGCTCTACAGTCTGATCATCTTGTTCAAAACGGTCAAAGAGAATATACACCGTAATGACCGCTAAAATAATTAAAGATGAATCCAGGTTGTGTAAGTTGTTGCCACCGCCAATTTTAGCACTGACGACCAAACCCACTGCCACTAGTGCCAGCAAGATACTCAATAATCCCAAAAGGCGCAAGGGTTGCCAGGCTTTTAGTCGTCCCCAGATTCGCCAACCAATAACCAATATCAATGGCGCGCTGGCCACGAGCAAAAGACCAATCACACCCTTCCCATAGGCTACACTGGGAAGTAAACGGTACCACAACATGGTTGAGTTAAAACTTGTCATGAAATCTTCGGGCGATATTCCGCTGATTAATATATAAACCCGTTGTACACCAAAAGCCAATCCCAGACTTAATAGCACCGCAACAACCGGCCAGGTCCAATACTGCCAGAATTTCTTTTCGTCCCGTGGAACTTCCAATATATATAACACTGCAGCTAACATGCCTGCAACGGGGAACCAGTTTACCCGGCTCAAACCTGCCCAAATCGAGGCCAGTCCAACAAAGACCATCGTTTTCCCCAGGCGATTTTTATCAAATCCCCAAAGAACGATAATGACGACCACAAGCAAATGGAAGTAAATCGGCCCTTGAAAGGTAAATATTGTAAACCAGGCAAATAAACCCAACCGAAGCCAGTGATCTTTAGGTTTAATGCGTTGAACAAGGGCATGAGCGGATAAGAAGGTAATTCCAA
>WOYI011447595.1_pt2 | contig 14315 bp, 17 predicted proteins | sample 6423411 | NCBI WGS metagenome assembly WOYI01 (sample SAMN13441803, study PRJNA592873) | oil field metagenome | biome: oil field; feature: oil-well bore; material: oil-contaminated soil; isolation source: oil-contaminated soil from oil-well borehole | place: Germany: Wietze | collected 2016-10-18 ...
TCGTATCCACGTTTTTCACTGGCATCACAGGCATTCCGTTCTACCTGCTCTTCAGGGAGAGCTTCACAGGCGGCAAGCAATCCACTGTGCTGATAGGACTTCTTTTGGTCTTAACAGGCTTCTGGACATGGCAGTCCTGGGCCTGGTCCAGGGATTCTCGATACTCCCTGGTGTATCCAGGTCAGGAACTACCTTAACAGTGCTACTCATGCGGGTTTGCAAAGGATATCAGCTTCTCAAGGTTCTGCATGGCGCTTGTGCTGCTAACGCTGCTCTTGGCCCTTTCACTGTGAGACTGATATTTCCTGAAATGCGAGTGGTAGCAGGACCGCCAGGGCTATAACTTCCTGCTCCAGATTCCAACAGTATGTACTGGAGGAACGCTGCCAGGCTCACATTTGGTCTACTCTTGATCGCAGCCCTGCTCTACACTTTTGATCCTGCAGCGATCTTTTCCACAGTTCTCTCTGCCAGGCCCCAGTATCTCGTCCTCGCTGTTGCTGTCTACTCCATCACCTTTCTCATCCTCTCAGTGAGATGGCGAATTATCCTGCATGCGCTGGGTCAGGATCTGCCACTCTCGGATGCCTACCAGGCCTTTGCAGGCGGCATGATCCTCTCGGATCTTACGCCTGGCAGGATCGGCGTGCTATCACGGCCACTGATGGTGAGAGACAAGGTCACCCTGAACAGAGGCCTGGCCTCAGTAGCCATTGACCGCTATGTGGATCTTCTGACTGTCTTTATCTTGGGACTGTGCGGGATGCTCTTTATCGCAAATAGAGATACTTACCTTGTCCTGGCCTCATCAGCGATCCTCATTATTATAATTTCGACATCCTTCCTTTGGCTCCGTCGATATTCTGTCCTGGGTGTGCTTCGCAGTCGATCCTCTCGCTTCATGGGTATCGCCAATGCCCTCGAAGATGCTATCTGCTGTATACGAAGGCCCAAGGGACTGATGGCAAGATCTGTGCTCATCACAATGCTCGCCTGGATCACTCACGCGCTAAGGATTGCCATCATAGCGAGGTCCGTGGGCTACGAAGTCCCTTTGCCCATGCTCATCTTGATGCTGCCCCTCGTCAACGCCCTATCCCTCGTCCCTGTGACCGTTTCTGGCCTGGGGCTCGTGGAAGGAGGCCTTGCAGCCCTGCTCACGAGTGTTGGAGTGCCTGCAGCAGCGGGTATCTCGATAGCGCTCATGGATCGAGCCATCACCATGGCCTTTCACGTTCTGGTCGGTATGCGTGCCGCCACAAAGGCGCTATAGTTCGAGGAACCTGTCGAGCCGATCCTTTCCCAAGTCGAATCCATATGTGCAGGGGCTGGTATACAGTGTTTTCGTCGTCAAAGTAATCCGGCGCCATGCTGTGCGAGGCGTATCGGCTCTGGGCGGCATTATCCATAACGTTCGAGGATCTTTGTGGTAAGCTTCGGCTTACTCTGAGAATCGCAATTTACAGTGGCATTCCCCACATGGGGTACCACTTGGCCATATCCTTCTCTATTGGCAGCTCCTTTTGCATCAGAGACCTCAGCCGGAATTCCATTGCAGTGTCGCGTTGCTTGTTGGATTTCGGCACAAAGGGATAGTATGATCCCAGCTTGAAGCTATAGATCCAGTATACGGTAGCCGCTCCCTTGAAGCGATAAACTGCCGCTAAGAGCTGAGTTCCGAATCCCTGCTCCATCAATATCTGGCAGATCATTTGAATATTGGCCACCAGATCCTCAAAATCCTGGTCGGTCAGGATCACCCAGATATAGCCGTACTCATCCTTCTGGAGGCTGTGCGATGTGCCCGACTCCTGGAAGCTCAATTTGAGGAGGTCTTCAATCTCCTTACTGGCAGATTCATAGTAAGAGGACTCCATGGGCTTGAAGCATAACCCGGCCTGCCCATCCGGCACAAGATCGAGGTTGGCATCCATTGTCACCGCAGCGGTGGAGATGGCAAATAGCCGGTCGATCTTAGCCTCGGGCAGGCGCGTCTTTCCCATAATGGAATCCAGAAATCCCATCTTCAGCTCTCCAGCCCCTGCTCAATCCTCTGCAGAGCCTCGATCCTGGCCTCCAGAGTGGGGTGGGTCGAGAAGAGGTTCATGATGGAAGAGCGGCTGAAGGCAGGCACTATGAACAGAGCGCTTACGGGCCCCTCCATCTTTCTCAGATCCTCTGTTGGCACCCGAAAGCCGCTTATCTTCATCAATGCACTCACCAGGTTGGAGGGCTGCCCGGTGATGATTGCAGCTCCACGGTCGGCGGCAAATTCCCGGTATCTGGAGAGGGCTTGTATCAGTATAAAGCTCAAGACCCACACCGCCAGGGAGACTACGAATACCACTATGAAGCTGCCTCCTGAGTCGCGATCGCGCCCGCCCCCTCCGCCCATGAATGGCATGGATCTGACCAGGATCTGGGCCATGGAGGAGAGGAACGTGGCTATGGTCATCACCATCATATCCCTGTTCTTAACATGAGTCAATTCATGGGCCAGCACCGCCTCCAGCTCGCTGTGATCGAGCTTTTGCATAATGCCCGTGGTCACCGCCACCACCGCATTCTTCTGGTTCCTGCCGGTGGCGAAGGCATTTGGCATTGAGCTGTTTACCACTGCTATTTTGGGCATGGGCAAATCGGCGATAGCGCAGAGCCGGGAGACGATTTGATGAAGCTCTGGAGCTTCACTCTCCGAGACCATCTTGGCGCCCATGGTCGACAGGATCATCTTATCGGAATAGTAGTATTGAAGGAGCATGAACCCGCCAATGAATAAAATAATTAGTATATTGTCGACGCCCTGGGAGACGAGAATTGCCAGAAACACCAGGTATAGGACCGCCAGAAGGATCATGGTCAGAAGCATTCTGGCTTCAAGCCCTCGATCAGCCTTCCATCTCATCATATCTTGAATTCACCCTTGATATACCTTGATTGCATCAGCCATCATTTGTCGCTACTCAGATATGGATCTTCTCATGGATCATGCATGGATGAAGTTATATGTAAGTAATAAGAAAAAGGATTAAGGATAAAGAGGTGGATCATATGGCACAGGCGAAAATGGGCGACACCGTAAAAGTGCATTACACCGGCAAACTGGGTACCGGGGTTATATTTGATACATCAGAAGGATGCGATCCGCTGGAGTTTGAGATTGGATCTGGCTCTTTCATACCTGGCTTTGAAGAGGCTGTAGTCGGCATGAGCCCAGGCGAGTCAAAGGAGGTCCAGATCCCTCCGGAAAAGGGCTATGGCAATTACAAGGAAGAGCGAGCGATAACCATGGATAAAAAGGAATTCCCTTCAGATCTCGTTCCCGTCGAAGGAATGAGCCTTGAGATCTGCACCTCCGAGGGTACTTATGTCCCTGCTCAGATTACAGATGTTACAGAGACCACAGTCACACTGGATGCAAATCATCCCCTTGTGGAGCAGACGCTTTATTTCGATATCAAGCTATTAGAGATAACGAAGAGCATGGAAAAGTCTGCTCAGTAAGAGAAGATTTGGCCATTCAGCGAAGAGCCATAGATTTTGGGGGGAGGGGCAGGATTATGCCCCCTTTTCCCGGAAAAAAGCGTGTCTATCCAGAATATGTGACCCTCATATTCCATCTATTTATACTGCCTTTATCCAGCCTTGACAGATCCATAACCCTGAGTATCCAGTTTCCTTCCGCTGGTTGGCCTACGAAAGCCTGCAATTCTGGATTTATCTGCGAGTCATAGGTCTTGACCAGGTTATCCTGATCGAAGCCTCCTCTATCATGGATAATGGCAGTCTTTCCAGAAGGAGACAGTATCTCAACCCTCAAATCTCCAATGAAGGGATGAGTTATATCCACCATTAAACAAGCGATTAGCCCAAGTTAATGGAGAAAAGCAAGCCTCTGCAATTTAAAGAACCGGCTATTGCTGCCAGAAATCCTCCAGGGTCATCTCCCTTTTCTTCTGCATAAGCTGCAGCCCGGCAGCCTCCTGATCCCGCGCTGGCATTCTCTGGCGAAATGCTTGCAGGTTCTTTCTTTCCGGGCAGTACTGGCTGTCATAATAGGTCTGCCAGATATCATCTACATCCTGAGCATTTGCCCTGGCACCCTCAGCATCCGCCCCGTTTTCTTCTTCCGATATCTTCAGGGCAGATTTCAATCTATCCAGAGTCTCATTCAATCCCGCTCCATGAATTCGCATCATCCTGCCCTGCCGGAAGAATGCCGTCCAGCTCTCGCTGCCATTTCCCAGGATTATTATCGTGCCAGGATTCCGGCGGGCGAAGTGCTCGCTCGTGTGCTCCCCGATCCTGTGCCTGGGCTTCATATAGCCCCAGAGGACCCGGTCCCCCAATGGCCTGAGCCTGACAAATGCTTTCATCCTGTGCACCTCACTCATCACGGCATAGACCATCCTTCTCAGGCTCACAGCCTCAGGACTGGCCGAGACCTCCAGATCCAGAGCGGTTAAGCTCTTCGCCCTGGCAAGAAGCCTTTCGTTCGATTTAGCGTGCATGACCAGGTAGCGGCAATAGTCATCCGGCACCCTCATCCTGACCACATCTCCAGGGTGGTATCCCTCCAGCCGTTGATCTTCAAGAAGGGAGCCGCTCTTTTGATCACGACCCCCAGAGCCTCAAGCTCCCTTTTCGCAACGATGTTCTTCCTCATTCTCAGGGCGATTATTCTCTTCGCGCTCCGTGGGCCGATTCCAGGCACCCGGATAAGCTCCCGGTAGGCGGCCAAGTTGGGATCCACCGGCGAGTCAATGAGCTCCCTGGCTATGGCCAGCTTGGGATCGGAGTTGGAGAGAAAGCCGTTCTCATCAAATGCCATGTGAATGTCGGCCGGAGGGAAATGGTAGATCCGGTAGAGCCAGTCCATCTGATAGAGGCGGTGCTCCCGCCAGAGGGGCTGGCCTTCTCGAGACTCAAATGCTGTTCCCTTCTGGGGAGAAAAAGCGCTATAGTAAGCTCGCTTTACTCCAATATCTTTATACTCATATAGAATTCTTTTAAAGATGTCCTGATCGCTCTCTCCTGCAGCCCCCACCACCAGTTGAGTGGTCTGGCCTGCGGGCAGATTCCCTTCCGTCCTCAGGTCGCGAATGTATCTCTGCCTTTGCAGGATATCATTCTCATAGCTCTTGGTGGCACAGATCTCATTCAGCTGCGAGGCACTGGCAGCTTCCAGGTTTATGCTCACCCGGTCTGCCAGCTCCATAGCCTGCTGAATATGGGCCTTGGATGCACCTGGCAGAATCTTGAGATGGATGTATCCCGGAAAGTCGTATTGCTTGCGCAACTTCTGCAAAGTCTCCAGCATCCTCTCCATGATCATGTCCTCATCCCTGCCAGCGCCCGAACTGAGAAAGAGTCCTTCGATATAGTTGGAGCGATATAGGGAGAGGGTGATCCTGGCCAGCTCATCTGGAGTATAGGAGAAGGTTTGCACCCTGCGGCTGCAATTGGTGGCATTGATGCAGTAGTTGCACTGATGGCTGCAGTGATTGGTGTAGAGGGTCTTGAAGAGGCTCACACACCTGCCATCCTGGGTGAAGGCATGACAGATTCCGGGCAGGGGCGATTCGCGAGGGGAATAGGTGGATGCGCACACATCATGCCGAGTTCCCTCTCCTAGGGTTGAGAGTTTCTTCGGATTGATATTCACGCCTGGCCCGAGGGAGTCAAAAGCGCAATCTTCAGCCAGGTGAGCGATCTTCTCCAGGGTGACCATTCAAATATAATTGGGCCTCATCGATTATAACCGATGTGCTTGCGAAGCGAAAGTGAGTGAAAGAGGCTATTGGGAGAGATAGTCCTCCCTGGGCGGGCTGAAGGTATCCACAACCACTGTCGTCTCCAGAGCCCTGGCGCTGTGCAACACTCCCGGGGGGGCACAGTAGCTGTCCCCTGGCCCCAGCTCGAGGCTATTTCCGTCTATTGTAATCCGAATTCTGCCCGAGACCACATAGCCCGCCTGATCGTGAGGATGAGAATGCTCAGGGATCTGGACCCCACTTTCCAGATCGAACCGGCAGATCATCAAAGCCTTTCCGCTGACAAGGGTGCGTCTTATGAGGCCTGGCAGCATCTGCACCCCAGGAGCCTCAATAAACCGATAGAACATTTTATTCACCTCAGAATTGCCTAAAGAAAAAAGTCCTGGTCATCGGGCAGTTGCCGCCTGGCGCTGCTTTGGCCTGGCAATCTCCTGGTCAGAGACCTCGCCCCGAATAAACTGCTCCACCATCTCTTTGGCCAGCTCGTCTGGATATTGCACTGGAGGGTGCTTCATGGTATAGGCGGATATGCCCAGTAGCGGCCCTCCAATCTTTCTATCCTTAGCCAGCATGCAGATCCGTATAGCATCGATGGAACTTCCTCCGCTATTGGGAGAGTCTTCGACTGAGAGGCGCAGCTCAAGATTTATTGGCGTATCTCCGAATATCCTGCCCTCCATTCTCAGGAAGCAGACCTTGTTGTCCTTCTGCCATGGCACATAGTCCGAGGGGCCGATATGAATGTCATCATCGCACAGTGGTGTGTCCAGGATGGACTGGACAGCTTCTGTCTTGGATATCTTCTTGGACTTGAGCCTCTCGCGATTGAGCATATTTAAAAAGTCGGTGTTGCCGCCGATGTTAAGCTGGTAAGTCCTGTCCATGACGCAGGCCCGGTCCTTGAAGAGCTGAGTGAGAGCACGATGCACAATGGTGGCGCCGATCTGAGATTTTATGTCATCTCCCACTATTGGAATCCCTGCCGCCTGGAACTTCTTTGCCCATTCGGGATTAGATGCGATGAATACTGGCATGCAGTTTACAAATCCCACCCCGGCATCTAAAGCTGCCTGAGCATAGAAGCGAGTGGCATTCTCCGATCCCACAGGCATGTAGTTTACCAGGACGTCCGCATCGCTGTCGACGAGCTCCCGGGTTACATCCACCGGCTCGGCATCGGCCACAACGAACCTCCTCTCTTCGGGATAGTTTTCCATGTGAGGTGCAACGCCATCAAAAACAGGTCCCATCTTGACCTCAACATTTTTTTGGGGAATATCAGAGTAGAAGATATTGGTGCAGTTGGGCTTGGCAAATATAGCCTGGCTCACATCCTTCCCTACCTTTCGAGCATCTATGTCGAAGGCAGCGACAACATCAATGTCACCAGCTCTATAGCCGTTGATATCATAATGCATCAGCCCAATACAACTTTCTTTATCAACATGTTTATAATATTCAATTCCCTGAACTAGGGAGCTTGCGCAGTTTCCTATGCCCGCGATTGCCAACCTTATCTTCTTCAAACTCTTTTCCCCTCCTGGGTCATGTGAAGCCTGGAGACCTGAGTTAGGATTCGGAGCTTCGTATAAAGGCAAGACATATATAACGTTATAGGCTTCGGTGAATATGGCCTGTCCCGGAATCCTATTGATCGCTCAAGTCTTATCAATCCTATAGGGATGCCGTCATGGAGCGCAGAATTTCGCTTATCTGCTCCTCCAGCTTTTCCCTGCCCTGAATGCTATCCTCATACTCAATGCTTTGTGTTTTAGGAATATCAATCAGGTATTTTGAGCCTTGCGGGTGGATGAGGATGGTATCCTTGCCCAGAGTATGAGCGATGCCTAAGGCGTACATGACCTGGGGATCGGCTCCTGTCAAATCGGCAATAATCACTGCTGCTTGATTGATAGAGCGCCACAAATTCCGGACGGCAGACTTTCCGCTTCTGATGTCTTCAGCCTCATCGCCTGCCAGCCCGCTGGCACCGATCGCCCTGAGGATCGAATCTGCATTCATTCTTGCCGCTTCATCCCCAGCTAGCAGCAAGAGAAGGCTTCCTGGCTGTGACGGATAGGTCGCCTGCCCGAATATGGGACGGGTTCGTATCAAGCTCAAAAGCTGGGCCAACCTCAGAAACTCTGCATCAAGGTGCTTTGAGGCGATCTCCTGCAATGAGCTTTTCCTTTCCTCTGTGCTCTTCTCCAGCAGATCTGCTGGAAGCTGGATCACAAAAGCATCATCAAAACCAAACTCCCACCTAGCGTTGCTGGCTACTTTCTGGAGGGTCAATGATTTATCTGGTCTATTGTAGTAGCCTGTAATCCTGTTCTCCATTCTGAACTGACCCAGGATGTAAAGCCACTGAGCTTCAAGGATGAAAACCATGCTGCATGGCAGCTGAATTCTGGCTATTCCCTTCTGGAGATGGCGTTCATCGACCAGGCGGTCGACGATGGCCATAAACTCCTCTACAATTCTGTCCACTCTCTCCCTGAGCTCTGGAGGCATATCACCGCTCATAATCCTGGTAGCTTCGAATGGCATATAAGGTAATTCAATCACCGACTTAAAGTAGGTTTCCAATAAAATGAGAATATCATGAAAAGGAGCTTAAGGTGGTCTGGCGGCTCTTTAACTCCTCCCGGAGAAGATCGCTCTGACTGATAAAACTCTTTACCGGAAGCTCAAGCTTTGTGGATATGTATCCAAGGGCTGCCCTCATGTCCTCAAACTCCAGGGGCTTCTGGTGCATTGCATTTCTCACATTCTCCCGGACATTGAAGACCCCCAGGGGCACATAACCGGCATAGGCTTCTCTGAGGATTATCGCCCCTGCCTGCCTTCTCTCCCTCTCCAGCGCCTCCAGGACCGCCATCTTGCAGGAATAATAGCATCCTCCCACCCGGGAGTATCCCTTCTTGCCCCCATTTGTCTCAAAATCGGAGAATATCAGCTCCTCGTTTCCCATGATGTGCAGGAATGCCTCCATCCACTCATACTGCCAGACAGTGGGGAGGAGAAGAACGGCATAGTAGTTGTTGAGGCTGGCAAACTCCCTTATCTGGCAGCAGTCAATGAGATCATAATCCCTGATCTTTTGAAGAAGACGATTGCCAAGGGTGCTATCACAGGCGGTGATGGACCAGCGGGTAGGAACCAGCCTCCTTTTCTTTTTCGTGCCCATTGCACCCACTGAGAATGCCTTCTGGATGCTGGAGAAGGGAATGCCACGCTGGTGAAGATCTTCCACCGCATCCGCCGCCTTCAGATCCCCATCGAAGTAAACCTTCTCCAGATCTCGATCCCACCTTGAGTTGCCGATCTCAAACCTCTCCAGAGGAGCACTGGGGCCAAAGGGCGTATGCACATCGTCAAAGGACATACCTTTGGGGGCCTGAATGAACTGGGCCTCGCTCTCAATGGACGAACTGGATAGGGAGATGTCGCGAAGCTTCTCTATAAAGCGATTCTCAATATCAGTGACATTGACAGATCTCTTGCCTCTTATCAGGTTCAGCCGGTACCTTATTATCTCCTCCTGGGTTTTATTCTGCGGTATCCACGATTCCGGGTGGTCCATGACCATGGTATCTCCATGCAGAGGAGCAATCATAGGTCCGGCGAGTACTTTGGGATAATTCCAGCTGCCGATGAAGACAGAAGGTGGGGTGCTGCCATCCAGCTCCTTTCCTACCTCCTGGGAAGGGATATACATGCTGGCAGTCAGCTTCTTTAGATAGGCTTCCTTGCCCTTGATCACAAAGGTCCGGTTTTCTGTGATGTGAATAAAAATGTGATGGATGCAGGGCGAATGTGTTTTGAAATGAAGAAATATATTTTTTCTGGACAGTTATCTATTTACATTCATAGGGTCAATGAATTGCAGAGATGATCCTTTATGAAATGGACTCTATTGGCAATAGCAATGCTCATGCTCCTTTGCACCGCATCGCTGGGGCAAATGACACCTTACTCCACCACCACAACTGGGGGCGCACCTACTCCGTCCACGCCCACCAGTCCTGAATCCATGGGGCTGGAGATACCGAAAACGATCACGACCTCAGGACAGTCTCCCTCTGTGCAGGAGAGCGGCCAGACCATAATAAGGTCAACCGAAGAGGCAGCCTATTCCTCCGCTCCGGAGAGCTTGAAATCGACCTCCTCCAGTCCGATCTCCACCAAGGCGACCTATCCTCAGGCGACCTATCCACCTGGAGGAATGTCTCAGAATAGCCTTTATATCTCGTATGCATCTCAAACCGTCGCGGGCTGCAATCTCTATGCCAACCTGCCCTTATGGATGCAGATCTCGGGAAAGGGAAACATCTGGTTTTATGAGTGGTATCCCTCTGGATCGCTGGATACAAATTATGCTGGAAACGTCTACTATCCAGGCTGGTATAAGAGATGGTTCTACGCCGACGTCCCTGGATGGCACATCCTCCAGTATTACTGCAATGGCTGGAGCAACTATGCTTATATATATGTCAACGGTCCCAGCCACTGGGTTGATCCGAGTCCTGGCCCCAGCCCGATGCCCTATCCTTATCCATATCCCTACCCATATTACTACTCATATGATGATGGGCCGATGATATACACCTACAACTATCCATCTTCCTCCCAGGGCCAGCCATACAATCCCTACGAATAAAACAGTAGCAGTAGATTGTGAATCTGGTTGGCCAATTTTTTTAGTATTAGGATGCATATTCGATTTCGACCAATCCTACCAGGAGGTCTTGCGGATTTCCAGGGTTCTGTTATATGTCCATCGGCATAATCTTGGGTCCGCTCCATCTTTGTCCTTTGGGACTTGGTTGGATAGATCCTAAATTTTTATGCCTTGAGCATAAACATAGTATTCTGATGGTCTAATCCGGATCCTATTCAGATCATGCTATCATGCTCATGATTACTTATTCATGATTACTTATTTATCTGCAAAGACATAACTAACTATGATTAGTGATTTTATGAGTCTCGAACATGTGGCAGGCAAGGATAAGGGCAAGATCATGCTTTATGCACTGAGCACCTGCATCTGGTGCAAGAAGACAAAGGAATTGCTGTCCTCAGTGGGAGTCGCCTTCGACTATATTTACGTGGATCTTTTAAACGGTGAGGAGAGGGCAAAAGCTATCGCAGATGTCAAGCGGTATAATCCCAGCACCTCATTTCCCACTCTTGTGGTCAGCGATAAGGCGATCATCGGCTTCAAGGAGAGAGAGATCAAGGAGGCGCTGGGCTTATGAAGAATGATATTCAAGAACCGACTCAAGAGGAGATCGACCGGATGCATGCCCGTCTGGCAAAGGATGCAAAGCAGGAAGGATATTACCTCAATCCGGATATCGATTTCGTCAAAGGCCTTATCAATGGATTAATTGTTAACGAGCGCCGTTACGGCTACCAAGCCTGCCCCTGTCGTCTGGCAGCAGATGACAGGTCCGAGGATCTGGATATAATCTGCCCCTGCAACTACCGAGATGCAGATATCACAGAATCTGGGGCCTGCTACTGCGCCCTATACGTCTCAAAGTCTGTGATCGAGGGCAAGCGGGAGCTGAGCTCAATCCCAGAGAGAAGGCCTCCCTTGGAAGAAAGGCAAAAATTGCAGTCACCTGGATCCAGTGCAGCTATCCTGGGCCAGAAGCTCTCAGTTCCCGTCTGGAGGTGCGTTGTCTGCGGCTATCTATGCGGCAGAGATGCCCCTCCTGAGGTCTGTCCCATCTGCAAAGCAGGCAAAGAGAGGTTTGAGCGATTCATTTAGAGCGGATCAGGGCCGTTTAAAGCAATCAAACCAGAAAGGGGGGTTTTCATGGCTGAAGAAAGAAGAACTGAGCTGAAGGTGGAAGGAATGATGTGCGCCGCCTGCACATCAGCCATTGAAAAAGCCCTCCAGAACCTGGATGGTGTCTCCTGGGTTCAGGTCAATCTGGGAGGAGAGACGGCGACGGTAAAGTATGATCCCAGTAAACTCAAGCTCGTTGATATCGAAAAAACAATTCGAGATCTAGGTTACGATGTTATCGATCAGCAGACTGTGCTCAAGATAGGGGGCATGGCCTGTGCCATGTGCGTGGGAGCCATAGAAGCGGCCCTGGGAAAGCTGGATGGCGTGGTTGAGGTGCAGGTAAACCTGGCGGCAGAGAAGGCCTACGTTACCTACAATCCCGGGACGGTAGGCCTGGAGGATATGAAGAAGGCCATCCTCGACTCTGGCTACCAGTTCATAGGAGTTGCCGGAGAGGAGACGGAAGAGGCAGCGGAAAAGGAAAGGGAGCTGCGAGAGAAGGACCTTTCTGATAAGAAGCGGCGGATCATCATCGGCTTCGCAGCCAGCATTCTTCTCATGGCCATGATGTACATTCCTCTCCACCAGATCATTCCCACAAGTATCCACACTGCAGTCCCAAACTTCATGAACTTGCTCATGCTGGTGGTATCTCTTCCCGTCTTCGTCTATGTCAGCCATCCCATTTTCAAGGCGGCCACTAGAGCTTTGAGAAACAGGACACTGGATATGGATGTCATGTACGGCATGGGCATTGGCGTGGCTTATGCCTCCAGCATCCTGGGGACCTTTGGGATCGTTCTCACCCCGGATTTCATGTTCTATGAGACGGCGGTGATGCTCGCCACCTTCCTGACACTGGGCCGCTACCTGGAGGCCAACGCCAAAGGGCGCACATCCGAGGCCATCCGGAAGCTGGTTGGGCTGCAGCCAAGACAGGCCACTGTCTTAAGAGATGGACGGCAGATCGAGGTGGCCGCAGAAGAGGTTATGGTTGACGATCTCGTCCTGGTCAAGCCAGGGGAGAAGGTTCCGGCAGACGGCCTGGTGGTAGAAGGAGAAAGCTATGTGGATGAGTCCATGATCACCGGAGAGCCAGTCCCCGCTTTCAAGGCCATCGGCGAGAAGGTGGTGGGTGGGACCATGAACAAGAATGGTTCATTGACCTTCAAGGCCACCAGGGTGGGAAAGGATACCGTCCTGGCGGGGATCATAGCATTGGTCCAGGAGGCGCAGGGCTCAAAGCCCGCTATGCAGAGGATTGCAGACCGGATAGTGGCCTACTTCATTCCCATCATTCTGGCAATCGCTGCTGTTGCATTTGTCTATTGGTATTTCGTAGCCCACAATACCCTTCTCTTCTCTTTAACCGCACTCATATCCGTCCTGGTGGTGGCCTGTCCCTGTGCCCTGGGGCTGGCCTCGCCCACTGCCATAACCGTGGGCATTGGAAGAGGAGCGGAATTGGGTATTCTGGTCAAGAGCGGCGAGGCTTTAGAGGCGGCGGAGAGGCTCGATGTGGTGGCCTTTGACAAGACCGGGACACTGACCATTGGCCGGCCGGATGTGGTCGACCTTTTCGCCTGGGGGGTGGATGAGAAAGAGCTCCTGCGCCAGGCGGCGTCGGCGGAAAAATCTTCCGAGCATCCACTGGCCGAAGCAGTGGTGCGCCGGGCGGTGGGGGAAGGGGTTGATCTCGTTGCTGCAGAGCAGTTCGAGGCCTTTCCCGGAAAGGGGGTGGTTGCCCGCATTGACGGAAAGAGCGTGGTCGCAGGAAACAGGATTCTCTTTGGGGAGATGAATATCGCTATGCCTGACGATCTCCTCGGTAAGGCCTCCAGCTTCGAGGAGGAGGGAATGACGGCCATGATGGTGGCTGTGGACGGAAAGGCGGCGGGAGTTTTAGCCATATCCGACAGGCTCAAGGATTCGGCTGCTTCTGCGGTCGAAGAGCTGAAAAAGATGAATCTTGATGTGGTGATGATCACCGGCGACAATCCTCGCAGCGCAAGCAGAGTGGCGGAGAAGATAGGCATTCAGAAAACGCTTTCGGAGGTTCTGCCCGAGGAGAAGGCCCATGAGGTCAGAAGGCTGAAGGAGGCGGGGAGCCGGGTGGGCTTTGTGGGGGATGGCATCAATGATGCTCCCGCTCTTGCGGAAGCGGATGTGGGGATTGCCATTGGAAGCGGCACGGATGTGGCAATTGAGACCGGGGATATCGTCTTGATGAAAGACGACCTTATGGATGCGGTGGCTGCCATTCAGCTCAGCCGCAAGGTCATCTCCAGGATCAAGCTGAACATCTTCTGGGCCTTCGCCTATAATGCCCTGCTGGTTCCTGTGGCTGCAGGGGTTCTCTATCCGCTCTATGGCATCACCTTCCGGCCGGAGCTGGCAGGCCTTGCCATGGCCCTGAGCTCTGTGACCGTGGTCACCCTCTCTCTGCTGCTCAAGAGATATATACCACCGGCGACAAAGAAGAAGAGCAGTAAGGGGATTGGAGGCTGAAATAATGGCAATAGATCCAATATGCAAGATGACGGTGGACGAGAAGACGGCGAAGCTGGTGAGCGAGTACAAGGGCAAGAAGTACTACTTTTGCGCTCCGGGGTGCAAGAAGGCTTTTGATCAGAATCCGGAGACGTATCTGGGCGAAGAGACCGGCAAGGGTGGAGGCGGCGGGATTAGGTGAAGCGTCTCAGATGCATTATTTTTTGATTTTCTGACCGTCT
>WOYI010676941.1_pt1 | contig 14310 bp, 9 predicted proteins | sample 6423411 | NCBI WGS metagenome assembly WOYI01 (sample SAMN13441803, study PRJNA592873) | oil field metagenome | biome: oil field; feature: oil-well bore; material: oil-contaminated soil; isolation source: oil-contaminated soil from oil-well borehole | place: Germany: Wietze | collected 2016-10-18 ...
CATGACATCGGCAAGAATATCGTCGGCGTGGTGCTGGGTTGCAATGGTTACGACGTGGTCGATCTGGGCGTCATGGTGCCGGTGGATAAAATTTTGCACGCCGCCAAAGAGCATGGTGCGCAAGCTATCGGGTTGTCGGGTTTGATCACGCCATCGCTGGAAGAAATGGCGAATATCGCCAGTGAAATGCAGCGTTTGGGCTGGGGCGGCGGGGATGGTTTGCCGATGCCTTTGCTGATTGGCGGCGCGACCACCAGCCGCGCGCATACCGCGATAAAAATCGCACCGAATTACGATGGTCCAGTGGTGTATGTGCCGGACGCTTCGCGCGCTGTGGGTGTGGTGACACAATTACTCTCGATCGATATGCGTGCCGCGTTTGTTGATGAGGTGGCGGCCGACTACGAGAAAGTGCGCGTTCAGCACGCGGCAAAAAAAGGGGTGCCTTTAGTCTCGCTTGTGGCAGCACGGGCTAATCGCGCCAAGCTTGACTATGCGCCCGTCAAACCGCGCCAGTTGGGTGTCCGTGTGTTGCGCGATCTTGATTTGGCGATGCTGGCCGAGTACATCGATTGGGGCCCGTTTTTTCAAACGTGGGATCTGGCCGGACATTTCCCCGAGATACTGGCTGATGCGGTGGTGGGTGAAGCGGCGCGCAACGTTTACCGTGATGCTCAGACGATGCTGCAACAAGTGATCGCAGAAAAGTGGATGACGGCCAATGCCGTATTTGGCCTGTTTCCGGCCAACGCAGTGGGCGATGACATCGTGTTTTTTGATGATGAATCGCGCACGATGCCGCTGATGACCTGGCACGGATTACGTCAGCAGCAGGAGCGTCCGGCGGGCAAGCCGCATCAGTGTTTATCTGATTTTGTCGCGCCCAGATCGGTGCAAAAAGTCGGCGATGACGATACGGCGACAACCACCACCATTCCTGATTATGCCGGTGCGTTTGCCGTAAGCGCAGGCCTCGGTATCGAGAAGAAACTGGCCGAGTTTGCCATGCAGCATGATGACTACCGCGCCATTCTTTTGAAGTCGCTCGCTGATCGTTTGGCTGAAGCGGCAGCTGAATGGCTGCACACGCAGGTGCGTCGTGACGCCTGGGGTTACGCGGCGGACGAGGCCTTGGCGGTTGATGAGATGATTGCCGAAAAGTATCGTGGCATTCGCCCGGCACCAGGTTATCCGGCATGCCCCGACCACACCGTTAAAGCTGCGCTGTTCCAGTTGCTTGACGTCCCGGCCAATGCGGACATGGAATTAACAGAGAGCTTTGCCATGACGCCCGCTGCTTCAGTGGCCGGGTTTTATCTGGCGCACCCCGAAGCGAAATATTTTGCTGTCGGCAAAATCGGTCGCGACCAGCTGGAAGACTGGGCACAGCGCAGCGGCATGCCGGTGAAGGAAGCCGAACGGTGGCTGGCACCGTTGCTTTAAAAGTCGCTGGCCAATTCTGCGGGGCGCGTCGCACAAGTCGTCGCGTCCTGCAGAATTAGCCGCTTAGTCAGCGACTGTCAGCAGTAAATCTTTCGGGTTAACTGCCTGCCCTTTTTTCGCAAACACGTCGACGATCGTCATGTCGCGTTCAGCGCGCACAACCGATTCCATCTTCATTGCTTCAATAGACACCAGTGGATCGCCGCGCTTCACTTTCTGGCCGGGTTTTACGGATACGGTGACGATCGTTCCTGGCATCGGGGCACCAATATGCGCTGGATTGCCACTGTCTGCCTTGGGTCGTTCGCGTCGCGTTTGCGTTTGTGATACGCCCGCTTTTGCAACGCGCACCAAACGCGGTTGGCCGTTGAGCTCAAAAAAGAGTTTTTTGGCGTCGCCTTCATCGTCCGTGAAGTCAGCGCTACCCTGCAAGCGGATGACCAAAGTCTTGCCCGCATCAATGGCCACAGAAGCTTCTTCGCCTTCTGCCATGCCGTAGAAAAATACAGGCGTAGGCAACTGGCTGACATCACCATATTTACTGTGGTGCGCGCAAAATTCCGTGAATACTTTGGGGTACATCAGCCACGATGCGAGATCTCGGTCGCCGAGCTGACGGCCAACGGTTTTCTCGGCGAGGTGACGTTCTGCATCAAGATCAACTGCGGACAGCCCCTTGCCTGGCCGCTCGGACATGGGTTTCTTGCCTTGCAGAATCTTGTCTGACAGCGCTTCTGGAAAGCCTTCCGGTGGCCGACCCAGTTCGCCCTTAAAGAGCGAGACAACCGATTCGGGGAAGGCTACTTCCCGCGCAGGGTCGGTTACATCAGCGGGGCCAAGGTCATTGGCTACCATGAACAAAGCCATATCGCCCACCACTTTGGAGGTAGGTGTGACTTTAACGATGTCGCCGAAGAGCTGATTGACTTCCGCATAGGCGCTGGATACTTCCGGCCAGCGGTGTTCCAGTCCCATGGCACGGGCTTGTTCACGCAAGTTGGTGTATTGGCCGCCGGGCATTTCGTGGTGATAGACATCGGATGTTCCGCAGCGTATATCTGCCTCGAACGGCGCATAAAACCGGCGCACACCTTCCCAGTAATTTGAAATCTCGCGCATGGCACGGGTATCTATGTCGGGCGCCCGATCGCTGCCAGCCAGGGCATCGGCAATCGAGGTCAGATTCGGTTGCGAGGTCAAGCCAGAGAGGGCATCCAGGGCGCCGTCGACGGCGTCAACACCCGCTTCCACCGCAGCCAGCACGGAAGCTGCGGCAATACCCGATGTGTCATGGGTGTGGAAATGAATGGGCAAGCCGGTTTCATCCCGCAGCGCTGCAACCAGGGTACGAATTGCCCGTGGCCGACACACGCCCGCCATATCTTTTATGCCCAGAATATGCGCCCCGGATTTTTCCAGCTGTTTGGCCATGGTGACGTAATATTTGAGATCAAATTTGGCGCGGTTGGGATCGAAAATATCGCTGGTATAGCAGATCGCCGCTTCACACACGCCGCCCGATTCAATCACGCTATCCATGGCAACGCGCATGTTGTCCACCCAATTGAGTGAATCGAAAACGCGAAAAATATCGATGCCTGCCTGGGCTGCCTGCTGGATGAAAAACCGAACCACGTTGTCAGGGTAATTGGTGTAACCCACTGCATTGGCAGAACGCAACAACATCTGGAAGGGAATATTCGGTATGTGCTCACGCAATTTAGTCAAGCGCTCCCAGGGGTCCTCCTTGAGAAAGCGTAACGCCACATCGAAGGTTGCCCCGCCCCAACATTCCATGGAAAGTAACTGCGGCAGCCGATGGGCGTAATACGGGGCGATATCCAGCATGTCACGCGTGCGCATGCGCGTGGCAAACAGCGACTGATGCGCATCGCGCATGCTGGTGTCCGTCAGCATGACTTGCGGGTTGGCGCGCAGCCACTGCGCGAAAGCGGTGGGACCCAGCGCTTTTAAGCGATCCCGTGTGCCGGCAGGGACTGTGCTGACGAGGTGACTGCCGCTGCCACGGGGTTTCATCGCAGGTGCGAGCACATGATCCGGCTTTTTACGGCCTGCCATTTCCGGGTTGCCGTTGACCACCACATCGCCTATGAAGCGCAACAGACGTGTGGCGCGATCGCGGCGGGCGCTGAAACGGAACAGATCGGGGGTGTCGTCGATAAAGCGCGTGGTGCACTCACCGGAACGAAACAGCGGATGACGAATGACGTTTTCAAGGAAATGCAGATTCGTTGCGACGCCACGGATGCGGAACTCGCGCAAGGCGCGGTCCATCCGTCCGATTGCCTCGGTAGGCGTTTGACCACGGGTGGTTACCTTGACCAGCAGGGAATCAAAAAATGGGGTGATGATCGCGCCACTATAGGCCGTGCCCCCATCCAGCCGAACGCCAAAACCGGCAGCGCTGCGATAGGCTGTAATCGGGCCGTAATCAGGCGTGAAATTATTTTCCGGGTCTTCCGTGGTGATGCGACATTGCAAGGCATGAGCGAGCAGCCTTACCTCATGCTGTGCTGGCAGGCCCGAGTTTTCTTCACCTATACGGGCATCCTGGCTGATGCGAATTTGTGCTTTGACAATATCGATCCCTGTGACTTCTTCGGTGACCGTATGCTCAACCTGGATGCGCGGATTCACCTCGATGAAATAGTAGCAACCTGTTTCGACATTCAGCAGAAACTCGACCGTTCCGGCATGGGTGTAGCCCACTTTGCGGCACAGCTTCAAAGCGGTTTCGCACAGCTCAGTGCGCGTTGCCTCGTCAAGATAAGGCGCTGGCGCGCGCTCCACGACTTTCTGGTTGCGTCGTTGTACTGAACAGTCGCGTTCAAACAGGTGTATCAGCTGGCCGTGTACATCGCCTAATACTTGCACTTCCACATGGCGGGCATGGCGTATGAGTTTTTCCAGATACATTTCATCGTTGCCAAAAGCGGCCAGCGATTCGCGCCGCCCGGCGGTGACCAGCTCATCGAGTGTGGCTGCTGATTCAATGACGCGCATACCGCGACCTCCCCCGCCCCAGCTGGCCTTGAGCATGAGCGGATAGCCGATGTTTTCTGCCAGACGCCGCACTTGGGCGGGATTATCCGGCAAGGTGCCGGTGGCAGGAATGACGGGCACACCCGCCGCAATCGCTGCTTCACGGGCTGCCACCTTGTTGCCTAGCGTGCGCATCACCTCAGGTTGCGGACCGATGAAGATAATGCCTTCATGCGCGCAAGCTTCGGCGAAGTCGGGGTTTTCCGAGAGGAATCCATACCCTGGGTGAATCGCATCAACGCCAGCTTCTTTGGCAACACGCAGAATGTCCTCGATATCAAGATAGGCCTCGATGGGCTTCTTGCCTTCGCCAACGAGATAGCTCTCATCCGCCTTGAAGCGGTGCAGCGCAAAACGGTCTTCATTGGCATAAATGCCCACCGTGCGGATGCCTAATTCACTGGCAGCACGCATCACGCGAATCGCTATTTCACTGCGGTTGGCAACCAGCAAGCTACGAATTTTCTTCATGATTCAATCCACGAGGCAAAGCGCACAGGAAAACCCCCAGGCGGGAAAAAGAATAGTAAAACAGTGACTGTGCATTGTACCTACAGGCTGCCTTTGCATAGAATGAGCGCGCGGCATCAATGCGTTTTCAGTATGACTGAATAGCATGTATGACCGGCCTGATAATAAAAATTATTGAGGATATTTATTCACCATGACAACAATGAATCTCTTGGCTTATGTGCCTACGCTGATGCTGCTTTGTTTGGGATTAATGATGTTCGGCCTGGGCCTGTCGCTCACGCTGGCTGATTTTGTTCGCCTCAAGGCGCACCCCAAAGCCGTGGTGATTGCATTATCGCTGCAATTGATTATTCTGCCGCTGGCTTGTTATGTGCTGATCGTTCTCTTTGATTTGACGCCCATCTATGCCGTTGGCTTGATGCTTTTAGCGGCATCTCCTGGTGGCATCTCTGCCAATCTTTTTAGTCATTTGTTTGGCGGCAATCTGGCAATGAATATTTCTCTTACCGCCATCAACACCGTGCTGTCGATTATTACCTTGCCGCTGATTGCCAATCTGGCGATTGAAATTTTTGCCAAAACAGGGCAAGTCGTACCCTTGCAGATGGGCAAGGTGATTGAAGTGATTGTGCTGATATTGATACCGGTATCGATTGGCATGCTCGCACGAGTTAAAGCCCCCAGGTTTGCTGCCCGGATGGATAAGCCGATGAAGATATTCAGCGCCTTGCTGCTCCTGGCATTGATGGGGCTGACACTGATGCGTGAATGGAATGCCCTGTTGCAGTATTTCAGCCACTTGGGCCCTGCGGTAGTGATTTTCAATCTGATCAGTTTGTTTGCTGGTTTTTACGTGAGCCGCTTGTCTGGGCTGGATAAACCGATGGCGACAGCCATCAGCTATGAGATCGGCATCCATAACGCGGCCTTGGCCATGTATATCGGCATGAAGGTGCTAAATAATCCTGGGTTGGCCCTGCCCTCGGCTATTTATTCGGCCAGCATGCTCATTATCGGGGCAATTTTCGGTTTTCTAATAATCGGCCGCGGTGGTAAAGCGATGGTTAGCGACATGCCGTTACACCGGGCTTAATTACACACCCCATACCACAGGCTTTTGTTTTTTCTGCGCCCATTCAATGAGCTCAAGCAAGGGTGTGGCGCGCTGATAAAGACTGACAAAGGAGCGCTCGCCGGAGGCCCCTTTTTCTTTCAGCGGTCGCTCTTCTTCGGACAACGCAGCGAAGCGCTGTTTGTCTTCATCAATCGCCGCTTTTAAACGGCGAATTGCTTCGGGCAATTGCTCGATGGTGAGAATGCCTTTGTCGGTGACGTCTTTGCCCATGATTTGCATCAAGCGGTGGGCAACATCGCTGAACATAATGACATCGCCTGCTGCAGATGATTTAAACGTAATGATCATTTTTGCTTTCCTTTTTGGTTTTTCTCCAACTGCTGATGTTGCAGCCAGTCCAGTAGTCCTTGGGCGGCCTTTTCCCAGTCACGCTCAAGCATCAGGCCGTGCCCCATACCGGGGAAAATTTGTGCGCTGACGCCATAGGTTCGCGCGGTCATCTCAACGAGCGATGCGCCAATCAGATGGTCAAACTCGGCGCCTTGTACCAGCAGTGGTGTTCGGCGCACAAGCCCTGTCTGCAGCAGACAGAAGAGCGACATATCCCACAGAGCCCGGTGTGATTCCGGTTGCGCCATGCGATAAAAGTGTTGCAGTTGATCGACACTGACAGGCTGTGCAAACAGTGCCTCGCGCAAAGAGTCCAGCGCAACCTGGCCGCTGCTGAGCACCATGTTCAAGTCTTTCATCAGTCCCGGCCGTGAAAACAGCAAACCCATGGCGGCAGAAAGCAAGCCTTGCGGCGGAACAGAACACATCAATACAGCGGCAGGGGCCGTATGTTTTTCCAGATATTTCTGAACAACAAACCCGCCCATGGAGTGCCCGATCAACACCGGTGGTGCAGGCAAACCAGCGACTGTAATGGCCACATCATTCACGTAATCGTCGATAGACAGCGTATCGAGCCTGTCGCGGCCAGGAGATGCACCATGACCAGACAAGCTGAGCGCATGGGCGTTATAACCGGCCTCGGCAAAAAAAGGCAGAAAATGTTCATCCCAACACCAGGCGGCGGTGAAGGCGCCATGAATGAACAATAGCGGTGTGGCATGCGCTGTGCCAAGAGGTCGGCGCGTGAGTAGTTCATAGGGTTTTTCGTGAGGTTTATTCATTTTTCTTTGCGGTACGATTTTATCTAAGGAGTGATTTTTCTGATGGCGTCTAGTCGCGCTGAACGCACACGGGAAGCAATGATCGGTGCGAGGCGTGAAGAAGGTGAAGCGAAAGGCATTTCTCCACGCGCTTTTTCGGCAGGATTTTTTATCGTCGCCGTATTACCAGCGCCGACTTTTTCAGCATGCTGCATCACCTCACGCGCAATGGCCCCCGCATCAACAGCACGCACGGCCGCCAGCGCTGCCTGCCATGCCTCTGCTTGCGGATAGGCACGTGCTTCCCAACCGAGGCGGCCGCGATAGTCTGCTTCGCAAGCCAGCAAAATCTGCAGAAAGCGTTCCGGTCGGCGCAGCGCATCGCAAGATTCCAGCAACTCCAGCCGCGTGGCCGGACGCAGCTCATCCACACGGTGGATGTTGCCATGATGGCGGGCGACCAGCCGTGCTACGTCGCGGCAGTCGCTGGGTATGCGCAGACGATCACACAACGGGACGAGCAGCGCAACGCTTTTTTGCTCATGCCCGGGGTGTCGCGGTAATACATCGGCCGGCGTCAGCCCTTTGCCGAGATCATGCGTGAGCGCAGCAAATCGCGCGGGCAGCGGTGCGGCAAGGCGCGCCGCTACCTCAATGACCATCATCACATGCACGAAAGTATCGATTTCGGGGTGAAAATCTGCTCGTTGCGGTACATCTTTTAGCGCGGCAAGTTCGGGTAGCAATTTGTTCAAGGCACCACAGGCGTCGAGCACCGCGAACATGCGCGAGGGCGTGGCTTCCATCAACCCGCGGGCAAGTTCTTGCCAGACACGCTCGGGCACGAGTGCATCGATTTCGCCATTTGCCACCATCTGTTGCATGAGCGTGAGGGTTTCCTCTGCCAGCGTGAAGTCACTAAAGCGCGCGGCAAAGCGTGCTACGCGAAGAATACGCACCGGGTCTTCGGCGAAGGCAGGCGAGACATGACGCAAGATTTTCGCGGCCAGATCGGCGCGGCCGCCGTAAGGGTCGATCAGCGTGCCGTTTTCGGCTCGGGCCATGGCGTTGATGCTTAAATCACGGCGACGTAAATCTTCTTCCAGAGTTACTGCGGAATCCGCATGAAAGATAAATCCGGTATAGCCCGGCGCAGTTTTACGCTCGGTGCGGGCGAGCGCATATTCTTCGTGTGTCTTGGGGTGCAGGAACACGGGAAAATCGCGGCCCACCGGCACAAAACCTTGCGCCTGCATGGCTTCGGGGGTTGTGCCCACCACCACCCAGTCGTGATCTTTTACAGGCAGACCTAAAAGCTCGTCACGCACCGCGCCGCCAACGGCATAAATTTTCATCATCCGGACTGCCCTAAATAACGCGCCGCAACGGCTTCCAGCGGCGTTGCTATCCGCTGGAAAGGCAAACCTGTATTTGCTGCCGTGACGCTGGCATAACGTATCCGCTCGGCCAAGGTGACTTGTTGCGGGCCGCACAGTTCATGAATTTGGCCGATACCGTCTGCACGCTGCAAGCGTTTCGCCAGTCGCGCAAAGAGCGTCTCCTCCATGCCAGTCGTCCGCACGGTGATGAACAGGGCAGTGCCGTGGCTTGGTTTAGACAAAAGCGCGCGACCGAAAAAACCCGTGCCGCCAATGAGTGGGATATTTCTCACGGTAAATTCTCTACTGCGGTATCCATGGCACCACCCGCAGGTTGCACGATGCCAAGGCGAGCCTTGAGGGATTGGGGTGTGCTGTTGAACAGCAGGTGGTAATACATTGTGTTGCTCATGACTTTTTTCACGTAGTCACGGGTTTCCGTAAACGGAATGGTTTCGGCATAAATCGCGCCTTCCAGGGGTTGATCGCCGCGCCACCGGCGGGCACGATTTGGACCCGCGTTGTAGGCGGCTGAGGCGAGCACGGGTAATCTGTCGAGAGACTCAAGCACCAACTTTAAATAACTTACGCCCAATTGCACATTGGTTTCTATGTCGGTCATGTGTTGTGGATGAAAGTTCGCTAGCTTGATTTTTTTCGCAACCCATTGGGCTGTGGCAGGCATGATCTGCATCAGTCCTTTGGCACCCACTGCTGAATTAGCCTGCGTTACAAAGCGCGATTCCTGCCGTATCAAGCCGTAAACCCACGCCGTATCAACGTTCTGTGCTGTGGTTTCAGCCGTGACTTGATCATAGTAAGGCGCAAGATAGCGCAAACTGAAATCATGCATATCCTGCGTGCGGTCTGCGCTGGATATGGCCCTGTCCCACACGGCATGGCGCCGCGCCAGATGGGCGGTAGCCAGCAGCGCGCGATCATTCATGCCACGCAAACTCCAGTTCCATTCACGCACGCCTTCAATCCGCATATCGAGGCGAAATAATTCCAGCGCACGTTGCAATCCGGGGTTGTTTTCTGCAGCGGCGATTTCTTCGGGCGACGGTGGGGGTGCTTGCACGGGCAAGCGAGTAGTCCACCCTAGTTCTTCAGCTGCCAATTGGCCGTAAAAAGTGGGTTGCCCGGCGAGACGCAAGAACAAGGCATTAGCCTGTTCTACCTGATGCTGCGTGATTAGCGCACGCGCTTGCCAGTAAATCCATTCTGGTCGCTGGGCGAATTCAGCAGGCATGGCGGCAATCACCCGTTGCACGCGCGCCCAATCGTGGGCACGCAAGGCAGCACGCACATGCCAAGCCATTTGCTCTTCATCAAGCGGCGTTTCTGCCGCCAGGTCATACCAAGCCAATGCCTCAGGGAGGTGTTTTCCGGCAGCTAACCGTGCCAGCTGTCCCCACGCATAATGAGCCTCGGCGGCGGGCAATTTTTGTTCGATGCGGCGTAACCGGATGGCAGCAGCCATCACATCGCTGCGTGCTAGCGTTTGCAATGCAAACAAAGCCATTTCGCGTCCACGGCGTGTGGTGGCAAACGAGGGCGATAGGCGCCTGAAGTAACGGCTCGGATCCGCCGCAATCGCTTCCAGGCTGCCGCGTTCAAAATTTTGTTCAGACGGCAGATACGCTGCCGCCGTCCTGCCAGCGCCGACTTTTCCCAAAGCCAGCATACGCCGCACGCGTTGCCAGATTTCTTCTGTTGTTAAGTCCCCTGTCGCTGCCAGCTGATCTACCAGCGGCATGCAGGCAGGGGGGAGTTCTTGTGCTGAGAGCCAGAGTGGGCGAACTTTTTGCGGCGTGCCTGCGGCTTGAGCAGCATAACAATTCAATGCGGTATCCGGTCCTGAGAGTAAAGGAAATTCACGCGCAAAGCGTACCCAGTCAGATTTTTTGCCTAGAAAATATAGCCAGTCATTGCGCAGTTTTTCAGCAAGATAACTGCCTTCATGCGTCTGCAAAAAAGAGATGATGCCGCTGTTATCTACGGTATCTGCCCCTGACTCTGCACTTGCAGTCAGCTGTTGTTGCAGCTGCCAGTAGTCCGCCCAGGGACGCAACACGTAATCGACAGGCAATGCTGCCACGGCTTGCCCCAGAAGAAGGCTATTTCCCGTTCGCGTTGCCTCGCGTGCTGCAATAAATGCCGTATCGTTTGCGGCAGAAACCGCAGGCGCCGCACTTGCCGTGCCACTGAGAGATAGTCCGAGGGACAGCCCGAAGCACAGCCTAAAACACAGCCCCAGGCATAATTTCGCCATGAACAAAGTAGGGCGCTGCATGTTGGGTTGTTTGCCTGCTGATCGTTTCATGCCATCATTCAATTCGTGATTCGTATACATACATTTACCTTAACATGCCCCGCGATTTAACGCCCGCCGCCGACACTGCCGATTCTTCCACTTTTCGGGCTGCATTGCGTCGTGAAAAACTCGCCGCCCGCATGGCGCTTGAGCACACCACACACGCTGAGCTTTCGGCGCGACTCGAAGCGCACCTTGAAATTTTTTTGCTCAAGATATCCGCCATGCAGCCTGAGAATACGTTGGCTTTCTGCGCACCGGTCAGAAACGAATTCGATGCTGGCCCATTAATCAGTCGCTTGATTCAGCGTAATTTGCAACATGGCGCACAACCAACCTCACAGTGTATCTGGCGCGCCGCCATGCCGATAGTGATTGCACCCGATACACCGATGATTTTTCGCGCGTGGACGCCGACAACGCCGATGAGCCGTGACCGTTACGGTATCCCCATCCCCACAGCGGGTGAACAGCTGGCGCCCAGCATTGTGCTGCTACCCCTGGTCGCTTTTGATGGCGCAGGTTATCGGCTGGGTTATGGCGGTGGTTATTTTGATCGCACCCTGGCAATTCAGGTTCCGCGCCCGCTGGTTATCGGTGTGGGCTTTGAACTGGCCCGCGTGCCCAGCATCCGGCCGCAAGCGCATGATGTGCCGCTGGACGTGATCATTACTGAAGCGGGGAGCATGGAATTCTTTGTACGTTAGCGTGACATTAGCGACAGGCCGCATCCAGCCGCGCCAACGCTTCATCCAGCAGCGCGCGGCGGGTGCCGAAGTTGAGGCGCACGAAGCCCGGCGCGCCGAAGGCGGCGCCGTCGGAGAGGCCGAGACCGTGGGCTTCAAAGTGTTTTGCCGGATGATTGATGCCGCGCTGTCGGGCAAACTCACGCGCATCGATCCACGCAAGATAAGTGGCTTCAACCGGATGCATGGCGAGGCCGGGAATGCCGTCGACGGCGTTTTCAACCGCCTGCGCATTGCCGCGCAGGTAATCGAGCAGCGCGGCATGCCAGTCGTCGCAGCGGGTGAAGGCAGCTTCCAGTGCGGCCAGGCCGAACAGGTTGGTGTGCGGCACGATGCCCGCCGCCGCAGCGCTGAACCGCTTGCGCAACACGGCGTCGGGAATCACGGCGAAGGCTGCGCCGAGACCGGGGATATTGAAGGTTTTCGACGGTGCCATCAGCGTGATCGTGCGTGCGGCGATGTCGTCACCCAATGTCGCAAAAACTCGGTGCTGGTGAGACGGCGATGCGGGCGGCGAGAGAATGAGTCCGTTGTGAATTTCGTCCGAGCAGATGACAAGATCATGTTTTTCCGCCAGTCGCGCAAGCTGTTGCAACTCGTCATCATCCCAGGCGCGGCCGCAGGGGTTGTGCGGGTGGCAGAGCAGGAATAGTTTGGTTCTGGTTTTTTCCAGCGCGACATCAACGGCGTCGAAATCCCATGCCCAGCGCTGCTTGTCCTGTATCAACGGCACACTGACCACCGGCCGCCCGGCGTTTTTTGGCGCGGAGAGAAATGGCGGGTAGATCGGCGTCGCGGTGAACACTGCATCGCCTGCTTCGCCTACCGCGCGGCAGGTCACATTCAGGCCGGACACCAGCCCCGGCAGCCAGACGATCCATGCGGCTTCAATCGGCCAGGCAAACTTGCGCGCCAGATAATCCACGACGGCCTGTGTCTGGCTGGCGGTCGGCTGGTTGTAGCCGAACACGCCATGCGCCACGCGCGCGTGCAGGGCGTCGATGATGGCCGGCGGCGCGGCAAAATCCATGTCGGCCACCCACAGCGGCAGGATGTCGCGGCCGGCGTACTTCATCCATTTTTCGGAATCCGTGCCCGCGCGCTCGACGGGCGCGTCGAAATTGAAAACCATGCTCATCCGAGGAACAGTCGATACGCGGGGTTTTTGCTTTCGTCGCTGAACTGATAGCCGAGATTTTTCAGGAACTTGGCAAAGGCTTGCATGTCCTGCGGCGGCACCTGCATGCCGACCAGCACGCGGCCAGTGTCCGCGCCGTGGTTGCGGTAATGGAACAGGCTGATGTTCCAGCCCGCGCTCATCTTGTTGAGGAAATTCATCAGCGCGCCGGGACGTTCAGGGAATTCGAAACGGTAGAGCAACTCATGCAGCTTGCCGTCGCCCTGCGGCGCGTGGCCGCCGACCAGATGGCGGATGTGCAGCTTGGCCATTTCGTCATCGGTCAAATCCAGCGTCGGGTAGCCGTGTTTTTTGAGTTGCGCAACCAGGCCGCTGGCCTCTTTGCGGTTGGCCACCTGCATGCCGACAAACACATGCGCTTCACCGCTGCCGTGGAAGCGGTAGTTGAATTCGGTGATGTTGCGCGCGCCGAGCAGAGTGACGAATTTCTTGTAACTGCCGGGTTTTTCGGGCAGGGTCACGGCGAGCAGGGCTTCGCGCTGTTCGCCGACTTCGGCGCGTTCGGCGACAAAGCGCAGGCGGTCGAAATTCATGTTCGCGCCGGAGGCCACCGCCACCAGCGTTTTGCCCTGCACGCGGTGCTGTGCGGCCCAGGCCTTGGCGCCGGCGATGGCCAGCGCGCCGGCTGGTTCGAGAATCGAGCGCGTGTCCTCGAACACATCCTTGATCGCCGCGCTGATGGCGTCGGTGTCCACCAGCACGATGTCATCGACATATTGCTGGCACAGGCGGAAGGTTTCCTTGCCGACATATTTGACCGCCGTGCCATCGGCGAACAGGCCGACTGTATCGAGTTTGACCCGCTTGCCAGCGGCCAGCGAGCGCGCCATCGCGTCGGCATCAACGGTTTCGACGCCGATGATCTTGATCTCCGGCCGCAGTTGCTTGATATACGCGGCGACGCCGGCAATCAGCCCGCCACCGCCGATGGCGCAGAACACGGCCTCGATCGGGTCGGCATGCTGACGCAGGATTTCCATGCCGATGGTGCCCTGCCCGGCGATGACATCGGGATCATCAAATGGATGCACGAAAGTGAGCTTGCGCTTTTTTTCCAGCGTCAGCGCATGGGCATATGCGGCATCATATGAATCGCCCGCGAGCACGATTTCGACAGCTGCGCCGCCGCGGTTCTTCACTGCGTCGATCTTGATTTGCGGCGTGGTGGTGGGCATCACGATCACCGCGCGGATGCCCAGTTTATTGGCTGACAGGGCGACGCCCTGCGCGTGGTTGCCCGCCGAAGCGCAGATCACGCCGTGTTTCCTTTGCGCCGCGGTGAGATGGGCCATCTTGTTGTACGCGCCGCGCAGCTTGAAACTGAACACCGGCTGCATGTCCTCGCGCTTCAAAAAAATACGGTTGCCGCAGCGGGCGGAAAGGTTGGCGGCCAGTTCCAGCGGGGTTTCTACCGCGACATCATAGACGCGGGCATTGAGAATTTTTTTCAGGTAATCCATG
>WOYI010507661.1_pt1 | contig 14295 bp, 7 predicted proteins | sample 6423411 | NCBI WGS metagenome assembly WOYI01 (sample SAMN13441803, study PRJNA592873) | oil field metagenome | biome: oil field; feature: oil-well bore; material: oil-contaminated soil; isolation source: oil-contaminated soil from oil-well borehole | place: Germany: Wietze | collected 2016-10-18 ...
CCCCTGCTGCCTGCGCGAAAACGCAAGACTAAACTTGTGACACAGTAAGACTAGGTTAAAAATGGACTGCTGCGGTCGATTGGCAGCCGGCGATTTCCAAGTCCGACAGGCTCTTATGTGTGCCAGAAAATTCTTTCCATATCTGACAACGACTTGCAGCGCCGCCTCGTCACGCCTTCAGCGGACTGTCAATAATCTCGATAGATGTTGTGGCTTAAGCCGGAACTGCGGGAAAGCCGCCCCACCCGACTCCCAGACAAGCGATGTGGCGACTCCGGCGCGGCAGGCAGCAGCTGCGCCGGATGCGTCGCTTCAAAATCTGTGAAGGGATGCGGAAGCGAGCGCGCGACCGAGGGCGCGGGGGCGTGTCAGAAGATTTTTTGTGCACGTTGCCATCAAAGCCGGCACAACAGTGCAGCGTGGGCTGCGCCAGCATTCAGGGATGCCGCGCCATCAACTCCAGCACATAGCGGCTCGGAATCGCGTAAGAAATGCCCGAGGGCTGACTCATGGCCGACTCGTGCGTGGACTTGATCAGCACCATGTTGATGACGCCGACCACCGCGCCATTGCGCGGGTCGAACAAAGGGCCGCCGCTGTTGCCAGGGTAGGCCGTGGCGTCGAGCTGGAACACCTGGAAAGGGCCGACGCGCAGGCTGCGGATGGCGCGCTCGCTGAGTTGGTGGCCGGTGGGGCTGGGCAGGGCCATGGTCGTGATGGAAGAGACGGTGGCGCGGTGGGTGACAGCGGAGAACCCCAACAACCCACCGATCGGGAAACCCATGAAGGCCAGATCGTCGCCCTCGCGCACCGGCTCTGATGCCAGTACCTTGAGCGCCGTCGCTGCGGGCCCGTCGATCTGCAGCAGGGCGAGATCGTGCTCTGGGACGGTCTCCAGCACCCGCGCCTGGCGCATGGCCCACAGGCCCGTCCCCGCGCGCAGTTGCACGACCAGTGCGGGCCCATCGGCACCTGAGGCACCTGCGGCACCGATGGCAGATGCCACATGGGCATTGGTCACCACGCGCAAGCCGTCGCCCACCACGAAGCCAGTCCCGACATAGCGAAACCGCGGGGTGTCGGTCGCGCGGTAGGTGCCGACCAGCACCACGGACGGCTTGACCCGCTCCACCGTATCGGGCAGTTGCGCCATCGCGCTGCCGCCCCATGCCCACTGGAGCAGCAACACAAGCGCCCACTGAACTCCCCAGCGTCTGTGGTTCATGGCGTTGTTACGGGTTTCCAACCTGCGGCGGCTCAGGCGGGCCAATTTCAGCCGGCGCCAGAAGCGCTTGACAAGGGTGCCGGGGATTCACAGTGCTTTTCGAAGCTGCTGGACCTCTGCCTGGGCAGCAAACCGATCTCCTGCAGCGCTGAGCTCATCCAGCAATGCGCGGGCGGCATCCTTGTTGCCTGCCTTGATCTGGATCTTGGCCAGATTCAACTTGAACTCCAAGGTTTGCGGCTGCAGTTGCACCACCTTTTTTTGCAGCTCTATGGCCCGTTCATGCTGGCTGGCGCCAGACAGCAGCATGGCCCAGGTGTCCATGAGCGCGGGCTGGTTGGGCGCCAGCGCATTGGCCCGCTCCGCATCGGCCAGCGCACCGTCATGGCCCAGCTGGCCTTTGATCCAGGCCACATTGTTCAGGGCGACAGCGTTGTTGGGCTGCAACGCCAACACGCGCTCGAACTGGCGCAGGCCTTCCGGCAGATCTCGAAGGGCAAGGGCCCGGTTTCCCAGATAGAAGATAAAGGCCGCGTCCTTGGGCTGGGTGCGCAGCCACTCCGCAGCCCATCGCTCGGCTTCGGGCTTCTTTCCGGCCGACAGCAGCACGGCGTGCAACCGCACTGCCAGTTCCGGGCTGGCCACCTGCTTGAGACCCGCGCGGAAAGCGTCTGCGGCTTTGTCCCAGGCTTTGCCTGCTGCGTGAATCTCGCCTTCGAGCAGATAGCCCACCGCCTCCTTGGGTCTTTGCTTCTGCACCGTTCGGCTGATGGCCAGGGCATCGCCGGGCTTTTGCGCCGCCATGGCCAAACGGACCTGGCCTTGCTGGGCCTCCAGCGAATTGGGCTCTATCTCGAGTGCCTTGCGCAGGTTCTGACCCGCAGCGGCACGGTCGCCGGCGACCAGGTTGGCGCTGGCCATGCGCAGGTAGGGCAAGGAAGATTGCGGCTGCAGCGACGCCATGCGATTGAAGCTGGCCTGCGCCTGGTTGTGTTCGCCGTTGGCCGACTGCGCGCGCCCCAGGACATCAAGCAATTGCACATTGTCAGGCAGTGCGGCAACCGCTTGCTGCGCCACTGTCAGCGCATCTTTCAACTCGCGGTTGCGCAAGTAATGCTCTGCCAGAAGCAGGCGCGGGATGGGACTGCTGGGCGCTGCATCCACCGCCTTGCGCAGGAGGTTCACCAGCTCTGTCTTGTCTGCCCCATTGGCAGCCCGCAACTCCACCAGCGCCAGATGCGCCTGAACGTTGCCCGGCTGGCGCTTGATGGCGGACTCCAGGCGCGCGCGCGCATCGTCCGGCCGCTTGTCGGCGTTGTCGAGCACGGCCAGCACGCCCACAGCAGGAAAATAGTTGGGGTCGATCTCCAGCACCCGCTCCATGGCCTTGCGTGCCCCGGCGGTATCGCGCTTGAGCAACAAGGCGCGGCCACGCAAGAAGACGGGCAAAACGTCTGCGGGGCGCTTTTTCTCCAGCGCATCGATGGCTTTGAGGGCCTGGTCGACCTTGCGCTGCCGCAGCAGCGCATTGATCAGGGCCATGTCTGCGACCACGCCCTCATCACTGGCAGCAATGCTCTGCAACTCGCTCAGCGCCGCATCGCCCTGCCCCGCTGCCAGGCGGCTGACTGCCAGCGATGTGCGCTTGGCCGGGTCTTTCGGGTCCAGGCTGGAAGCCCGGGCGAAGTAGCGCTGTGCACGATCGACATCGCCCTGGAGCATGTAAACCTGCCCCGCCAGCGCGACCATGCCGGGGTCTCGGTCGTTGCGTTCGATATCGGCCGGCAGTGTTGCCATGGCCTTGTCGAGCCGGCCCAGGCGCATATAGGCCGTCACCAGGCCGCGCCGCGCCATGGGCAGCCCTGCATTCAATTGCAAGGCCTTGGACAGCAAGGCCTCGGCCTGGACGTTGGCGCCCAGTTGTAGCTCGGTCATGCCGGCCAATTCGAGCGCACGGGTGTTTTCGGGCGTGAGCCGCACCAGCTTCTGCAAGTGCTCTTGCGCTGTTTTGAAATCATTTTTGGCGTATGCCAGCATCGCTTGCAAATACAAGGTCTGCGGCGTGCCAGGCGCGGCCTTTGCCAACTCTTGCAAATCTTGCGCGGCGGCATCTGTCTTGCCTTGCAGCAGCAGCAGCTGAATGACGGCAGCCTGCCCCTCCTTGTAAGCGGGATTGACCTGGAGCGCCTCGCGGTAAGCAGCCATCGCGGCATCCATGTCGCGCTTGCCATAGAGCAGCAAGTCACCGCGCAGTTTGAGCGCCTCATCGGAGACAAAGGACTGCCGGGGGATCTTGTCCAGCCCCTGCAGGGCACCATCAATATCGCCGCGCTGGGCACTGGCGCGTGCCAGCTCGATGAGTGCAGGCGCATAGTCGGCCTTGGCCTTCAGCGCTTCATCAATACTGGCGCGGAACTTGTCCTCCTGGCCCTGGCGCAACCAGGCAATGGCCACGGTGGTCTTCAGACTTGCCTGCGCCGGGGCGCTGGCAAGCTGCTGGCCTGCGTAGTCGGTCGTAATCTTGCTGTACTGCTTGCCCAACAACAAAGCCTGGGCCAGTTGCGGAACCACTTCTTCAGGGGCCGCGCCCAAATCCTGCGCCTTCCTGAACTCGGTCTCAGCGCCCGCAATATCGCCGGTGGCCTGCAAGGCCTGGCCCAGCAGGAGGCGTGCCTTGGCGGAATCCGGGCGGTCTTTCAAGACATTTTTGAGCTGGATGATGGCCGCCGGCGCGTCATTGCGGCTCAGGTAATCTTGCGCCGACGCCAAGAGCGCATCCGGATTGTCGCTACCGCATGCCGACACCAGCAAGGCCATTGCAAGCGTAGCGATAGGAACGAGGGAGCGGGAAATGGGGGTCTTCATGGTCGTTCTCCAGAGAAAATCTTCAGGGCTTGAGGCCCAGGCGATGCATCAGGTCGTACAAAGTGGGGCGGCTGACACCGAGCAGGTCAGCGGCCTTGGCAATCGTGCCGTCGGCCCGGGCAAGTGCTGCAAGCACCGCCCGCTGCTCGGCGGCCTCGCGCGTCATGCGCAGGTCCAGTGATCGGTCGCCCTCCGTGCTGTCAGCGCCCGTGAGCCCGATGTCCTCAGCAGTGATCTGGTTTCCATCGGCCATGATGGTGGCGCGCTTGATGCAGTTCTCAAGCTCGCGGATGTTGCCCGGCCAGGGGTGCGCCTCGATGGCGCGCAGCGCATCATCGGCCAGCGTCAGGTTGCGGCGGTGCTCCTGGCCGAATCGGCGCACGAAGGCGTGGGCCAGCAGTGCCGCGTCTCCCACCCGCGCACGCAAGGGCGGTATCTCCACCACGATTTCCGCCAGGCGGTAGTAGAGGTCTTCTCGAAACCGCCCTTCCTTGACGCATTGCGTGAGATTTTGGTGGGTCGCGCACACAATGCGCACATCGACGGCAATTTCCTGGCGACCGCCCACGCGTTCGACGACACGCTCTTGCAGGAATCGCAGCAGCTTGGCCTGCAAGGCCATGGGCATGTCCCCGATTTCATCGAGCATGAGCGTGCCTGCGTGCGCTGTCTCGATCTTGCCCGGCGTGGTCTTGGCGGCGCCTGTGAAGGCCCCTTTTTCGTAGCCAAAAAGCTCACTCTCCAGCAAGTTTTCAGGAATGGCGGCGCAGTTGATGGCAACAAATTTGCCGTCCTTGCGATTGGACAGCCGGTGCAGGCCACGCGCCAGCACCTCCTTGCCCGTGCCGCTTTCGCCCAGCAGCATGACGGAGGCATTGGTATTGGCGACCTTTTCGATGGTGCGGCATATACGCAGCATGTGCGGATCACGCGTAATCAAGCCACCGAGCGTATCGGGCATCTGCATCGCCTGAAGCCGCTTGTTCTCGGCTTGCAATTGGTGCAGCCTGAACGCACGCTCCACGCCCAGGTTGAGGACTTCTGGTTCAAACGGTTTGGCCAGAAAATCGTAAGCACCCATGGCAACGGCCTTGAGTGCGTTGGACTGGTCGTTCTGTCCGGTCAGCACGATCACCTTGGTGTCAGGCTCCGCGCCCAGAATCTGCTCGAGCAGCTTGAAGCCCTCGGAAACCGAGTCGGCATCCGGGGGCAGGCCCAGGTCCATGGTCACGACTGCAGGCGCGTACCTGCGCAACTGCGTCATGGCGCTTTCGCGGTCATCAGCGGTGACGGATTCGAAACGATCCAGCGACCACTTGATCTGCTTTTGCAACGCCAAATCATCCTCAACAATCAGCAGGGGCTGCAACTTGGCCGGGATCATGCCGTCTCCTGTGGATGCAAACCGAAATCACGACCGATTTCAAACAAGGGAAGCAGGAGACGCACCACGGTTCCTTTGCCAACCTGGCTGTCCACGGAAACCTTGCCGCCGAGTTCCTGCACATACTGAAAACTCTCGTAAGTGCCAATTCCCATGCCAGCCTCCTTGGTGGTCTGAAACGGCTTGAACAAGCGCGTCTGGACAAACTCTTCGGTCATGCCCTGGCCTTCGTCACCCACTTCGATGCGGGCATGGCTACCGAAACGATCCACTTTCATCCAGACCCGGCCATCGGTGTCTGTTGCGTCGAATGCGTTGTGTACCAGGTGCCCGATGATGCGCTCCAGGCGGTCGGCCTGTCCACGGGTAAAAACCTGTGGCGAAACCTCCAACTGCATGGTGCGCCCGCGGCACAAGGCATTGGCTGCCAGCCGCTCGGCAATCTTGCACAGATCCACACCCAAGGACGAATCACCGGATGCGGTGCCCCCGCGCAATTGCAGCATCAACTGGCGCATGCGATCCAGCGAATTTTCTACCGTCATCAGCATGTCGGCCTGAAATTCCGGGTTGTCCTGCAATCGCTTCGCGTTTTTGACCATGAGCGACAACTGGGCGACTATATTTTTCAAATCGTGCACCACAAAGGCCGACATGCGGTTGAAGGCTTCGAACTTGCGCGACTCCAGCAAGGCTTCGGTGGCCTGAATCTGCGCCAGAAAGCTCGCGGCCTGGCGTCCGGCCGTCTTGAGCAGATCAGTGACCTCCCAATTGACCTCCACCACCGTGCGCGGACTGGCCAGCAGCACAAACCCCAGCAAATCCTTGCCTTGCCACAGCGGCACCAACAACCAGGCCTGCGGATACTCTGCCAGCCACTCGGGCAAGCGCAAACCGCGGTAGCGGCCGGGCGAAGCGCGGAACTCCTCCAGATTGACCACCCACCCAGTGGACCGCATGAACGCAGGCAGTTCGGCATCCTTATCGACGGTCTGATTGGTCGCGGCCAGATTCCACCGGGCCACCTGCCGGTACTGGTCGTCGTCCGGGCGCAGCAGCCACAAGGCGCCTGCAGGGCTCTCCAGCATATCGGCAAGGCCCCGCACCACGTTCTGCCCCGCTTCCTGGGGGTGGGCCTGGCTTGACAGCGTGGCGGTGAACTTCAACCATTCTTCGCGGTAATCAAAGCGGTAGCGAAAGAAATGCTTGCCCAGAAACACCCGCAACCTGGCACGCAACGCGCCTGAAAGCGCCAGCGCCAGCGCCAGCACCAATCCCACGAAAACCAGCCCCAATTGCAGGGCGCCGCCCCAATCGCCGCCAAAATAGCGAACGTAATAGCCCACACCCGCGATGAAGAGCAGATAAAGCCCCACCAGCAACAGCGTCGCAGAGTGAAACACGACCTTGCGCGAAACGCGTATCTTGGCAATCCAGTTGCGATGCCGGGTGGTAGCCAGCAGCAGCAGTGGCACCATCAGTGCATGCACGAAGGGCCTCGCAGTCAGGGCGTCACGGTCCAGGCCCTGAAACAGCACGCCCTGGGAAAACAGATACAGATCGAACACGAAGGTGCCCGCCAGCCCGAGGCACACCGGCTTGGCACTCCACAGCGAATCCTCGGGAAGATTGCGGAACAACTGCTCCACCAGCACCAGCCCGCCGAGCGCCAGCAACACCATGATGAAAATGTGGCCCCTCGCCCCCGCCAGCATGTGAACGACCACAACCAGCGCGGGTACGCCCAGTAATCCCGCAGTTGCCAGCCCGGGCAACCAGCGATACCACGAGCCTTGCACCACACCAGCATTGGGCTTGAAGAACAAGGCGACAAAGACACCCCAGCCAAGGTAGCGCAGCATGTCGGCCGACTGCGCACCCAGCCACCACGCACCGTTCACTGTCAGCGCCAGCAGGCTGAAACCACTCCAGGCCACGGTGAGCAAAGCAGCGGCAAGCATTGCCACGCCAATGCGATTGACCGGCGCACGCAGATATCCTTGACGGAATAAGCGCAAGGACAACAAGGCATAGGCCCCGGCGGCCAAAGCCAAACCCCAGTAAACCAGCGCGTTGTCACTGTTGTTCATGGCGATGCGTGGGTAGCCCAGTCTTACTGCGCACCTTTGCCTGTCAGGACCACGCCCACCGTTTCAAACAGGATCACCAGATCAAGAAACCATGAATGGTTTTTGACGTAGTAAAGGTCGTATTGCAATTTGTGCTGTGTATCTTTGATGGATGCGCCATAGTGGTAGCGCACCTGGGCCCATCCGGTCAAGCCGGGTTTGATGCCATGCCGCAAGGCATAGTAGGGAATCTCGAGCGTGAGGCGGTCCACGAAATAGGGCCGCTCCGGCCGAGGGCCCACCAGGCTCATGTCCCCCTTGAGCACACAAAACAATTGGGGGAGTTCGTCGATGCGCAATTTGCGAATGATTTTTCCAACGCGCGTGATCCGCGCATCGTCGGCACTGGCCCAGCGGGGCGTACCATCTTTTTCGGCGTCGGTTCGCATGCTGCGGAACTTGATCACATTGAAAATCCGGCCATTGCGCCCGACGCGCTCTTGACGGTAGAAAACGGGCCCGCCACTTTCAAGAAAAATCATGAGTGCAGTGACCAGCATCACGGGCGATGCGATCACCAGCAAAACAATGGATCCAATGATGTCAAGCATCCATTTGACAATTGAACGCACCACCCCCTGCTTGAAACCGTCTCCAAAAATCAGCCACCCGGCTGACACGGCATCCAGGTGAATCTGCCCCAGAAACTGCTCAAAATAGGTTGCAATATCAATAACCTGAATACCATTGACCTTGCAATCAAGTAATTCACGCATTGGCATGCTACCCCCTCGGCGTTCATTGAGGGCAACCACGATTTTATCTATGCGGTGCTTTTTCACTGCATCGGTCAACGTTTGCCCAGGGGCAATGACTTTCAACGCGGAAACAGCAGGTTCCTTTTCATTTGAACTGGGAAAATACCCCACCAACTCGATGTGTGGATCATTTTCCTGCAACGATTGGCCCACAACACCTGCACGCGGACCTGTACCAAAGACCAGAACGCGCTCGCGTGTATAGGAAGCAGGAAATATTTCACCGCCGAACAATTGAATAATCAACATACCGCTGACGACGATCAGCAGTGCTACCAGCGTCTGCTCATTCTGGAATGGGGACTGCAGAGGCAACAAAAACAAGATGCCACCGGCAATGGCCATGGACAGCAGCAAAGACAACACCGCCCGCGCCCGGACCTGGCCAACCGTCAGTTGAGTGGGGGGCTCGTACAAGCCCAGTGCAAAATTCACCGTGAGAATTCCGATGGCCATCAAGCTTCCTCGAATGACCCCCGACAGGATGGCGGAGGCATTGAACATGCCCGCTCCCGCCTGCATCGTCAATAAAACAATCAGCGTTCCAACAATCAAAACCGCATAAACCATGATTTGCAAAATGGTCCGGCGGTGAAAATAATGACTGGAAATCTTGATCATTGTTTTCTCCTGCCTCGCCCGATTCTCGGGCGCAAAAAATACGGATCGAAAATCACCCACATCCGGCAATTCATGAAACAAGACGCTCACCCCATCAGCAGCCTCTGACGTGGCAAAATTTTGCTTGACAACTCCCTCCCCGAGAGGCAAATCCCTGCAGATCAACAACAATCCGCACCCACCCCCCGCTAGTCCTCGCGGACCAATGGCGATACAGCAAGCAACAGCCAAAGCATAATGGATACACGTGGAATTTCAATAACACTTATTACCACGCCGATCAAAAGGGCGGACGATATAGCGATTCCCACGACCAGGGCCAGGGGTTTTTGGCGTGCAACACCCTGGGCGGCCATCACCAGCGCGCATACGGCCAAGGCGGCAAGCGCCGCCAGGCCCAGCAGTCCACGTTCGATCAACAACTCCAGATACAGGTTGTCCATGTGCCAGGGCAGGAAGTTCGCATGGGCGATGCTGCTCCAGTAGCGCGGCCCTTGCACAAAAGCCGGATTTTTGAGCACCTGCCGACCCTGTGGATCGATCAGTTCCACCGCATCCAGACGCACAGGCGTTTTCGCTTGCAGCACCGTGATCGACAGCACGCCCTCCCTCCAGGCAGAGCGGGTACCGGTTGACGCCAAAGCGGGGCCATGCAATCGCAACTCCATCCAGCCGCCAGCGGCAGCGCTGGACGCAAGCACATGGGGCGTTTGCGCCTGGCACTCAAAGGCATACAGCAGATGCTGCTCACACAACTGAACCAACAGCAGCGCAGGCGACTGCACTTGCCCACGCAGGCGAACCCGGTAGGCACCCCCAGGCGCCAAAGCCACACGTTGTGTGAGCACAAGCTCGCCCTTGACACCCGGGTGCGCGGGCCCCGACAGCCACACCTGGGTGCGGCCGTCCGCACTGCGCACCCAGCGCACCCGGCCCGGCAATCCGCCCTCAGGGGTTTGCGTGCTGTAGTGCGCAGGCAAGCTTCCCACGCCCAGCCCAAGGGCCCACTGGCTTGGCGTCTTCAATAAATCAACACCGCGCTGCCAATGGGCGAAACGGTGGTAGAGGTCCGCATTCGATCGGCCCAGGCGATCCGGCATAAAGCTGCCGCCCATGAAAACGCCCAGCGTTTCAGCCACCAGCGCAAGTACCAGGCACGCCATCGCCCGCCGGTGCCATACAGAACCATCGGGCGCAACGAGACGGTATTTGTGTGCCAACGTGGCCAGCGCAACCAAGGCGAGCGCCACGGTCAGATAGACGCCGCGCGAATACGTCACCAGCACTGCATAAATCGACAGCAGCACCAGCGCCCCTGCCGCGCACCAGCGCCAGCCGTGCGGTGCCGTCCATGCCGCCCACCATGCGAACGGCAACGCCAACGCCAGATAAAAGTCGATGGCGCCGCCACCGACATGCATCTCCCAGAACCAGGCGGTGATGCGAGAGTGGTCACTGAAATCAAGGCCACCCGCATACATGCCGCGCTCCCACAACACTGCGGCACAGACCAGTGATAGCCCGACCACCATGCCCCGCGCCCACCGCAGGGGAGCCCCTTGACCTGAGCGGTACAGCACGGGCATCAGCAGCAGCCCCCACACCATGCTCTTGGCCACACGCAGCGTATTGCCTGGCAAATCGTAGTCCCCATAGACACCTTGGGCCCACAGGTCCGCCAGCAACGCGGCCCATGGCGCGGCGCCACGCGCATCGTCCAACCCGCGCCACACGCCCATCAGCAGCAGCACCGGCATGACCACATACACCCACAGCATGCTGCGCGGCGTCCGGTTGAACGCCGCTGCCGGCTTGCCCCATGCATCCAGGCTCCAGCGCAGATAGGCGCCGCCCATGGCAGCCAGTATCAGAAGGTCGGATTCGTCCACCAGCCACCAGCCCGTCCAGGGTGTGAAACTGGCCACGGGCAGCAAGGCCGGCAGCATGAACCACAGATCGGCAGGCCGCCTTGCGGCCCAGGCCACCACGCTCACCAGCACCAGCACGGCGAGCGCCGGAGCCACCGGGTGCTGCAGGGCGCCAGCCAAGGCGGCCGCCGTGAACAACAAGCCGCACAAGCCCGGCACGCCCGCGCGGACTGCGGCGGGCGCTGGACTGCCTGCGTTTACACCAGCACTTCGGGACAAGGCGGGTGCCCCAGAAAGGCCTGCGGACTGGCTGTTGCGCCATAGGCCCCGGACTGAAACACCACCACCAGGTCGCCGGGCTGCGCCACGGCCAGCTCCATCCGGTCGGCCAGCACATCCAGCGGGGTGCACAGCGGCCCCACGACACAGGCAGTTTCGCGTTCGCACCACTGCATCCGGTTTCCAATCACTACCGGGTAATTGCGCCGGATCACCTGGCCAAAATTTCCCGAGGCGGCCAAATGCTGGTGCATGCCGCCGTCAGTCACCAGAAACACCTGCCCACGCGACAGCTTGCGGTCGATCACACGCGCCACATAAATGCCCGCCTCGCCCACCAGATAGCGCCCCAGTTCCAGCACCAGCCGTGCCGCAGGTTGCGCACGCGCCAGATCCTTGTGCACCTGTGCCAGGGCGTTGGCCACGGGGGCCAGTTCCAGCGCCCGTTCACCCGGAAAATATGGTATGCCCCAGCCGCCCCCCAGATTGACGTGGCGCAGGGGTGCGGGGGCATCGTGCGCCAGGCGCAGCACCAGATCGAGTGATCGGTGCAGGCTCTGTGCAATGACTTCGCCTCGCAGGTTCTGCGAGCCCGGGTAAACATGGAAGCCTTCGAATGTCAGGCCATCGTGGGCCATGCCGCGCAACAGGGCCGGCACCTGCTCGGCGTCGATTCCGAACGGCTTGGGCCCGCCACCCATGTGCATGCCGGCGCCGCGCAACTCAAAATCAGGATTGATGCGCAATGCCACGCGCGCTGGCCGCCCCAGCGCCTGTGCGGCATCGGCCAGCACCCGCAACTCGCGTGCTGACTCCACATGCAGCAGCACACCCGCGGCAACCGCCTGGCGCAACTCGGCATCGCGCTTGCCTGGCCCCGCGAAGCCGATGGACTCAGCAGCAGCGCCTGCATCCAGCGCCAGCTTGAGTTCGCCAGCCGAGGCCACGTCCATGCCATCGACCAGCGGGCGCACAAAGCCCACCAGCGCCGGCATGGGATTGGCCTTGATGGCGTAGTGCAGGTGCACGCCGGGCGGCAGCACCTGGCGCACCGCATGGATGCGCGCAGCAATCAGGGCGCGGTCGTAAGCGTAGAACGGCGTCTGGCCGACCCGTTCGGCCAGCAAGGACAGCGGCTGGCCGCCGACCTGCAGTTCATTGCGGGAGGTGTCGAATCGATCCATATTCCAGTATCCAGCGTTGGCGGTCCAGCTTGCCATTGGGGCTGCGCGGCAGCGGCTGGCTCACCCAGTTCAACACTCTGGGCAGCATGAACGCCGGCAAATGCTCGCGGCAATGCGCCAGAAGGGCCGCACTGTCCTTATCAACCATGCCGCTGGCCGCGGGCGAGGCCAGCAGCGCCGCGCAGATGGCGCTGCCCAGCGCATCATGGGGCACCGCGTGCACCAGCGCTTCGGCGACCAGGCCGCTGGCGTACAACACCTCTTCCACCTCGGTCGGGCTGACGCGGTAGCCCGAGGTCTTGATCATTTCGTCGCGCCGGCCTACGAAATACAGAAACCCGTCGGCGTCGCGGCGCACGGTGTCGCCCGAATACACCGCCAGTTCGGGCGCCCGCCAGTCGCCCCCCGCCGGCAGCAAGGTTTGCGGCCAGGGCTTGAAGCGGCGCTCGGTTTCTTCGGGCCGCCGCCAATACCCCAAGGCCACCAGCGGGCCGCGATGCACCAGTTCGCCGGGCTCGTCCACCGCACATTCACTGCCGTCTTCGCGCAGCACGCGCACCTCGGCGTTCGGTACCGCCCGCCCGATCGAATCGGGTCGCCGGTCCACCTCTTCGGGCGGCAGATAGGTGGAACGAAACGCCTCGGTCAAACCGTACATGAGATAGGGCGCAGCCGCCGGCGCCAGATCGCGCAGGCGCCGCAGCGTGGCCCGGGGCATGCGCCCGCCGGTGTTGGCCCAATAGCGCAGATGCTGCGTGGCACCGGCAGGCCATTCCAGCGCCGCCAGTTGCATGTACAGCGGCGGCACGGCGGTCAGGCCAGTGACCCGCTCGCGCACCATGGCCTGCAGCACATCGCGCGGCAACAGGTAGTTGAGCAGCACCACCCGCGCGCCCACCAGAAAGGCCGTGGTGAGCTGACTGAAACCGGCATCGAACGACAGCGGCAGCACGGCCAGCAAGGTGTCGTTGGCGCTGTTGTGCAGGTAGCTCGCCACGCTGGTGGCCCCGGCCACCAGATTGCGGTGCGACAGCACCACCCCCTTGGGCTGGCCCGTGCTGCCCGATGTGTAAAAAATCACCGCCATATCGATGTCCAGCAAGGCGGGCAGTTCAACCGGTGGAGTCGCCAGCACATCAGGCCAGGCATGCAAGGCCAGGCGGGCAGGCCAGGCGTATGGCGCGGCCTGCGCGAACCCGTCACACAACACCACATGCCGCAATCCGGGGCAGTTGGCCAGCACCGGGGCCAAACCCGCCAGCCGCGCGGCGGATGTCACCAGCACCTGCGCTTGTGCATCTTGCAGAATATGCGCCACCTGCGCCGCCTTCAGCAAGGGATTCACGGGCACCAGCACGCCACCCGCAGCAGGCGCCGCAAAGCTGGCCACCACGGCTTCCACCCGCTTTTCCAGATACACCGCCACGCGTGCGCCGCGCTCCAGCCCCAGGGCCAGCAGGCCCGCCGCACAGCGCTCCATCTGCGACTGCAGGTCGGCATACGACCAATGCCGCCCCTCCACCGTCAAGGCCTGGTGAGCCGGCCAACAGACGGCTGCCCGGGCCGGCAACTCGTGCAGCAAAACGGGGGGCAATCCCCTGTTGAAATCCGGCGCTTGGGGCATGTGGCGGATGGTAAGCCATTGCCACGCATCCCGATGGCCTGCCACACGCAATCTGCGGCAGTCCATAGAATCCAGCCAATACTCCGCCACAAAACAGTACCCGCCATGAACCTGACCGAACAAGTCCTTCACGCGCTCGACAACGCACTCAGCCTGCAGGGTCGTGCCGCCGGTTTCACGCGTGAAACCCCCCTGCTCGGTGCCCTGCCCGAGCTCGATTCCATGGCAGTGCTGGCCCTCCTCACCGGGCTGGAGAACCACTTTGGCGTCACCTTCAGCGACGATGACGTCAATGGTTCGGTCTTTGCCACCGTGGGCAGCCTGAGCGACCTGGTGGAACAGGCGCTGGCCCGGCAAG
>WOYI010248581.1_pt1 | contig 14287 bp, 12 predicted proteins | sample 6423411 | NCBI WGS metagenome assembly WOYI01 (sample SAMN13441803, study PRJNA592873) | oil field metagenome | biome: oil field; feature: oil-well bore; material: oil-contaminated soil; isolation source: oil-contaminated soil from oil-well borehole | place: Germany: Wietze | collected 2016-10-18 ...
CCACTATCGTCCGTTCGGCAACGCCCTTCAACTCATAGGCGTGATGAAGAGGTGCTATGGAGAAGACCTTCTTCCCTGTGCTCCTTATCGCTATGATCTGTATCAGGCTGGAGGCAAACTCCAAGAGAAACAGGCCACTTGCTATCAGCAACACCACCTCTACCTTGAGCATCAAGGCTGAGACTGCAATGTAGCCGCCGAGTGCGTGGCTACCGCAGTCACCCATGAAATATCTGGCCGGCCGCTTGTTGAACACAAGGAATGCAAGAAGTGAAGCGATAAGGGCCATTGAGAAGGATACGCTTGCCTTGAAGGAAAAAAGGGCAATAAGCAACAGCAACGGAAGCGAAGAGCCTGCTGCCAGCTCATCAAGACCGTCGGTGATGTTCACAGCATTGACAAAATACAAGATGTACAGCAGGGCAAAAAGGTAGTAAGCCCATCCTAGAGCAAGAGTCCTCCCCTTAAGAAAGGGCAGGACAATGTTCGTTGAGAGGCTGTTGCTCCTGTTGAGGAGAAACAGCAATATGGCCGCTACGATTGCTTGCAGGATCAGTTTGGTCAGGCTCTGTATACCATCCCCATTGTCCTTATGTGCCTTAGCTATGTCATCGACCATTCCTATGGAAGCAAACAGCAACAGGCCCAACAGGGGGAAAAGGACGGTACGCTCCAGACGGTGGGGAACCATGAGGGTGGCCAGGGCTGTACCCATGCTGAAGGCCAGACCCCCGATCGAGGGGGTACCCCTCTTACCGCTCTGGGTGCTTTCCAGTTCGGGCTTGATGGCAACCTTGATAATCGGGGCGTATCTGATGAAGCCAAGAGAGATGAGAATTGTTATGCTGAAAGCCAGAGCCATCTCTAAGAACATCATCCTCTCCCCTTAGCCCACCTGGCTCAGGGCGGGTATCAACCGCTCCATCGCCACGCTTCTTGAAGCCTTGAGAAGAAAAAGATCCCCTTTGCGGCTCGCATTGACCACATGATTTTCCAATTCGCAAAAATCTTCAGTATAGAAGAGAGGGGGTGCATATCCACCTTTCTTCAACAGGTCATAGGCGCCCTTCAGCTCCTTCCCATACAGGTAGGCAGAGCCCATCGGGGAGGCATAGAGCTGTCTGGCAACCAGATTATGGGCCTTTCGGCTCTCAGTGCCCAGTTCCTTCATGGGGCCGAGGACGATTTTCTTATCGCCCTTCCACGCAAGGGCCTTGAGGTAGTCCAGAATGGAGGAGGTGGAGTCAGGACTTGCATTATAGGAGTCGTCTATGATGGTGACCCCACTCTTATGCACATAGGAACGCCCTTGCATAGGGCGAAAGCCTTCAAGCCCTTCTGCGATATTCTTTCTCGTGGCACCAAGGGCAAGGCTCACCTGTATGGCACCCATCACATCACGGATCAGGTGACGCCCGACACAAGAGACATGGAAGCGCTCCCCTTCAAAGGTGAGGTCCCATCCGTCGATACCCCTGTCCACTGCCTGCATATCGCTGATACCATACTGTTTCAGGGTGAGGTTCGATCTCTTTTCCAAGATGGGGGTATAGGGACAATCATCAGAGACAAAGCCCAGCTGCATCCCCGGATGAAAGAGCTTGCCTTTCTCTGCAAGAATTGTTGAGCGACTGGTAAATCTCTCAAGGTGTGAGATGCCTATGTTGGTCAACAGGCCTATGTCAGGCTTGAGCATATCCACCATCCTGTCCATTTCCCCCACATGGTCGATGCCCATCTCGAAAATTCCGTACTTGGTATCGTCCTCCAACTGCAGGATGCTCAAGGGTAGGCCTATCTCACTGTTTAGGTTACCCGGAGTCTTGACTGTCTCCCCCAGTGTCTGGGTAATGGAAGCAAGTGCTTCCTTGGTGGTGCTTTTGCCACAGCTGCCGGTTATGCCGACATTGGTGACCTGAGTGTGCATCTTACGGTATTCGCGTGCAAGGTTCTGGAGTGCTTTCAGTGGATCTTGGACAAGGATGAGAGCACACGGGTAAGGCCGAAGCATTGCAAGGGCGCGCTCCTTTTCCGAGGCGGGGGCCACAACGGCACCACAGCCATGTCTAGCCGCATCCCCGACGTACACGATGCCATGCTCTTTTGTACCCCCGAGTGCAAAAAAGAGCGAATTGGCCGAACATTTCCTGGAGTCTATCTGAACGTCTTCAACAATGCAGTCTGAGGGGCGCACGACAAGGCCACCACACATGGCGGCGACCTTTGCAAGCACAAAGCGTTTGTTGGAAAAGCCCCCAATGTTTGCCATCAGATCCTCCTACCTACCATGACCAGCGAATCGGCATCGATCTGCTGTAAGAATATGTCCTCCCTCCAAGCCCCTTGAGCAAGAGCCTCGGGCATCGTCTTTTGTGCAATCTGGGAACGAAGAAGCCTCTGTTGCTCCTCTAGGTGCTTCAGCGATGAGGAGAGGGCCCGGTACTCGACTTCCAGAGCCCTGTTCACTGCACTTTGCCAGACAGGGACGAGCATGCTGACCATGATGGCAAGCACCATGAACATAATGGCGGCCTGTTTCATCCGTACCACTGTATGGGTTTGTCTTTTCCTTACGTGTTCTCGATCAGAGGTATACCAATCATGTTCCATACCAGAGCCTCCAATTACTATAGCTTCTCGATAATCCTCAACTTTGCACTGCGGCTAGGAGGATTCTCCGAACTCTCTGCGTCTGTCGGTACCAGCGGTTTTTTTGTAAGGATCCTGATTGTAGGGTTATCACCCTCACCCAAGCCCTTGAAAAGCCACTTCACCCTACGGTCTTCCAACGAGTGGAAGCTGATAACCGCCAGCCTTCCCCCACTTCGAAGTGCGTCTATAGCCCCCTTGATAGCAGGTTCTATCCTATCCAGTTCCCTGTTGACCTCAATGCGGATCGCCTGGAACGAACGGGTTGCAGGGTGGATTCTTCCATAGCGGTACCCTGAAGGGACTGCCTTGTAGATGATGGAGGCAAGCTCGTCGCTTTGCGTTATCTTGCCCAGCTTGCGCTTCTCCACGATCGAGCGAGCGATCCTGCGTGAATATCGTTCTTCCCCGAACTGGAAGATGACATTTGCCAACTTCTCTTCAGGGTAGCCGTTCACCACATCGAGAGCGCTGATGGGGGCATCCTTGTCAAGACGCATATCCAACAGCTCTCCACGCTTGAAGGAGAAACCCCGTTCTGCCTCCTCATAATGAAAGGAGGAGATGCCCAAGTCAAAAAGTACAAGATCGAGCTGTGGCCCGTCGTACTCTGCAAAAAACTCATCAAACCAGATGTTTCGGGGTGTAAAGCGGGGGCCGAATTCCTTCATGCGCTCCATTGCCTTAGTCAGGATGACGGCATCCCTATCCAGACCGGTAACGTGCAGATTAGGATAGGTGGATAGGAAGAGATGGGTATGCCCGCCTTCCCCACAGGTGCAGTCGACCATGTAGGCTTCCCTGTCCGAGGGGGGGGTGAGATACTCAAGAATCTCCTGTCTCATTACCGGATAGTGCACATACTCCATCAAACTTTCTCCCTGATCATGTCACTGAGCGACTGGGCTGCATCAAGGAAATCAGGATTGCTTAACTCCATGTAGTGCTCGTACTCATCCTTGTTCCACAGCTCCAGATAGTTTCCCGTCCCAAGCAGCACACTCTCTTCACGTACCAAAAGACGCACGCTTTCACGAAGCTTGGGAGGGATGTTGATCCTCCCCACCTTGTCTATCTCGCACAGCTGTGCAGGCGCTATCATGCCACGCTGCAGGTTTCGCATCTTGCGGTCGAACATGGCACCCGGGCCGTCGACGATCATATGTTTCAACTCTTCAAATTGTGAGGGGAGCATGAGCCACAGGCAGTTTTCCAATCCTCTGGTCACGTACAGTGCATCTCCTTCGAGGGCGCTGCGAAGTCGTGAAGGGATAAGGATCCGACCTTTGTCATCTATGGTGTTGTAAAATTCACCAGTCAACATCTCCCAAACTCCTTACAAAATAGGCACAATTTGGGATTTTTTCCCACCTTGTTCCATTAATGTACACTTCTTACCACCACAATACAACCTTCATTCAGTGCTAATTTGTGCTATGATGGGAACATAGTGGCAAATACTGCTTAACAGGTGTAGACCTTTTGCCTTGTTTCTTCCATTTTGCCAGAAACAAAAAAATCCCCTCCTGAAAAAGGAAGGGGATCGCCAGGCATCAGAGCAACTTCTTATCTGTTGGGATTGAAGATGTTGTAATCGATATCCGGGAAGAGAATGTCACGCTTCTCCGCCTTGACCAACCATTCGGTGTTCACGGCGTTCTTGCACATGTTCCCATAGACCACATTGAAGTTTCTCAGGTGGTCGACCAGACGCTTTTGCGCATACTCACTGCTGGTCTTGTTGTAGAGGATGAAGGGCCAGTCGCTTGCCATGGAGAGCAACACCTCTCTGGCAGCCTGGTTGAGGAACCTCTGCTTCAGGCTTATCTGGTCGCTGAAGCGAACAGAGAGCTCCTCCATCCGCTCGATGGCCTTGTGGATATGCCGGTAGGTCCAGGCATTCGATCCGTCAAGCCATACCGAGCTGTATCCTCCCTGTCCCCATGAGGAGAACGCGGGCCGGGCGACCTGCAGGCTCTCCCCTTCCTTGGCAAGGAAGGCGGAGGGAGTTACCAGGGTAACCTCCTCTTCATGTTTCCCACTAAGGATCAGCACCTGTTCGAGCCACTGTATTCCCTCAAACCACCAATGGCCGAAAAGCTCCGCATCAAAACCAAGGGTATAGAGAGGATCGGCACCCATGGAATTGGAGAGGGCATCGCCTTTCTTCTTCAGGTTGTAGAGGAAGTTATGTGCATGCTCGACAATCTTCTTCTGGGCAAGGCTACGGTCATAGGGACGCTTTTGGTCTGTGTTGCCTGTTATGGCCCAATACTTGAAGCCGGTGAATACGCGAACCTCAGGCTCGTGGATATACTTGCCGATGTACTCCATCGGGAGATCATAACCGATGTCCCGGTAGAACTCGCGATAGGTGCGGTCACAGGGGTAGCCACTGGTATTTGACCAGACCAGGCTTGTCGCCTGGAAGTCACGGGGAAAGGCAGCCACCCCATTGGGACAGCGAATCGGGCGGTAATCACCATAGCTGACCTTGTCAGGGGAGAGCAGCATGCTCTGGCTCGCAACCTGGAACCAGGTGATCCCATGGTACTTGAGTGTCTCCTCAAGACCCGGGTAGTAGCCACACTCAGGCAACCAGAAACCCTTGGGCACATGCCCGAAGGTAGTGAGGAACGACTGGATGGCAAGTTCGACCTGGGCGTTGATAGCCGTAGGGTACTCTTGGTAGAGGGGCAAGAAAGCATGGGTGGCGGCAGTGGTTATCAGTTCAAGATGCCCACTTGCCTCAAGGCTCTTGAAGCCTTCAAGAATGTTGCCCCTGTAGAGGTCATTGAAATCGGTTAGGTTCTGTTTCAGCTGTTCAAGGTAGAATACAGCCATCTCGAGAAATTCCGGCTGTTTGGTAGCACACCGCACAACCTCTTTCTCTCCAAGCTCACGATTACGCTCCAAGTAGGAATTAAACCTATTCTGTAAGGACTCGTCTGTGACCATGCACATGATCGTGGAAGATATGCTTACTGTAAGGCTATAGGGAATCTTCTCATCGCGTAGCTTGTAGAACATGCGCAGCATGGGAAGGTAGCTTTCGGACATGGATTCAAACAGCCAATCTTCCTCAAGGAACCGTGGATACTCCAGGTGGCGAACATAGGGTAGATGGAGATTGAGAATGAAGGCAACGGATTTTTTTGACATTAGAGCACACCTCCGCTTAAGGTCTGTGCTATTTCCTGAAGCACGGCATTATCGACAACCTCACCTTCCTTGGTAACCAGAGAGGAAAAGTGTACATTGAAAAGGTTTGGATCCATGGCCATCTCATCGTAATGGTTGGCCCAGTATGAGGCATAGGTGGACACGTCCTTGCTTTCAGCAAGTGACATCTCCAAGCCTTTCTTATTCCTGTAGCAGAGGGCAACCCGATAGGAGTTCCCCATATCAGGGAGGTTGACGTTCCATTGGGTGTCGTCGACACCTACTGTAATGTCAAAAGTCTTTTCCTCACCTGTACGTAGGGAGGTGGAAGAGACCCGCAAAAAAAGCGAGCCTCCAAGGTGTTCATCTTCGCCGAATACCTGTAACTTGGTCGCAGGGGAGAGGGACCAGTATGCATACGCCCAGACAGGGTCCCTCAAAAGAAGATGGATTGCTGTCTCGGAATAGACCTCAGGGAGATCCTCAACGCCAGGGAGGCCTTGCACATTCTGCATATTGCCTCTGAAGTCGGTAAGAGAGTTACAGAATCTCCTACGACTAGCCTTATGTTTCAACCATGAGGAATTAGTATCATCATCCTGATCACCATAGGCTTCCTCAAGTTCGTCAATGAGTTCTTCTCTGTCTAGGGTTTGCCAGTTCTCCAACCCTTCTTGCTGTGCGATGTACTGCAGTTCAGTCGTGGACAAGGAATCAATGTTGATCAGAATCATGCTTGCTCCCCGGGATGTTTTCAATGCAACGAGTAATCTACCCAATCGTAAAAGAAACGGTTCCCTTAGTCAACAGCATGCATACCGGGCTCCCTAGTCGAAGAGAGTCTCCAAGGCCAAGTCAATCATAGCATTGAACGTGTTCTGCCTCTCCTTGGAGGGCACCTGCTCGCCGGTAAGGATGGAATCACTCACACTTAAAAGCGTCAGGGCATCTACACCGGCGAGGTGTGCCAAGGTATAGAGTTCACACGTCTCCATATCGACTGCCAAGGTTCCCAGGCTACGGGCAAGCTCAACCTTGGTATCGCCTTGCAAATCATAGAACTGGTCGCAGGTGTAGACATTTCCTACCTTGAAGCCGACCTTGGCACTCAAGGCGTGGGTATAGGCTTTCAAAAGCAGGGAGAAGGAAGCTGTCGGAGCGTGTTGGTAGAGGCCGAAGCGTGACTTATTCATACCACTGTCGGTATCCGCACCCTGGGCTATGAGGATATCCCTCAACCTGAGCTTTTCGTCAAGGGAACCACAGGTACCTACCCGGATGAGCCTTTTTACCTTGTAGGTATCTATCAGTTCGTGGGCATAGATGGAGAAGGAAGGCATGCCCATTCCAGTACCCTGCACCGAGACACGGTTACCTTTCCAATAGCCGGTATAGCCATACATGCCACGGATCTCATTATAACAGAATACATCGCTGAGATAGGTCTCAGCTATGTGCTTTGCCCGAAGAGGATCACCTGGAAGCAGTACGCTTTCGGCGACACTCCCTTCCTTGGCTACAATATGTATACTCATTCTCTGGTCTCCTTCCCCCCCATATTCGACCATTAGGGGAGGTAAGGCAAGGGAAACATCCCTTTTTGACCTATCATTGGCACACATTCCTATGATATACTCCCTTGAGAAAGTATGAATAAGAAAGAAAAACCAACAGATCTGATTCTCCATGGGCATTTTTACCAGCCCCCTAGGGAGAATCCACGTACAGGAATCATAGGAAAACAGCTCTCGGCATCCCCATATCCAGACTGGAACGAGAAAATTTATTCCGATTGTTATAATGCAAATGTCCATTCCCGATACCTCTCGGGAGTCAGACGAATCCTTTCAATGACTAACAACTATGAGTACATTAGCTTCAACTTCGGACCTACACTGCTCAGCTGGCTTGAGCGAATGCATCCTGAAACCCTCTCACTGATCATAGAGGCGGACAAGAGAAGTGTTGAACGCCTAGGTCATGGCAACGCCATGGCACAGAGCTTCAACCACTCCATCCTTCCCCTCTGCTCTGAGGCGGAGGCGAGGGCCCAGATAGTCTGGGGTCTGAAGGACTTCTCCCTTCGCTTCGGCAGGGATGCAGAAGGGATGTGGCTGCCGGAGACCGCTATCAACCCCATGGTCATCGACCTGCTATCAGAATACGGGTTGAAGTTTGTCATCCTCTCGCCTTGGCAGTGCAAAAGCGTTGAGAATGAAAACGGGGAAATGGTTGAGCTCAATGGGCAAAGCGCCCCCTATGGCAAACCCTTTATCCTTTCTGGTGAAAAGGGGGGGACCATAAGCGCATTCTTCTACCACCCAAGCCTAGCCGAAGGAATCAGCTTCGGACATCTGCTCAGAGATGCTGACAATCTCTATGCACGACTTCTCACTATCAAGCGGGAGGAGAAGCAAAACCTTATCCACACTGCCACTGACGGGGAGATCTACGGTCATCACGAGCCCTATGGGGATATGGCTCTAGCCGCCCTGATAAAGAAAGTGCATGAACGATCGGACTTCAATCTGACCAACTATGCCACCTTTCTTGAAAAGCACCCTGCCACTCTTCACGCCCAGCTTCATGATGGGGAGGAGAACAAAGGGACAAGCTGGTCGTGCGTCCATGGGGTCTCGAGATGGTACAAGGATTGTGGCTGTCATACAGGCGGAGACGAATCCTGGAACCAAAGGTGGAGAACCCCCCTTCGCCTAGCCTTTGACAACCTGGGAAAGAAAATCGATACCTGCCTGCAGAAGGAGGTGCAACGCATCTTCTCGGGTAAGCTGAAACCACAACAGCTCGTTGAGATGTTTGGCCCTGTTATCTCCAACCTCATGCCCATGGAAGAGTTCCTCAACGACCTATATAGAGAGTATCCATTTGACCAGAAGGAGCGTACAACCATTGCATCGCTACTGTTGGGCATGCAGTACAGGCACTTTGCCTATACAAGCTGCGGATGGTTCTTCAACGACCTAGCAGGCCTGGAACCTAGGCAGAACATCGTCTATGCCCTGATGGCAGTTGACCTCTACAAAGGCTTCTGCAAGGAGGGCAACCTGTTGGAATCCCTCCTAGCCGACCTCAAGCTTGCCAAGGCAAACCGAAAGCAAGATGGTGATGGCGAGGATCTGGCACTTGAAGATCTGGGCATCCTACCAGGAGAGATTGAGGCAACCCTCTATTTTGTCCTTAACCGCAGGATTGCCTTGGAAGAGGACCATGAAGATCGTTATGGATTCTTCAAGCTGGAAAAATTTGATTTCAAGGATGAGAAAACCCAGATACTTGAGATCTCCAACCAAATCTCATTGGTGAGATACCAGTGCACAGTACTGGACCCAGAGCCGGGAAGATCTGAACTGACCTACACCCTGAGCCTCAGGAATATGCATAACGGGGATATCGAGAGCCATTTCATCGATTCTGAGGACATTCCCCCCAGAATGCGTGATGAGCTCTTCAAACTTATAGACAACGGCATCTGTCGTCTGGAAAGCACAGAGATAAAGAGAATCGCCAAAGAGATCCACCACTATGCTTCTCTTGCAAAGGCTACGCCCTACCTACCGATGGGCTCGCTCTACCAGGAGAATATAGGGTCGTGCCTGAGGGCGATGAAAAGCCTGTTCAGATATGGAACTCTCCCTTTGTGGGAAGAGTTCAAGCAGTCGTTCATCATTCTGATCGGATTCTATGTGAAGTATACGAAACCCACCGATCGGGACATCATCCAACGTCTCTTTGATTCTGAAATGGCCTATCTTGCAGAAAAGATTCAGGCCTACGGCTTGTATAACAAGAATATCCGTTTCATCCTGGAGTTCCTGCAGATTGTCAGGGAGCATTCCTTCCAGCCAGATCTCACTCAAATCCAACATGCGGTCTACCCGTTTTTGAATGGGGATAAGAAAGCGCACAAGAATACGGATTCCGGTCTCATCAATATGTTGGGCAAGTCGCTTAACTTCGACATTTCGATCAACTAGGGCACGTGTTGCGAAGCAGGTGACTCTCTGAGAACAGGATACCTAGCACTAGATACCAAGCTTACAAAGGAAAGACCTCCGAACCCAGTTGGAGGTCTTTCCTTTGCATGGGTGGCACTTGTTATTGCGGCTTCGGGGTTTCTACCTACGTTTTTATCTCAAATCCAAATTCATGCAATATATACCCATCATCAATAATCTCATCGTAGCCTGCCTTGCCATACATTTCTTTTGCATCGTCTTACCTACCACCATACGAGGACTGATACACAGGAAATCAGATGCCTGGTACCTGCAAAACAGGATTCAAAGGAAAAGAAACAGTGACCCAAAGACTTCCAGCCCATAATGTAACCCACTACTTTGCATTCTTTCCCTGGTATCCACCGTTCTGAATCTCTATATTTCCTCTTCAGCGAGCACATCCTGGTAATCGGGGTTCTGTATCATGACACGCTTGGCGTAGGGGCACAGGGGTATAATTTTCTTGTTCTCCATCCTTGCAAGCTCTGCTACCTTATGCACCAAGCTACCAGCCACCCCTTGCCCACGCAATATATCCAAAACATAGGTGTGATCGATGAGTATTGTCCGTTGGTCACGGAGGTGGTAGGTAATTTCAGCTAGAGGGTTGTGAGGGTCGTCCCCTACATAAAACCCGTTCTCTTTCTTCTTGCACGACAGCATCTGCATACCTCCTGCTACGTTGCGTCCAACATCTGTTTTGCATGGACAAGGCTCACTTCACTCTTCTCATCACCACTGAGCATGCGGGCTATCTCCTGTTCCCTTCTGGAACCATCAACTCTCTGGATGTGGGTGAAGCTCATCCCCTCTGTCACCTCTTTTGAGACAACCAGATGCGCATCTGCCTGACTGGCAATGGAGGCCAGATGCGTGATGACCAGTACCTGATGACTCTTGCTCAGCTTCTTCAGCTGCTTGGCAACTGAGAGTGCGACACTCCCCCCTATGCCTGCATCAACCTCATCAAAGATCAGGGTCTCTACCCTGTCATGGTGACTGAGTGTGGTCTTCAAGGCAAGCATGATCCTAGAGAGTTCACCTCCACTTGCCACATCCTTGATCGGGCGGCTCTCAAGGCCCGGGTTTGCACAGATCATGAAGGATATGGAGTCAGCCCCGTTGAGCGATGGTGAAGTTGGTGTCACCACAATGGTAAACAGGGCTTCCTTCATGCCCAGGGTTCTCAAAGTCTCCTCTATCTCCTTCTGCAATTTCAGGGCGGCCTTCTTTCTGGCATCTGAAAGAATGGTTGCAGCCTTGTGCATCGAAAGGTGTGTTTGCCCAAGCCTCTTCTCCAAATCAAGCAGGAGGTCTTCACCCTGTTCACTTTGCAGGAGCTTCTCCTCACTTTCTGCCTTGAAGGATAGCATCGCCTCAATTGAGTGCCCATACTTCTTTTTCAGCCTCTGTAAGAGTGCGAGCCTTGCTTGCATCAGGTCGAGCTCCATTTGAGAGAAAGACATGGAGGAAAGGTAGTCACGCAGGCTCTCATAGATATCCTCAAGCTCGATGGAAGAGCTTTCCAGCCTCTGGTGGAACTCTGAGAGGTTAGCATCACTCTTGGATGCCAGACCTATCTGCTTGCCTGCCTGATGGAGGCTTCCCAAGAGACTCGATCCTGCGTCCGAGCCATGGAGCAAGGTTGTCGCCAGGCTCAGGCTGTCATGGATCTGCTCGTAGGAAGAGATGGTCCGTATCTGTTCGGCAAGCTCCTCATCCTCACCAACCTGGACATTTGCCTTGGATATCTCATCAACGGCGAATTTCAGGAACTCCGCTTCCCTCTCACTGTCCTGCAGGTTTTTCTTGAGCTGTTTCTGTTCCTGTTCGAGGCTCTGCACCTGTTTGAACAGCTCCTGGTAAGCTTGTTTTTCTGCATGGCAGTTACCGAAGGCATCGAGCACCAACAGCTGGTTTGCACTGGAGAGCAGACTCTGGTGGTCACGCTGTGCACTGATGTCCAAGAGCTCCTCACCTAGGAGGGTTAGGTCGCCACGGGTTGCAGCCCTTCCCTGGATGGATGCACTGGAACGTCCGTTGCTCCTGACACTTCTACAGAGCAAAAGAGCCCCATCATCGAGAGCAAGCGCATTTTCACTGAGATAGGAACCTATCACAGGGGGGACATTGTCACCGAGGAAGAAAGTGGCACTGACTGTTGCAGAGTCACAGCCGCTTCTGATGGCTTGTGCATCGGAGCGTTCTCCCAGCAACAGGGCAAGAGCTCCAAGTAGTATGGACTTACCCGCTCCTGTTTCTCCGGTAATGACACTGAAGCCCTCACCAAAATTGATGGCTACATCATCGATGAGGGCGTAGTGATGGATTTCAAGGCGCTCAAGCATGGAGACCTCCTCCTGACCAGTTGAGTTTATCACGTATTACTTCTATATAGTTACGCCTTTCGCTTGTGACTAGGAGCGCTTTACTTCTCGATTTCTCAACAATGATGACATCTTCATCGTGTAAGGTGCAGGTTTGCTGACCATCGATGGAGAGCATAATGCCGGTCCGCTGACCCTTGAGGATGGTAATGGATACCTTTGACTCGCCACTGATGACCAGGGGTCGGTGTGATAGGGTAAAGGGGCACACGGGGGTGACGATAAGCGCAGAGAGGTCCACATCAAGGATAGGCCCCCCTGCCGCTAGGCTATAGCCGGTGGAGCCTGTAGGCGTTGCGATGATAAGCCCGTCAGAGCGAAAGAACCCTGCATGGGTCTTTCCGATGGAAAGGGAAAGGTTGATGACCTTGCTGATGCCACTAGAGGTCACGACCATTTCATTAAGGCCATGGCCAGAGAATATCCGCTGCCCTTCCCGTATGACGGCAACACGGACCATGAGTCTGCGACTGATGGAGTTGCGTCCGTTGAGGTAGTGTTCGATGGCTTCTTCCCACTCATCGACAGAAATCTCGGTGATATAGCCGAAGGTTCCCAAGTTGATGGCCAAAATGGGAATGCCCAGATCCTGTAGGTACCGGGCACAGTAGAGCACCGTTCCGTCCCCTCCTAGACAGATGACCAAGTCTGTGCCGTCTTCAACCACTAGTGCCTCATTCTCCTCACAGGTGCGGAATATCGTGGCATGTATGGTCCTCTCCTCAAGATAGCGAGCTATCGTCTCTGAGAGTTCATGGGAAGCTGTCTTTTGCCAATTGGCTATGATGAGCACCTTGTGCAGTGTTCGTGTATTCATGGCTACTCCTTAGGGCAAGTGTGAGATCACTTTCATCAGCATCTCGACATCACCCTGTCTGAGAAACGGATAGGTCGGGAACGAGAGAGCCCTCAGAAGAGCGGGCACTGCATTCGGAAACACATCGAAACGTTGGCTGTGGAGAGTCCCAAGGCTATCAGAAAAGGTCTTCTGGGCTGATACCTGATATTTATTCGCAAATTTTATGGCATCCTCGGCCTTGGAGTCCAGGACAACACAAAAGCCGTAGCCGTTTGGTTCGAAGTCAATGTTTCCTATGCCAAACAGCTTATGGGGGGTTTTCAGAAGGGATTGGCGAAAAAGAGTATAGAACTCCTTTCTCTTGATCATCTGGAATTGAAGATTGGCAAGTTGGATGATACCCAAGGCAGCATTCATGTCAGGGAGCTCCTCATACCTGCGAACCTCTCTATAGAGATTCTGCAAGGGTGCGGCGAATGCACTGTCATTGAAGACCAGAGCGGCGCCTCCTGCGGTGGAGATGAGGCAGTCCTGTTCGAAGGCGCAGACAATAAGGTCTCCAAAGGAGCCTGCCTTGGTCTCCTCATAGGTGCTTTCAAGGCTCTGGCTGATATCTTCTATGACCTTCACACCCAGCTGACGATAGTCACATCCGTAGGGAATCTGGCACAGAGGCTCATGGATAAGGAGAGCCGAAGCTCCTTCTGATACAAGTCTTGTTGCTTCTGAGAGGGAGAGACAGCCATGTTCAGGATCGATATCACCAAGAAGAACCTCAGCGCCAAGGCTCTGTATGGCAACTTCATATACACGGGGGGAAAGAATGCTCACCCCTACTGTACTTCCCTTTCCTATATTGCAGAGCTTCAGAGCGGCGACGAGGGCATCAACATAGCTTCTGAGTGCTATGCCTTCCTTTGCGCCTACCAGGGTGCAGAACTGCTTGAGAAACTCTTGAGCCCTTTCTCCAGGACCTATCCTCTCGTCAACCATGGTCTGCAGTACGGCATCCATATCCTTCCGGCGTATGGTGGGTTTGTAAAATGGGATCAGTGCCACTCTTTCCTCCTCGCCCCAGTATACCTGCTATTGCAGTTGGTTTCCACAGAATACCAAGAAAGAGAGAAGAGAGCAAATCATAAGCCCTAGGCAGTACTGACTATCAAGAGACAAGGGAATAGGTACACGTTCACCGTTACAGGTACGGTAAGAGGAAGTAACCATACGATGTAAATCATGATCCTTTGTGCGTGCAAGCCTGCTGTGTTATC
>WOYI010666379.1_pt2 | contig 14280 bp, 16 predicted proteins | sample 6423411 | NCBI WGS metagenome assembly WOYI01 (sample SAMN13441803, study PRJNA592873) | oil field metagenome | biome: oil field; feature: oil-well bore; material: oil-contaminated soil; isolation source: oil-contaminated soil from oil-well borehole | place: Germany: Wietze | collected 2016-10-18 ...
GCGCTGGACCATAGCGAGCGGGAGCGCCTGATCCACGATCTGGGTGACCAGGACATCATGATCCTGCGCAATCACGGCACGCTCACCACGGGAAAGACCATTCCCGAGGCCTTTGTGCTGATGCATTTCCTGGAGCGCGCCTGCCAGGCACAGGTCATGGCCCAGGCCGGGGCTGCGGCTCTGCACTGGCCCAGCGCCGCAGCCCGGGAGACGACCAGACTGCAGTCCGAGGCAGGGTTACCCATGACAGGACATCTGGCCTGGGCCAGCTTGTTGGCGATGCTGGATCGCCTGGATGCCAGCTATGCCACCTGAGCCTTCCTGGCTGAGCCTTACTGGAACGCCCGCCGGTAGGGCTCAAAAAAAGAACAGCCCCCGGGGACCACAGGGGCTGTTCAAATTCGTAGAGCCAGGCATAGAGTCAGGAGGGCTGCTGTTCAGGAAGAAGCTGATGCCTCATTGGCCTGTTTCCATTGCTCCACCAGCGCATGATTATCATGCTGCCAAGGATGGAATCCGGGCAGATAATAACGCAGATAGGGAATCAGCAAGCGCCATGCGAATCCTGGTCTCAGGAACTGCACCTTGAGAAAGCGCCACCAACCGCTTAGATCGGTGAGTTTGTGGTCATGGGCCACCAATACCAGCTGAAAGACTGTGCCGGTCGCATTCAAAAGGAAAGAGGCCAGCAGCATGGTGGTGACCCGTACCAGATAGGCGCCCACTGGACCAAGATCCCTGGTGGCCACGGTACGGTAGACCTCGTAGGCTACGGCCTTGTGTTCGGTTTCCTCGATGGCGTGCCAGCGCCAGAAGGCCGCTGCCTTTGGATCCACGCCCGCCAAAACCTGGGGGTCGGCAAGCACCAGGCCCGCTCCGATGGCGGTCAGATGCTCGGCGGCTGCCGTGTTGGCCAGCTGCACCACAGGCGGCAGCTTGTAGACAAAACCGTCAAGCACCTTGCCCACGATGCGTTCCAGAGTAGCCACAGGATAGCCTGCGGCGGCCATGGCCTGATTCCAGCGTTCGTGCTCCCGGCCGTGGATGGACTCCTGCCCCATGAAACCACGGATCTGCTCCATGAGCTGTGGGGCTTCCTGCTGCATGCGATCCATGTAATGACGCACGCTGTGGACGAAGTGGCGCTCCCCCTTGGGGAAGGTGATGGAAAGACCATTGAACAGATGGCCGGTCTGATTGCCTTCCGGATGCCAGCGATCAAAGGCGATGTGCTGCTGGTCAAAGACCAGATCCCGCCTGCGTATCGGGAGATTCTGGGAAGAGATTGTGGCACCTTGTGTTGCAGGGTTGTGCATGGCTATTCCACCCAACAGAAAAGAACTCATTCCTGATAAGGAGCTTAGCCTGCATTACAGACTTGTCAAGTTGGGATGACCTGTGGGCCAGAGGAACTTCAGAGCCGCGCTCTTGCCTAACTGCCACCGAACCGCCCTGGGGCTGTGAGGTGGTCTCGTGCCAAAGACTTACAAAGACTTACAAAGACTTAGGATCCTTCGATGAGGAAGACAACCGAGAGGAGTGAAATGATGCGCTGGCAAACCAGAATGATATGTGGCTGTGCCCTGCTGGGTTTGGGTGTGGGTGGACAGGTAGGGGCCCAAGGGGCGCAACCGTCCACGCATCCTCCAGGAACCAAGCCGGGTGGGCCCATGAAGCACATGATGATGCCCGGGGTCATGATGTTCGACACCAACGGTGACAGCAAGATCAGCAAGGAAGAGTGGAATGCCCGTGGTCGGGAACAGTTCGAGCGCATGCTCAAGCGGCTGGATACCGATGGGGACGGCAAGGTGAGCGAGAATGAGTTTCTTGCCCAGAGCAGCAAGGGGTTCGAGCGGATGGATGGCAACAACGACGGTTTCGTCACTCAGGAGGAATGGCAGTCCCACGCCAACAGCATGCAAGAAAAGATGCGTTCCAAAATGAAGGGCATGATGGAGAAGATGCCTGCCATGCCCGCGCCTCCTGCAGCAAAGGAGGGGAAGGACTGAGGGCGGTAAGGCCGGAACTTTCTCCTGTGCATGGCGTCTATAAAACGCCATGTGACAGATGGCAAAACAGGTAATCAGCTAATGAAAAAGCTAATGAAAAATGGCATGTCCTATCTGAGGGATGGAATATCATGATCAAAAAAAGCATGGGATGGGCAATGGCTGCTGTGCTGGTGTTTGGTTCCCAGGCATGGGCCAAGGAACACGAGGGGCACCACAACGGTTCCCCCTTGACTTTCAAGGGTGCTGTGAGCAAGTACGACACCAACAAGGACAAGAAGTTGAGTCAGGAGGAGTTGGCTGGCTCAGGCGAGGATTTCGAGGCGCTCGATGCCAACAAGGATGGTTCGGTTGATGCCAAGGAATGGCGCAGTGCCAAGCGGCATGGACACCAGAGCCATCGCAGTGGGGCCAAGACGGCACCTGAGAAGCCGACAAGCACCAACCCCATGTAATCCGGACCGGGGCCTCATGTGAACGGACCAAGCGCAGCCGCAGGGCTGCGCTTGGTCATCTGTTCAGTAATGTTACCGCATCACCAACCGCAAGTCTCAGCAGCTGGTCTGCTCTGCCGTGGTTTACCGCCAGTTCCACCAGGCCCAATGAGTTGGCATACCAGAATGCCCCCCGACGGGGCGCATCGTCGAAGGTGCGCGCCCATCCAAGGCGACATTCGCCAGCCTGTACCAGGGCGTTTCTGGCCAGACCCTGGGCCGAGAGCCCGGTCATGACATTGCCATAGTGATCCACATGGATCACGTCGGCAAGCTGCGCCGGCCAGTCAAGGCCATGGATGTGCGCGGCAGCGCATGGCTGCATGGCTGGCTTCAGGCCGCAAGCCAGGGTAGCAGCTGCCGGTGTGAACCAGTCACGACCATGGAAGGAGGCCGACATGGCCTGGGGTGGCTCAAGCCGGAACCAGCGTGCTGCGGGTGCGGCGGCACAACGCGCCAGCAGCCCATTGTCCGGCCCCACGAAGGTGCGATTCAAGGCCTCGAGCACCACACCGGCGCGTGCGGTGCCCACGCCAGGGTCTACCACGGCCACCACCACCGCATCTTCCTCGATATAGTCCACCAGCGCTGCCAACAGGTAAGCGGCTTGTCGCACGGCACAGGAAGCCACCGTGGAGCACAGCTCGATGCTCCGCGGCAAGGGGCCCTTGTGCCGGAGCTGCCGGCTGCAGCGGGCCAGCGCGGCGTGCATGAGCCCCATGTATGGGCTGCCGGGCCCGAAGTCGGTAAAGAAGTAGACCGGGCGGGGGATGATGGCCGGCATGAGCTTATGGGGGTGCTGGGGGCTGGCGTCTCGGCAGAAAGGTGACGAGGACGAACAAACCAACCACCATCAGACTCCAGCCCACCGGCAGGTCCAATGCCAGGCGGTGCTGGCGCAGCCATTGGGCGCTTGCCGCGCAGGCAAACAGCACGGCGGCCAGGCCGGCGGCACAGTGCCAGCGTCCCAGGCGCTGCTGCAGGAAGATGGCAGCGGCCGTGGCCGCAATCAGGATGGCAAGCCACTCCAGGCGCCACAGCAGCTCATCCTGCTGCACCACGCAGAGCAGGCGGGCGCTGGGCGAGGGAAAAACCAGCCCCAGGAGCACCAGTGACGGCAGCCACCACAGCCGCCGCAGCCAGGACAGCCAGGAAGGAGTGTGCTGCGGGGAGGGAACATTCACGGCAGCCGCTGGATCAGCCGGGGCTCGGGTGCCATGATGGTGCCACCCTGGGCCATGAGATAGGACCACAGCGCATCCACATCGGCAGGGCCCATGGTCCTGGGGAGCGCTGGGTCGGCCAGCAGGCTGAACTGGTCGCCGCCATCGGCGAGATAACTGTTCACAGTGACAGTATAGACAGCCTGGTCGGCAAGCGGCTTGCCATCCTCGCTCTCCAGGGCGACCACCTTGGACCCGGCGGGGGCAGAGGCTTGCCAGGTGTAGCGCAGCCCAGCTGGCGACAGGATGCGCGGGTAGTCTCCTTGCCATTGGGCCTCCAGCAGTGACCTGATGTGGCGGCCGGTCATGTCAAGCCGCACCAGCATGTTGCCGAAGGGCTGGATGGCAAAAACCGCCCCATAGGTGACAGGACCTGCAGCAAGATCGCCACGGATGCCGCCTGGGTTGGTGAAGGCGAAATCCGAGCCCATGGCCTGGCGCTGTGCTTCGGCGATGAGGTCGCCCAGGGGGGATTCCCCGGCCTCATTGGCCTGGGCGTTGATGGCTTGGGGCGCTGAGCCAGCCACCTGGTTTATCAGAGGGGCCACCTGGTCCTGGGCAGCATTCACCAGCTGCTGGGCTTGTGGGGAGGGCATCAGGCCAGGACCCTCATCGGCAAAGGTGGTGACGATGCGGGCCGACTTGCCGACCACCTCGCCGTTTTGCCGGTTGATCTCCAGCGTGAGATCGGCATACGCCGTGCCGGAGGAGAAAGCCTGCGTGACCAGGACGGGCGGTTCCCCGGGGCGCTCCACCAGCGCGTTGCTGAAGCTGTGGCTGTGAGCGCTCAAGACCACGTCCACATCGGCATCCAGCTGCTGGGCGATGGTGGTGATCTCGCCATCGGGGGATGGCATTGCGGCATCGGTGGCACCGTCATAGGCGGCCTGGCGGCCTCCCTGGTGGATCAGGGCCACGATGGCATGCACGCCGCGGCGCTGCAGCTCGGGGACGACCCTGTTGATGGCGATGGCCTCATCCTCGATGGCAAGCCCGGCGATGGCGCGAGGACTGACCACGGAGGCCAGGTTGTGCAGCACGGCACCCACGAAGGCTACCTGGACCCCTTGCACCTTCTTGATGACATAGGCCGGCCACAGCAGCTGGCCATCCCTGGAGATGTTGGCGCTGATCACAGGAAAGCGTGCCCCGGCCCATGGATTTTCCAAGAAGGGCCCTTTTGCATGGTTGCCGCCATCCAGCAGTCTGTGCAGCTCAGCAAGTCCTTCGTCGAACTCGTGGTTGCCGATGGTGCCCACCAGGTTGCAACGGGGCTGGCCGGGCCTGGCGCAGAAGCGATTGCCGAGGCCATTGAACCACATGACCGTAGGCTCATCCTGCAGCAGCGCCGAAAGTGGTGGTGAGCCGCCCACCAGGTCGCCCACCTCGGCAATCAGCACGTGCCTATCGGCGGCAGCCGCCGCCTGCAGATAGCTTTGCAGGACAGGGGCGCTGCCTACCGGCCGCCCGCCCACCTGCTTGCCGGCACCAATTTGGCCATGGAAGTCGTTGATGGCCAGCAGCTGGACCATGGCCCGGTTTCCCGGGGCAGGCATCTGCCACCGCACCGTCTTGGCGGCCTGCAGCCTCTGCTGGAGCTCGTGGGACGAGGCAGCCGTGGCAGCATAGGCAAGCCCGGTGAGGACCAGGGCCACGCTCCACCTGCCAGGCTTGCGCCATGAGGAGCGATCGCGCGGGGCGGTGGGATAGCCTGCTTGGGATGACATGGAATCCTCCTGGGCGACATCGATCGGGCAATCATAGCCCAATGGCACAATGGGTGCCATCGCAGCGGCGCATCCGTAATCTGTGGCGCAATCCTTGCAAGCACTGATCACCAACATGAACCGGGCCGCATTCTCAGGGAGTCCAATCCTCATGGCTATCATCGTCCGCCGTCTTGCCATTGGCCTGCTGGTCTCGGGCATGGCCCTGCTGGCCATGCCTCTTGGTGCCGAGGAGACCAGGACCATCAAGCTTGCCGTAGTCTCTCCGCTGTCTGGCGAGATTGCGCAGATGGGCGAGATGATCAAGCTGGGGGTCCAGCTGGCCGTGGAGGAGCTGGGCCCGGAACTGGCTGCCAGGGGCTTGCGTCTCGAGCTTGCTCCCCAGGACGACCAGGCCAATCCCGATGTGGGTACCGGTATTGCCAGGCGGCTGGTGAACGATGCCGATGTCATGGGCGTGGTGGGGCACCTCAACTCCGGGGTGGCTATTCCGGCCAGCGAGATCTACAAGGACTACTCGCTGGTGATGGTGAGTCCGGCCAACACCGCGACCATCGTCACTGATCGCGGCTATGCCACGGTGAACCGGGTCTGCGGGCGCGATGACGTCCAGGGGCCGGCAGGGGCGGAGTTTGCCGCGAATACCCTGCATGTGAAAAAGATCTTTGTGGTGCACGACAAGACCGCCTATGGACAGGGTGTGGCCCAGGCCTTTGCCGAGGCCAGCAGGAAGAAGGGTCTTAGGGTGCTGGGTTTCGTGGGCACCGAGGAGCGGGCCAATTTCCAGCCCCTGGTGCTGCAGATGCGCGCCCTGAATCCCGATCTGGTCTATTTCGGCGGTACCTACGCCCAGGCGGCGGTGCTGGTGAAGCAGATGCGGGATCGCCGCATCAAGGCGCTGTACATGAGCGATGATGCCATTGATTCGGAAGGGTTCGTGCGTATTGCAGGGCCAGCCGCCAGGGATGTCTATTACACGACCGTGGCCGGCCCAAGCAGCGAGTTTCCCGCCGCCAAGGCCTTTGGCGAGCGCTTCACCAAGCGTTTCCACAGGAGACCCGAGGGCTATGCCATCTATGCCTATGACGCCGCCCATGTGATCATCGCGGCGATCAGGCAGGCCGGCCCGGACCGCGCCGCCATTGCCCAGGCGGTGCGCCACATGGAACTCGAGGGCATCACCGGGAAGATCGCCTTCGACGACAAGGGCGACCGCCGCCTGGCGGATTATTTCATTATCCATCTGCCAGAGGGCACCTATCCTGGCAAGGTGGTGCGCAAGATCGCCATGCCGGCCCCTCCCAGGGGACACTGAGCATGGACTGGCAGATCATCCTCGACATCCTGCCCAGCGTGCTGTTGGAAGGGCTGTTGCTGGGGCTGGTCTATGCCATGATCGCCCTGGGTTATTCCATGGTCTATGGGGTGCTGGGGCTGATCAACTTTGCCCACTCCGAGGTATTCATGATCGGCGCTGTGGCCGGTGCCGAGGTGATGATCGGCTGCGTGCACGCAGGCCCCGCTGCGGCTTTGGTGCTGGCACTGCTGGCAGGCGCCCTGGTCTCCGGGATGCTGGCGGTGCTGATAGAGCGTGTTGCCTACCGGCCGCTGCGCCGTCGCGCCAGCAAGGTGCGCCTCGTGCCGCTGATCACGGCCATTGGCGTGTCCTTCTTTCTGCAGGACGCAGCGAGGCTATATTTGGGGTTGGTGCATGATGACTTCTACCGGGTCTATCCCAACTTCGAACTGCTGGAGCGCACCATGGACCTGCCGCTGCAGGCCACCATCCAGGGCAAGGGCATCGTGCTCATGGGCGTGGCGGCGCTGATGCTCGGTGTGTTGTGGTTCCTGGTGGTGCGCACCCCCATGGGTCGGGCGATCCGCGCTGTGGCCCAGGATCGGGAGGCGGCCAGCCTCATGGGCATCGACCCGGACCGGGTGATCACCCGGACCTTTTTCCTCGGCGGTTGTCTCGGCGGCGTGGCCGGCGTGCTGTTCGGTCTGCTCTATACCCAGATCAACCCCTATTCTGGTTTCTTCCCGGGCATCAAGGCGTTTACGGCGGCGGTGCTGGGCGGCATCGGCAGTATTCCCGGGGCGGCCCTTGGAGGGTTGTTCCTGGGTGTTCTGGAGATCATGGGCGGCACCTATCTGCCCCTGGTGAGCGATGGCAATATCGGCACGGAGTACAAGGACATCTTTGCCTTTGCGGTGCTGATCGCCATCTTGCTGTTCAAGCCTTCCGGGTTGCTGGGGCGGGGCCATGTGGAAAAAGTCTAGGACGTTGGGGGGCGGCATGATTCCCCTGCTTGCCGCAGCCATTGCCGGCAGTTTCTGGCTGCTGCTGGATCCGGGCAGCACGCTGGCCTTCCTGGTGTGGCTTGCGGCGGTGCTGCTGACATTGGCCTGGGAAGGGCGGCCCCGGTTGCGCTGGGCTTTGGGCGCTGTCCTGCTGCTGGTGGTGCTGCCCATGGCCGGCATGGCCAACAGCTTTCTCCTGGAGCTCACCGTGCAGATCGGCATCTATGCCGCCATGGCGCTGGGGCTCAACGTGGTGGTGGGCCTGGCTGGCCTGCTGGACTTGGGTTATGCTGCTTTCTTTGCCGTGGGGGCCTATACCTGGGCCATCTTCGGTTCTGCCCAGGCGGCTGCCTTTCTGGGCGGTACATTTCCCCTGCCCGGAGGCTATTTCTATCTTTTCCTGTTCATTGCCGTGATCACCACCGCGCTGGTGGGGGTGCTCATCGGCTTGCCGGCGCTGCGGCTGCGCGGTGACTACCTCGCCATCGTGACGTTGGCCATGGGCGAGGTGGTGCGGGTGCTGGCCAACAACCTGGATCATCCCATCAACATCACCAATGGCCCCCAGGGCATCACGCCCATTGCCCGTCCGCCCATCGGCTGGTTCAGTGATCTCCTGGGCAGCGTTGGCCTCGTGTTGCCCGCCTATATCTGGTACCCATTGTTCTTCTATCTCCTGGTGCTGTTGTTGATCGGGCTTATCACCCTGGTCAACGTGCGCCTCAGCGACTCGCCCCTGGGGCGCGCCTGGGTCGCTATCCGCGAGGACGAGGTGGCGGCCCGGGCCATGGGCATCCCGCTGTTGCGCACCAAGCTCATGGCCTTTGCCACAGGGGCCGCCTTCTCGGGAACCATGGGGGTGGTCTTTGCGGCCAAGCAGCTCTTCGTGAGCCCAGAGTCGTTCACGCTGGTGCAGTCCATCCTGATCCTGACCATGGTGATCCTGGGTGGCATGGGGTCGATTCGCGGAGCCATCGTGGGGGCTGCCCTGGTTACCGTGCTCAACCTGCAGGTCCTGAAGTCCCTTTCGGAATATCTGAACGTGTTGCGCCAGTCCGGCGCCGTGCTGGACCTGGGTTTTTGGCGCTATGATCTAAGCGCCTTGCCTACCCAGCTGGAGCCTGCCAAGTATGAGCGGCTGGTGTTCGGCGTCATCCTGGTGGCGATGATGATCTGGCGGCCCGAGGGGCTGTTGCCCAGCCGCCGCGCCAGCTTGGAGCTGCATCAGGGGGAATGAGTCGGGTGCCATACCGCCAGGAGACCATGAGGCTCGAGGTACGTGAGGTCAGCAAACGTTTCGGTGGGCTGCAGGCCATCTCCAGGCTGACCCTTGCCTTCGAGGCGGGTACCATCCATGCCGTGATCGGCCCCAATGGTGCCGGCAAGTCTACCCTTTTCAACCTGCTCACGGGCATCTACCGCCCGGATTCCGGATCCATCTGGCTGCATGACCAGCGCCTCGATGGCCGGCCGCCGCATCAAGTGGCGGCCATGGGCCTGGGGCGCACCTTCCAGAACATCAGGCTGTTCGATGCCATGACGGTCCTGGAGAACTGCCTGGTGGCCTGCCATCATCACCTGCGCTCCACCTATCTGGACGCCGTGTTGCGCACCGGGCGTTTCAGGAGGATGGAACGACAGGCCATGCAGATAGCCGACCAGGCCTTGGTCATCATGGGCCTCGGCGTGCGCCGCGGAGCCATCGCAGGTGCGCTCTCCTATGGCGAGCGGCGGCGGCTGGAGATCGCTCGGGCGCTGGCGCTGCAACCGCGTTTCCTGCTGCTGGATGAGCCGGCAGCGGGCATGAATCCCCAGGAAACCCAGCAACTGCAGGAAACCATCGCCTCGTTGCGTGCCGAACTGCATTTGGGCATCGTGCTCATCGAGCACGACATGCATCTGGTCATGGGGCTTTCGGACAAGGTATCGGTTCTTGAGTACGGGACCAGGATCGCAGAAGGCACACCTGAGGCAGTGCGCAACGACCCCAGGGTCATCGAGGCCTACCTGGGGCAGGAGGCATGAGTTGTCTGGTGCTGGCCGATGTGCAGGCCGGTTATGGCCCAATTACCGTGCTGCGTGGCCTCTCGCTGCGGGTGGAGCCTGGAGAGGTGGTGACGCTGATCGGCGCCAATGGGGCCGGCAAGAGCACCACACTGCGCACCGCCTCGCTGCTGCTGCCTGCCAAGGCGGGGCGCATCGAGTTTCTTGGAGAGACAATCACCCGGTGCAAGCCCCATCAGGCGGTGGCCATGGGTATGGCGCATGTGCCGGAAGGGCGCCGGGTCTTTCCGCAGATGACTGTCGCCGAGAATATTCTCACCGGTGGTTATCTGGTCAGGCGCCGGGCCGTGCTGCGTACCCGGCAGGATCAGGTTCTGAGCCTTTTCCCGCGCCTCGGGGAGCGCCTCAACCAGCAGGCCGCGACACTTTCCGGCGGCGAGCAGCAGATGCTGGCCATTGCCCGTGCCTTGATGCAGGACCCCCAGCTGATCCTCATGGATGAACCCTCCATGGGGCTGGCCCCGGTGGTGGCGAGACAGATCTTCAGTGTGATCGCCGCCCTCAAGGGCCAGGGCAAGACCATCCTCCTGGTGGAGCAGAATGCCAGTCTCGCGCTTGCCACTGCCGATCGAGGCTATGTGTTGCAGGCGGGCAGTATCCTGTTCGAGGGCGCCGCCGCTGACCTGGCAGGCAACCAGCAGGTACGCGAAGCCTATCTCGGTGTCTGAACGCCACGTGCTTCTGCTGCTGGCCATGCTGCTGCTGGGCTCGGCGGCGGTGCTGACCCGCCTGGCCGGCATGCCATCCCTGGTGGTGGCCTTCTGGCGTACGGCGCTGGCCGCTGTGGTGCTGGGGGGCGTGTTGGGGCGCGATCTCTTCAGGAGAGACCTGCCCTGGGGGCAGCTGACGCTGTCCGGACTGGCCCTGGCCTTGCATTTTGCGCTGTGGATTGCCTCACTGGCCATGATTCCCGTGGCGCTGAGCGTGCTTCTGGTGTGTACCCAGCCCATCTTCGTGGTCCTGGCATCACAGCTCATCCTGGGGGAAAGGCAGGGAGTCATGGTCTGGCTGGGTGTCGTGCTTGCCCTGGCGGGCATGGTGTGGGCAACAGGGCTGGTTTGGCAGGGCCGTTTCCTTGGCCAGCTCCTGGCGCTGGGTGGTGCCGTGGCCGCGGCCGGCTATGTGTTGCTGGGGCGGCGTATCCTGGATGGCGCCTCAGGAGCGCGGCTGGGCTTTCTGCGCTATTCCTGCCTCACCTACCTGCTGGCTGCCTGCTGGCTCTTGCCGTGTTGCCTGGTGGCTGGCCAGGAGCTATTCGGGTATGCCGCCTCGAACTGGTTGTATGTGGCGGCCATCGTGGCTGGGCCGCAGCTGGTGGGCCACACCCTGATCAACCAGACGCTGCGCCATCTGCGGGCTGCCACGGTGGCGGTGGCCTTCCTGCTGGAACCCCCAGCCGCAGCCCTGTTGGCCTGGCTGTGGCTGGGCGAGACACTGCCTGCGCGGTTCTGGTCCGGAGGGGCGCTCACGCTGCTGGGCATCGCGCTGGTGGCCAGCGCCCAGCGTGCCGAGGATCTGGTGCACCAAGCAGAGGTCTCGCCCTGAGAAGCGGCGCCTTCAGTGTTGCGGCATGCTACCATGGGAGCCATGGACCAGGATTTCTGGCTGCAGCGCTGGCAGAGCCAGCAGACCGGATGGCATCTCGAGCATCCCCATGTGCTGCTGGCACCAGCCCTGCAACAACTGGCCGACCCACCAGGGGCAGCGCTGGTGCCCTTGTGTGGCAAGTCGCAGGATATGGCGGCCCTGGCGGTCAGAGGCTATGCGGTGCTCGGTGTGGAGTTTGCCGAGCTGGCCGTGGCGGCTTTTTTCGAGGAACATGGCGTGACGCCTGAAGTCCGGCAGCAAGCCCCCCTGATGCGCTGGCGTGGGGGGCCCTGGACCATCTTCCAGGGCGATTTTTTTGCGCTGCCCGCCAGTGTTTGGGGTGAGGTGGGACTGATCTGGGACCGGGCCGCGCTGAGTGCGCTGGATGCATCCTTGCGGTGCCGCTATGCCGAGCATTTGTGCACCCTGGCACCTGCTGGGGCCGTCATGGCGCTGGTGACCTTCGAGCATGCTGCTGGTGATGATGGTCCACCCTTCTCGGTCTCCCAGGAGGAAGTGGCCGCCCTGTTCGGGCAGCGCTTTGCCATCGAGGTCTTTGCCCACCGGGAGGCCAGCGCGGAGCTACTCCATCTGGCCCAGCGCATCGGGCGTATCTGGGAGCGGGGTTATCTGCTGCGGCCCCATGCTCTCCGGGGCAGCGTTCCAACTGCCAGTCCAGACGGCCCTGCCGGCGCGTGACGGAGCAGGCCATGACGGATCAAGGGCATGCTGCCCCGCAGGTTCGGCTTGCGCTGGCCTGCCTCACATCCTGTCCCGAGGTGATACCAGCCTGGCTGGGGGCAGCTGAGCGGAACTACCTCCAGCGCCTGACCCACCCCCAGCGCCGTGCCTTTTTTCTCCTGGGCAGGACCCTGTTGTGGCAGGCGCTGCAGGATCTGGGGGCGGGGCTTGGCGAGCTCGAGTTGCTGCGTGGTGCCCATGGTCGACCGGAATTACCCATGGCAGGCATTTCCTTCAACCTGTCCGGCAGCAAGGAGACCGTGGCGCTGGCCGTGGGGGTGGGGTGCACCGTGGGGCTGGATGTGGAGGATACCAGCCGCTGCGTGGATGATGCGCTGATCGTGCGTCGCGCCATGGCCGAACATGATCGCCACTTTATCCAGGGAATGGCGCCCCAGGAACAAAGGGCGGCCTTCTTCGAGATCTGGACACTCAAGGAAGCCTATACCAAGGCGCGGGGCATGGGTCTCAAGCTGGGTTTCGGTCGTTTTGCCTTTGATCTCGATGGGCCCGGGCGTATCGCCTGGCGTGTTCCCGCCCCGGATGACCAACGCACCTGGCAGGTGCACACCTTCACCGATGGCGATGTCTTGCAGCTGGCGTTGTGCGTGGATCGACCAGGTGCGGTCGTGCCCGTGGCCGTGCCCCATGGCCTGCATGGCCAGCGCTGGGGTGTGCTCAGGGGCGCTGCAGGGGAGGGGCTGCATGGCTCGCGCTTGGGTTGTGCCTGATTCGTTTGGTACAATGCCAGCTTGCCCGGCACCATGATGGGATGGTAAGGGCTTGATTGGGCATTGGCCCCGGTAGCTCAGGGGATAGAGCGTCCGCCTCCTAAGCGGAAGGTCACAGGTTCGAATCCTGTCCGGGGCGCCAGCATGTGAGGTAGCGGCTGATGAAGACATGGGCGGCTGTGGCCTTTGCGGCAGGCCAGCCATTGGAAGTGCTGCAGGTGGACCTCGATGGGCCGAAGGCCGGCGAGGTGCTCATCGAGAATCTGGCCAGTGGTGTCTGCCATACCGATGCCTACACCCTTTCTGGGCGGGACCCAGAAGGCCTGTTTCCGGTGATCCTGGGCCATGAAGGCGGTGCAGTGGTGCGCGAGGTGGGCGCTGGCGTGACCAGTGTGACCGTGGATGACCACGTCATTCCCCTGTATATTCCCGAGTGTGGCCAGTGTCGTTTCTGCCGTTCCGGCAAGACCAACCTGTGTGCGGCATTGCGCGCCACCCAGGGCCGGGGCGTGCTGTCCGATGGCACGAGCCGCTTCAGTCATCGCGGGCAGATGATCCACCATTACATGGGCACGTCCACCTTTTCCCAGTTCACGGTTGTGCCGGAGATCGCCCTGGCCAAGGTCACTCCGGAAGCACCGCTGGAAAAGATCTGTTTGTTGGGCTGTGGCATCACCACCGGGTTTGGCGCTGTGCGCAATACCGCCCGGGTGGAGCCTGGCGCCACGGTGGCGGTGTTTGGCCTTGGGACCATTGGCCTCAGCGTGGTGCAGGGTGCCCGGGCAGCGGGGGCCTCGCGCATCATCGCCATCGACATCAATCCGGCACGCTTTGCGCTGGCAAAACAATTCGGCGCCACCGATTGCCTCGATCCCAGAACACATGACCGGCCATTGCAGGAGGTCATCGTGGCGCTGACAGATGGTGGCGTGGACTACAGCTTCGAGTGCGTGGGCAACGTGGAGCTGATGCGCACGGCCCTGGAGAGCTGCGTGCGGGGATGGGGGGTTGCTACCATCATTGGCGTAGCTGGGGCAGATGAGGAGATTCATGCGAGGCCCTTCCATCTGGTGACGGGCCGGCGCTGGCAGGGCAGCGCCTTTGGTGGTGTCAGGGGACGCAGCGAACTGCCGGACTATGTGGCCATGTTCATGGATGGCACCTTGCAGGTGGAGCCCTACATCACCTGCACCATGCCCCTTGGTGAGATCAACGAGGCCTTTGCCCTGCTGGAGCGGGGCGTCAGCCTGCGGACCGTGCTCACGTTTCCCTGACAGGCTTTCCAAAACAGCAGCATAGCCTGTCCAGCAGGTGCGCTGTTGTTTGCAGAAAGTATGTGCCGCGAGCCTAGCCATCCAGCCGGAAATAACCGATGGCCCTGTTGAGCTCGTCCATGGTGG
>WOYI011378835.1_pt1 | contig 14278 bp, 12 predicted proteins | sample 6423411 | NCBI WGS metagenome assembly WOYI01 (sample SAMN13441803, study PRJNA592873) | oil field metagenome | biome: oil field; feature: oil-well bore; material: oil-contaminated soil; isolation source: oil-contaminated soil from oil-well borehole | place: Germany: Wietze | collected 2016-10-18 ...
GAGGCAACGCCTCCTCTTTCCAGGGCTTGCCCTGGGGTATTGATACCTTTCATTTCTGCTTCTCACTATCAATCAGATCGTAAGATCAATAATCTCTTCCCAGGGAGCACCCTCTTTTCCGAAGTGCCCGTAGTTCACATTCTTTTGGTAGATAGGGCGTAACAGCTTGAATGTGTTAATGATACCTGCTGGTGATAGGTCGAACTTATGCCTGACAAGGTCTTCCAGCTTGCTGTCCTCCATAGTGCCTGTACCGAAGGTATCGACAAAGATGGAGATGGGGTAGGGAACTCCGATGGCGTAGGAGAACTGGACCTCACAGCGTTGGCAGAACTTGTTGGCAACCAGGTTCTTTGCAACAAAGCGGGCCATGTAGGCAGCAGACCTATCGACCTTGGAGGGATCCTTGCCACTGAAGGCCCCACCACCATGCCGGCCCATCCCACCATAGGTGTCTACGATGATCTTCCTTCCTGTAAGGCCGGTATCCCCTGCGGGTCCACCAATGACGAACCTGCCGGTTGGGTTTATGTAGTACTTGGTCTCAGGGGTAAGCATTCCTGTCTGTTCCAGCACAGGCTTGATGACCTCTTCTGTAAGGAAAGTGACTATCTGGTCGCGTGAGGCACTCTCCTTGTGCTGGTGGCTGATGACAACCGAATCAATTCTTATCGGCCTGCCATCCTTGTAGACAACAGAGACCTGGCTTTTGGAGTCTGGAAGCAAGAATGATGCTTTGTCGCTTTTCCTTAGGGCACTCGCTTTTTCAAGCAGAGCATGGGAGAACATCACCGGTGCTGGCATCAAGGCCGGTGTCTCGTCACAAGCAAAGCCGAACATCATCCCCTGGTCCCCTGCACCCTGCTGTCCATACAGGCTTGAGGAAGCGGTTACTCCCAAGGAGATATCGGCTGACTGGGTCTTGGTGAGGTTGGTGACCTCCAGGCTCTGGTAGTCAAAGCCACAACCGGGTTCGGTGTATCCGATTTCCTTGACAGTTGCGCGCACAATAGACTCAATGTCTATCTCCGCATTGGTGGTGATCTCACCGCCGACGATGACCCTGTCGGTGGTTGCAAAGACTTCACAGGCTACCCTGCTGTACTGGTCCTGGCTGAGGCATGCATCAAGAACCGCGTCTGAGATCTGATCGCAGACCTTGTCGGGATGACCTTCGCTAACTGATTCTGAGGTAAAGACGTGTGTACCGTTTTCTAACATAAAACCCTTCCTTTAGAGACTGCGGAAGGGGGAACCTAATGCAACATGATGTTGTGCTCCCCTTTTAGCAAGTTTCTTTATTGACGTCTGCAAGCCGGGAGGCTATCAAATCGACGTCATCGAAACTAATAGTACAGAATTTTGGATAAACTTGCAAGGAATGTGTTTGGAAAATATGCATGGAGTGGTTTGGTTATTCTTGACATAACAATAATTGTTATGTTATATAATATGTTATGAACACTATACGCTTATCAGACGACAAGGATCTTCAGGTCTTTATGCACCCTTTACGGCAAAGAATTCTTACCCTGCTCGCAATCCATGGCAGTATGACACCCAAGCAGGTGGCTGATTCACTCTCAATGACCAGTTCAAGTGCAAAGCACCATATCCTGAAACTCGTAGGGCTTGGAACTGTTGAAGTTGACCGTACCGCTCTCATCAACGGGATTACAGCTACCTATTATAAGAGAACCGACGCTACTGTCAGCCTTGGCTCTGTTGAAGGGGGATCGAGGGCAGCCTTGGCCCAGAATTTACTGAAGGAAGTCCAGGATGGATTCTTTTCACAAGATCGTGTCCTTGAGGATGAAGGCGGACATTTTAGGGGAGATATGCTCACCGGAGTCCTGCATCTTAGTGCAGAAGAAGCTGATGAGCTTATTGGCATAATACGTTCCTATATAGCTTCCCATGAGAAAATTGGTACAAAGACGCTGCCCTTTGTCTATTCTTTGGTAGCCTATCATGCCTAGAGCCTACTCTATGAAAAGCTATCTTATGGTTCTCTTTTTGGGATACTTCGCACTGGGCGTATCTATTCCAGCAATGGCTCTTATCATCACAAGCAAGGGTTTCTCATTACAAGATCTGAGTATAGCCATGCTTTGCTTTTCCGTTAGTGTTATGGTCCTTGAGGTTCCCAGTGGCATTTTTTGTGACGCCCAAGGCAGGAGAAAAGGCTATCTGGTTGGGATGCTCTTTACCCTGATAGGGACACTGTTCCTGTTCAGTAGAATCCTGCCGTTGCTATTTGTAGGGTTTGCCTTCAACGGTATAGGAAGGGCCTTTTCCTCAGGAAGCCTCGATGCCCTGCTAATCGATAGCCACCTGAAGGACAACAGGCCTCTTGATGAAGTGATGGTAGCCATGGAGATAACCTCAAGTCTGGCCTTGGCCTTTGGCTCGTTATGTGGAGGTTTTCTGCTTGCCTTTGGAAAGGGTGGAGTGTATCTCACCGATTTACTGCTTCTGGTGAGGGGATCTCTGATTGTCCTTTGCATACTCTTGGTCGCTTTACTTATTCCCAATGACTCTTCGGGTGTAGGAATGAGAAAAACTACGTTTCTTGGCCAAGTGAGGCAATTCCTTGCCGCTGTGAAATCTAATCGATTTTTGCAAGTGTATGTGCTTTTCTCTCTATTGCTTGGAGGCCAGCTGTTCTCCCTCGAAAGCTACTGGCAACCTTTCTTACAGCAACTATTGCACTCTAATTCCCAGATTTGGGTCTTGGGCGTTGTCGGGGGGGCTGTCTTTGCACTAAGCATTCTGGGTTCCTTGTTAGGTAAACGCCTGATGAGATCGGGGAAACCCTCCATCATATTTTTAGGTGCAATACTCTGTGCGTTTTCCTTGGAGGCTTTGTTTTTGCTGGTAAAGACACCCTTACAGTTCATTGCGGTGTACTTTTGCATCTATCTTGTGTTGGGTGTTGTCTCTGTTGTTGGTGGGGTTCTCCTTAATCAAAGCATGGCTTCTGAGGTGAGGTCTTCAGTATTGAGTGTCAACTCGTTTGCCCTCCAAGGAGGGGGTATGCTATCCAACCTGTTGGCGATCGCTTTTCTCGCCTTTTTCCCTGTGAAGGTCTTTTGGGCAGTCATAGCTATTCTGGGCTGTACGATAATGCTCTCTATTTCACGAGTCCTGCTACAGGCTGCGCCAAGTGCCAGTCTCCAACAAAGCCCGTAGGCCGGCAGCCTGCTCCTTGCTGAACTGAGCACCCCTCTGGGTTATGATCTGCCCTGCAAGGATGGAGGCGATGGTTCCTGAATCAGGGATGGAATAGCCCTTGCACTGTCCATACAGAAACCCTGCAGCATAGACGTCTCCGGCCCCTGTGGTATCGACAGGAACAACAGGCCCCTTTACCGGCACACTGAATATCTCTTGGTTGTGGGAGATGAAGGAGCCTTTCTTTCCGTTTTTGACAATCGCTGTCCTGCAGAGCTTGCCCATGGAACGGCAACATTCATAGGGGTCATAGTTGTCAAAGAGGATACGCGCCTCCTCCCTGTTTGCAAATACGATGTCACAGCTCTCTTGGATGATTCTTAGGAAGGTGTCGCGGTAGCGCCCTACTGCAAAGGGGTCGGCAATATCAAAGGATATGGTCGTATTGTGTTTTTTTGCTATTTTTAGAGCCTTGGTTATCGCTTTCTGTTGGCTTTGGGTATCCCACATATAGCCGGTGAAATGAAAGAAATCAGCTTTTGATATACTCTCTTGGGAAACATCCTCAGCCGAATAGAGACGATTTGCTCCGAGGAAGGTGTTCATGCTGCGTTCGCTGTCAGGGGTGACGAGGATGACCGTTGATCCGGTAGGCTCCTTGCCTGTAATGACCAGCTCGTTATGTACGTTGAGATTCTTGAGGGTCTCTGCATATATGCGTCCATTCTCATCATTGCCCACCTTGCCTGCAAGGGTAGTCTCTATTCCCAAATCAGCTAGGGCTATGATGGTATTGGGGCAGGAGCCCCCGCAGGAGAAGGTGGCCTGTTTGGTTTTGCTGAAGGTAAGGAGCTCAGTCATCCTCTCCTTGTGTATCAGGGTCATTGTTCCCTTGTGGATGCCCAAGTTGGTGATGTCACGCTCATCCACACTGATTATTATGTCTATAAGAGGATTCCCTATTCCCAGGACCTTTTTTTCAATCTGTTTCATTTTGAGGTATTCTATCATTGTTAGGTTGCACAATTCAATAACGACTTGCTAATTGGTAGATGTGACAGTACCATGTCTTTGGAGGGACCCATGGCTTCATATAGGATAGAAGGAGGCTTTCCCGCCTCAGGCGAAGTTACTATCAGCGGCAACAAGAATGCCGCCCTACCCTGCCTAGCGGCAACTCTCCTGACAGACGATCCTGTAAGGCTGTGTAATGTTCCAGATATAGAAGATGTGCGCGTCATGTGCAAGCTCTTGGAAAACCTTGGTTCAAAGGTTACCAAAATCGATACCCAGACATTGGAGATAACCAGTGGCAACCGCACAGGCTTGCTTGGCAAGGACCTTGTAGAGGCTGTCCGAGGTTCTATCCTGCTTCTTGGCCCACTTCTGGCCATACATGGGGAGGTAAGTCTCGATCCTCCCGGTGGTGATGTGATTGGGCTGAGAAGATTGGATACCCACTTCCTTGGGCTGTCTTCCTTAGGCGCCTCCTGCCTGTTAGAACCAGATGGCAGGCTGCATCTGAAGGCAAATCATCTCCGGCTCCAGGGAGGGGATATCTTTTTGGATGAGGCTTCGGTCACTGCTACAGAAAACGTCATCATGGCAGCTTCCCTCTCTGATGGGGAGAGCATTCTCAGCAATGCGGCTTGCGAACCCCATGTGCAGGACCTATGCAACATGCTTGTCCGTATGGGATGTACGATAGAAGGCATCGGTTCGAACGTGCTCTACATACGGGGGCAAAAGAAGCTACATGGGTGTGAGTTCACCCTTGGCAGCGACTATATGGAAGTTGGTTCCTTTATCGGCCTTGCCGGGGCAACGGGTGGTCAACTTCTTGTCAAGCGTGTAGAGCCAGAACACCTGAGAATGATACGACTTGGCTTTTCTCGCATAGGGGTGGAGTTCGTACAGGACGGTCCCTCTTCCATTTTGGTTCCCCGCAAGCAAAAGCGAAAGCTCTACAAGGAAGTTGGCGGACACACCGGCAAAGTCGATGACGCTCCGTGGCCAGGATTCCCTGCCGACCTGTTGAGTATCATCACCGTCTGTGCAACCCAAATGGAAGGCTCGATTCTCTTGCATGAGAAGATGTACGAATCTCGGATGTACTTTGTAGACTGGCTTATCCGTATGGGAGCTGACATCATCCTATGCGACCCCCATAGGGCAGTGGTCAACGGACCTTCCCAACTCTACGGTTCGGTGGTGACTAGTCCCGATGTTCGGGCGGGGATGGCCCTGGTCATAGCCGCTGCCTGTGCTGAAGGGGTTTCCACCATAGAGAACATCTACCAGGTTGAAAGGGGATATGAGCGTCTTTCTGAGAAGCTGTTTGCCCTTGGCCTTAGCATTGAACGAATCGGATAACTCCATATTTTCCCTAGAATTCAAGGCTCTATCCACAAACTTGTACCGAAGTTGTCCACAGGTTATCCACAAGCAAAACAAATTCTAGTGATAGGGTAAGGAATATCCACTTCTGTAGCTCCCTATCTCAAGATTTTCTTGTACCACTAAAATTGTAGTTCAACTAACTCCTTTATAACAAATTGCTTACACCTTAATTGAATGGTTTCACCCCAATTCTTATATAAGAAAAATACTATTTCTATAAGTCTGATTATCCTAGTTTGCTGTCGATATTTAGGAAGTTATCAACAGGTTATCCACAGGCTGTACTATTTGTTCCAAGCTTTGATAACTCACGTCACAGCGTGAGTTACAGAGCTCTTCTTGGGATTGAACTTCCCCTTATTGAGGAACTGGTCATTCTTTATTTTTCTGAGATGGAACTTCTTGCTCACAAAGAAATATCCCCCTTGATTGAGTATGAGGGGCAACGTGATTTTGAAGGGGAAAAAGCGCGTTTGCATAAGGAGGAGTTCTCCTGCTCGGGAAGTTGCCCGGGCTGCAGTGGTTGCAAATAACAGTTTTTTCTGATCAGTTCTGAAGAGAGGGGTTTTGTTTCCTTCCCCTCTCTTCTTTATCTTCCCTTTCATTTCTCAGGCAATATCCTCAGGGAGAATGTGTAGCTGTGCTTCCTGCTCTGAACGGATACAACTTCTTTTCAGTGTAGAGAAGAGCTGCCTTACATTCCCTGGCCAAGGGTATAGCTTAAGGAGCATCATGTCCTGCTCTGACATGTGTTTATCTGGAAAGTGCTCCTTAAAGAAATGTTGGCAGAGTAGAGGGATATCCTCAAGATGGTTCCTAAGCGGAGGAAGACAGATGGTGGCATCGGAAATCCTGTAATAGAAATCCTTTCTGAATCGCTTGTCCTCGATGAGAAGTTTGAGATTTTGATTGGATGCTGTTACCAGCCTGAATTTCGAGACCTTGACCTTGTTGTCTCCCAGCTGTCTGTAGCGTCCGGTTTCTAGGAGCCTAAGCATGTTCGCCTGGGAATCCAGGGAAAGGTTTTCAACCTCATCCAGAAACAGTGTCGATTGGTTTGCATCATGGACAAGGCCGGGCAAGTCGCTCTTTCCATCGGTAAAGGCTCCTTTTGTGTGACCGTAGAACATGGAGTCCCCAATTGCTCCATGTAGGAGGGAACAGTTGACACAAATCATGTTTCGTAAGGGGTTTTTGATCCTGTGGATGATGCCTGCTGCAATTTCCTTGCCTGTGCCAGTCTCCCCGTACAGGTGGATCGAACACTCTCCCTTACCATAGAGGGCAAGGGACGAACGGACTTCTTGCATTGTACTGCTGTTCCCTATAAGGCTTTCGGTACTATAGCAAGATGCTTCACGTACACCTTGCTCTTCGCTAAAGCGCAAAAAGAACTGGGAATACTTGAGCGTTTCCTTATGGATGAATTCCACAGGAAAAGAGAGTTCTGGCAGGGGAAAAGGGTGATTTCCCCTATCTAGGAATAGGATTACCCGAACCTTTCTCCTTGTTTGTTGCAGTTCTGACAAGAGCTGGAGTTGAGAACTTGCTCCCAACCTCTCATCTGCAAGAATCCAGGGCTCCTCTTCTGTGTCTGCCTGGACAATAGCGTTCACCAGCTTGGGGACCATGCTGAACTCATGCAAAAACTCATAGGAAAAGTGATGTTTGAAACGATCCTTGAAACGCCAATCGGATGAGACAACAAAAAGAGACATCTTAAACTCCTTCTCTAGCGAAACAAGAAAGGTGAAACTATGTTTCTGCTCTGATAGTGTAGTTTCTCTTTGTGCTGGTCGCTACTCTAAGAAGGAGAGGTGTACCGGTTTACTTTTGGGTTTCCATCAACAGTACCTGGATAGCTGAGAGAGCATAGATGGCTGCTGTCTCAGAGCGGAGGATATTTCCCTTCAGCATGACAGATCTAAAGCCCGAATCTTCCAGGAGAGCACACTCATCATCGGAGAGCCCCCCCTCAGAGCCTATGAGCATGGCAATGGGAGTATCTGGTTGTATGGTTGAGAGAAGTTGGGGGAGGCTTTGTTGTTGGGCTCTGGTGCTTTGGTGGAAGAAGATGAAGAGACCTTTGTTGTCCCAATGCCTGGGGATGTCGGCCAGATTGAGAATCTCTTCGGAGAGATGGGTGGGGATGGGCGATCCGCTTTGCTGGATGGCTTCCTTGATTTGGCCGTCCAGACGTTCTTCCTGAGGTCCGAGGGAGTTGTTTTTCTTGTGTGAATAGTCCTTCACACAGAATTTGCTCTGCACTAAGGTTATCTCTTCGACCCCTATCTCTGTTGCCTGGCGGACTATTGTCTCGTTCTTCTTTCCTTTGCAAAGGCATTGGTAGAGAAAGATCCTAGGGTAGCCGCCTTTGTAGGTGGGAAGGGAATCGGTAGCAACCTCCACTTGGTCTTCCCCAAAGGGGGAGACCGAAAGGATGCTGTTATTCTTTCCTATCTGCTCAAGCGTAAGTAACCAGGGCTTGCCAGCCCTGTCCCGCCCGAGCAGAAGCTCACCGACCTTAAGGCGCAGTACCTTGGTAAGGTACTGGCTTTCCTTGCCGGTGAGAATGAGGGTTTTCTGCTCTCCTGTGAAGGAACTGTCTAGCAGGTACTGCCTCATTTGCCCTGACGGATGAATTCGACTGCACGCTTGAGCTGCTTGTCAAAGACAAGATCGCCTACAGGCCGTTCGTCATAGGGAATTCTTCCAAGATACTCGTTTCTCATGAGGATGTTCAGAATATCCCTTTGTATGCCTTGCCCTGCATGCTGCTCGGAGAAGAGTAGTATGTTCTCTGTTGTCGGCTCTGGATGTTCGTCTGCAAAGGTTGCTAGGGCCTTATCGGTCATCAGCCTCTCGTAGGCAGGAATCTCCTCGTCCTCGAGCTTGATGTCTTCGACCATGATGTCCGGTTCTATGCCCTTCTTATGGATGTTCTCTCCTGTGGGAGTGTAGTAATGCGCAGTGGTAACCTGGGCATACCCCTCCCCAAACTTAAACACATCCTGCACAACACCCTTACCGAAGGTCTTGGTACCGATAAGGGTAGCGCGGTTATTATCCTTCAATGCAGCGGCAAGGATCTCCGAAGAGGATGCTGATCCTCCATTGGTAAGCAAGACTATGGGCAAATTCTCGGGCACCAAAGAGGAGCCTGTGGAAATATAGCGCTGGTCACGATTTGATCCCTTCTTGCCTTGGATGGTGACCAGCGTCTTGTTGGCAGGAAGGAAGATGTTTGCAACTTGCAGTGCACCGTCAACAGCCCCACCTGAGTTGTTGCGCTCGTCGATTATCAGGCCCTTGATGCCTTGTTTTACCAGGTCTTTGATGCTTTCCAGCATCTGTTCACCTGTCTGGGGAGTAAATTCTGAAAGCACAACATAGCCGATATCGCCATCGATGACGTTGCCTTCAACTGTTGGGGTGCTGATCTTTTCCCTGATCAGGCTCAGGTCAAAGGATGTTCCGGCCCTGAATACGGTGATGGTGACCTCTGTTTTCGGTTCTCCTCTGAGCAGTAAGCTCGCTTCATAGCTGGAGAGGTCATCGACCTTCTCTCCGTTGATGTGGCTGATGAGGTCCCCTGCCCTAAGGCCTGCCCGCTGGGCAGGGGATCCTGGGAAGGGGGATATGATGGTAACCATATAGGAAGCGGGGTCAGAGGGGTCCTTACGCTCTGGTGAGGGTTTGTTCAGGTAGGTGCCGATACCTCCATATATTCCTGTGGTTCCTTCCATGTAGTCCGTTGCCTCAGAGGGTGGGACATAGAAAGAGTAGGGATCTTCCAGTGAGGCGACAAGTGCCGAGGCAAGGTCGTTGAATACCTTCTCCTTGTCCACATCCTCAATGTAGATGCTGTCGACATACCGGTAGAGTCGGCCTAGGGCCTCCATATCGGTAGCGATCTTGTCCCCTTGTTTGGGTGCATTCAGCGAGCTGGTTACAGGGGAGGCGATGATTTCCTCTAAGGATCCTGAGGAAAAAAGGGGAATAACGGTAAGCAAAAGTATCAGTGGGAGGCTAAGCCCCAGTATAGTTTTTCTTTTCATAGGACAAATATATAGAATAATGAGAAATTTGGCTACTCTTTGCAGTATTGACCTCTGTACCATTGCACATTACACTTGCCCCATGACCCAATTCCTCATTTTCCCCGGTTGGATTTCTCCTGAAATCATCCCAGGCTTACCTCTACGATGGTATGGCCTTATGTATGTGGTAGCCTTTGCGATAGGGTATGTTTTTATACGTATTCAGGCAAGGAAGAAGGAGGTTGCCCTCGACCAGGACCAGAGCCTGAACTTAGTGCTGGCCTGTATCATAGGCCTTGTGGTGGGAGCCCGTCTCTTCTCTGTGCTCTTTTATGATGGGTCCTTTTACTACTGGACACATCCATGGATGATATTCTGGCCTTTCCAAGGCTCTCAGTTTGTCGGGCTCCCGGGCATGAGCTATCACGGAGGTCTCGTCGGGGCTGTAATAGGTGCATATATCTACAGCAGAAAGAACAAGATGCATTTTTTTGAGCTTGCCGACACCGTCGTGTACGCAGTTCCCCTTGGCTATACCTTCGGTAGGCTGGGAAACTTCATCAATGGAGAGCTCTTTGGCAGGGTTTCCACCAAGCCTTGGGCTATGGTCTTCCCTGACGCCCCCCTCTTCTCCACAAATTACAGTTGGGTGCGCACCCTTTCTGATACGCTTGGCATTCCCTATGTTGCCGGATCGCTGGTGAACCTTCCAAGGCACCCTTCCCAACTCTATGAAGCCCTGTTTGAAGGGGTTGTCCTCTTCTTGATCATGTGGTTCGTCATACGTCCAAAGAGAGAGAAGCAGCCCTATGGGTTTGCCCTTTCTGTATATCTTATGCTCTATGGGATCATACGGTTTGTCATAGAGTATTTCAGGGCTCCCGATGCGAACCTTGGGTATATCCTGGCTTGGGGAAAAGAGAGTGACAATATCGCCCTCTTCCAATCCTTTTTCAACATCTCGATGGGACAATTGTTCTGTCTTGCCATGATAGCTGCCGGACTGGTGATCTATCTGGTGGTACGTAAGACCGATAAGAGGGCGTAGGAGTTTGAATATGTCATCAGTAGAGCAGCGAATAGCTTCCTTGAGGACCATCCTTGAGCGTGAAGGTCTGGATGGTTGGTACATCAATGGAACCGACCCCCACCAAAGTGAATATGTTTCAGAGCGTTGGAAAAGCAGGGCTTGGATCTCAGGTTTTACCGGAAGCGCCGGCTCTGTACTGGTTACCATGACTGAAGCCCTGCTGTGGGTAGACTCACGCTACTTCATCCAAGGGGCACAACAGATCGAGGGTACGTGCCTTAAGCTGATGAAGCTTGATACCGAAGGTGTCAAGGACCCCCAGAGCTGGATGGCCACTGAGCTCCCTGAAACAAGCAGGGTCGGCATCGACGGCTCAACACTGGCTGTCACCCTTAAGGCCGAGATGGATGCGGCATTCAAACAGAGAGGGATAGCGCTGGTTGCCTGTCCTGACTATCTTGAAAAGATATGGGCCGACCGTCCTATAATCCCCCCAACAACTGTTGTTGACCTTCCCAATGAGATCGCTGGTTTCAGTAGGATTCAAAAACTTACAATGACCCGTCTTGCAATGGTGCAGAAAGGGTGCAACTATACCCTGGTCTCCTCTTTGGATGATATTGCTTGGATAACCAACCTCCGCTCTTCTGATGTCTCTGTGCACTCACCTGTATTCCTGTCCTTCCTGCTCATCGGTACCGAGAAAGCCTGGCTTTTCACCGATTTGAAACGGTTCAGCCAGGAGATTCGGGAGGCACTCTCTGAGGAGTATGAGATTCTCCCTTATGAGGATGCAAAAACAACCATAGAGAGCCTCCTAACTGAGGAGGATACCCTCTATTATGATCCCAAGAAACTCAACCTTACCCTGTATGAGGCTACCCTGAAAGCAAAGCATGTAGAGGGTAGGGACTTTACCACAGACTTGAAGGCATGTAAGAATGAAACGGAACTGGAGGGGATGCGCCGTAGCCATCTTCTCGATGGTGTTGCGCTGGTGAACTTTCTTGCCCGTCTTGATACAGAGAAGGGTGTCTATGATGAGATTGGGGTTTCCACCCTGCTACGCAAGCAGAGGGAGCGAGACAAGGCTTGCATAGGGGCTTCCTTCTCCCCCATCTCCGGTTGGGGCGAACATGGGGCGATATGCCACTACAGCGCTACCAAGGAGAGCTCGTCCCGCATTGAGGGTGACGGCCTTCTTGTCCTCGATACCGGTGGCATGTATGAGTTTGGACTGACCGACATAACCCGCACCATCCTGTTTGGCAAAGCCACCGATGAGCAGAAGAGGGATTATACCCTGGTTCTCAAGGGTAATCTGGCCCTTGCCTCTGCTCGCTTCCCTGAAGGGACCTGCGGTTACCAGCTCGATATCCTTGCAAGGCAGTTCCTCTGGCAGCAGGGGTTGACCTTCTTCCATGGTACAGGGCATGGGCTTGGCTTCCGACTCAATGTGCATGAAGGCCCTGCTGTAATCAACACCCGCGCCATCGATGTCCCTTTGAAAAGGGGCATGATCATAAGTGATGAGCCAGGTATATACCGGGAAGGGCGGCATGGTATCCGCATTGAGAACATCCTGACAGTACGTGAGGACATCAAGACAGAATTCGGACAGTTCTTTAGTTTCGAGGTATTGACCATCTGTCCATTTGAACGCAAGTTGATAGAGAAGACCCTGCTCACAGAATCTGAGCTCTCTATGGTGAATACCTACCATCGTTGGGTCTACGAGGAACTGAAGACGCTAGTTGATGAAGAGGCCAAGGCCTATCTGAAGCAGGCTACCCTTCCTCTCTGAACAGAATAAGGAGTTACCACAGTGGTAGAAGCATTGAAAAAGAATTCAAAGATTGAAAGAAAAGGACCTGTTGTCCTCGTTATCATGGACGGTGTCGGGTTTGGTAAATACACAGAGGGTGACGGCGTTGCCGCTGCAATGACCAGAACTCTCAACAAGCTATACAAGGATAATCCCTGGACAAAACTGAAGGCACACGGCGTTAGCGTTGGCCTGCCCTCCGATGAGGATATGGGAAACAGTGAGGTAGGGCACAATGCGATGGGTTGTGGACGGGTGTTCGCCCAAGGTGCAAAGCTGGTGATCAACTCCATTGAGACGAAGGCTATGTTTGAAGGCGCCACTTGGAAGAAGCTCATCGCAAACACCATACAGAAGAAGAGCACCCTGCATTTTATCGGGCTGCTCAGTGACGGCAATGTCCACTCCAACATCAAGAACCTGAAGGATATGATACTCCAGGCTAAGGAGGATGGGGTTTCTACCATCCGTATCCATGCCCTCCTTGATGGTCGTGACGTAGGCGAGCTCAGTGCCCTTGAGTATTTCGATCCGTTTGAAGAGTTCCTCGCCTCCCTCAATGGTGAGCTCTTCGATGCCAGGATAGCCAGTGGTGGTGGGCGCATGCAGATTACGATGGACCGCTACAATGCAAACTGGGATATGGTAAAAAAGGGATGGGAGACTCATGTCCTTGGTGAAGGCCGCACGTTTGAATCAGCCCATACTGCTATCGAGACCCTGCGCCTAGAGAGCAAGGCCATCGACCAGGACCTTCCTCCTTTTGTCATTGCAAAGGATGGCAAGCCTGTGGGAACCATTGAAGATGGGGATAGTGTAATCCTCTTCAACTTCCGTGGAGACCGTGCCCTTGAGATTACCAAGGCCTTTGAGGCTGAGCATCTTGAGGAGTTCGACCGCAAGCGCTTTCCCAAGGTCGAGTATGCCGGTATGATGGAGTATGACGGGGATCTGCATGTACCTGAGCAGTACCTGGTACAGCCCCCTGCCATCGACAAGACCATGGCGGAGTATCTTTGTGCTTCCAAAGTAAGGCAGTTCTCTATCAGTGAGACACAGAAGTTTGGCCACGTGACCTACTTTTTCAATGGAAACAAGACCGGCAAGTTCGATCCCAAGCTTGAGGAATATGTGGAGATTACCTCAGATATTGTTCCTTTTGAACAGAGGCCTTGGATGAAGTGTGCCGAGATTACAGATCGTGTCCTCAAGGAGATTGCCTCAGGGAATTGGGATTTCATCAAGCTGAACTTCCCCAATGGCGATATGGTCGGTCATACTGGTAACTTCCAGGCAGTTGTCTGCTCTATGGAGGGCATGGATCTGCAGATCGAGCGGATCCACAAGGCTGTCATGGCCGCTGGTGGCATTATGGTCATCACCGCTGACCATGGCAATGCTGACGATATGTTCGAGCATGCCAAGGATGGCAGTGTGAAGTACAAGGAGAATGGGGACCCTCAGGCAAAGACAGCCCACTCGCTCAATCCTGTTCCGTGCATCATCTGTGACAGCTCTTACAACGGGGAGTATTCCAAGACCTTACATACTGGCTTGGGAATCAGCAGTATAGCTGCCACTTGCATCAATCTTTTGGGTTTTGAAACTCCAGAAGGGTATGATGAGAGCATTATTTCGCTGAACTAGGCATGCCGGGTTCTATACAGTAGAGATGCTGTATAGAACCCAAACTGGTCAGTACTGGTCCCCATGAATTTAGAGGTACGAAAGCCTTGATCTCACAGTTTCGGCTCCAAGACAGAATGTTATCAGCTGGTTTGGTCAGGGTGGAAGTATTGCCCGTCTATA
>WOYI010263350.1_pt2 | contig 14271 bp, 14 predicted proteins | sample 6423411 | NCBI WGS metagenome assembly WOYI01 (sample SAMN13441803, study PRJNA592873) | oil field metagenome | biome: oil field; feature: oil-well bore; material: oil-contaminated soil; isolation source: oil-contaminated soil from oil-well borehole | place: Germany: Wietze | collected 2016-10-18 ...
TACTCCAAAAGGCATTGAATGGTGCGGAGTTTTTGGATGGCAGTGCGATTTTTGCAGGCTTGCGCATGAAGAAGGACGTGCAGGAATTGGCAAGGATGCGAAGAGCGGCTGAAATTGCTGAAGCAGCACTTTTGGAGACCTTGCACACGATCCGGGTCGGACAAACAGAAAAAGATATTGCCGCGGAATTGCTGGTTCAACTCTATCGCCATGGTTCAGACCAGGAACTGCCTTTCGCGCCGATCGTTTCGGCAGGACCGAATGCAGCAAACCCGCATGCTTCTCCCTCTGAGCGCCGCCTGGAAGCGGGCGATGTGCTCTTATTCGATTGGGGAGCTTCGTTTGAAGGCTATTTTTCGGACATTACACGTTGTTTCTTTGTTGAATTTGTGGATAATCGGATGGTTGAAATTGCTGCAACCGTCCAACGCGCTAATCATTATGCGATTTCTGGGGGGCGGGCTGGTATGCAGGCGAGCGACATCGATACGATCGCCCGGCAGATAATCGAAGAAAGCGGATATGGCAAGTACTTCACTCATCGAACCGGACATGGGTTGGGAATGGAGACGCATGAAGCGCCGTACATCTTCAGCGGCAATAAGTTGGTGTTGGAAGAGGGAATGGTTTTCACGGTCGAGCCCGGGGTTTATGTGCCGGGATTGGGCGGTGTGCGCATCGAAGACGACGTGGTAGTTGATGAAGGCGGTTTAACCTGTTTGACATCGCTGCCCAGGGAAGTAATGACCATCGAGCGCTACCTGGATTTGATGCGGATTTTTGAGAATAAATGAGACTGGCTTATGAGACCCTGACCATTGGTCCCATGGGCAACAACGTCTATTTTTTGGTGGACGAGGATACGCAGGAATGCGTGATTATCGATCCGAGCTTCTTGCCAGAGACCCAACTCGACTTGATCAAAGAAAATGGCTGGAAATTGCGCCAGATATGGATTACCCACGGACATTTTGACCATACCGCTGGTGCGAAAGCGATCAGTGAGGCTTTTGACACTCCCATTCCGATCGCGATACATCCAGAAAGTTTCAAATCCGCAAAGGAAATCCCTTCCGGTGGGATGTTTGGGGTCAGGATTGATGAGATACCGCGGGTGGATATCCCGCTGGTTCACGGTATGTGGTTGGGAATCGACCCGCAGAGCGACGAGAAGGTGGTGGAAGTCAGGGATGTCTCCGGGCATAATCCGGGATCAGTTATTTTTTATTGTCCGGAGCTGAAAGTTGCGATGGTCGGGGATGCGATTTTCAAGGACAGCATCGGGCGCACGGATCTTCCAGGCAGCAACCACCACTTATTACTCAAAAATATCCGTGAGCAGATATACAGCCTGCCAGAGGATACCGTATTGTTACCCGGGCATATGGGGGCAACTACGGTTGGGTACGAAAAGCGCTTCAACCCGTTTGTGAGAGGATAGACCGACTTACTCAGGCATTTCCAAGCCGCCAGTCGCAGACATCCAGTCGATGATGGTTTCGACAGCCTTGGAAACATTGTTGTCGCTAATGTCCACTCGTAATACAGGCAACAGAGAGCGACTGACCAACTCTTCCAATACTTCCTGCTCGCGCTTGAATTGGTCGAGGTCGTCATATTGACTGGGATTTCCGGAGACTTTCAGTCGTTCTTCGCGGGCAGCGGCAAAAGAGTCGGATGAGCGGGTGCAGAAAATCAGGCGAAAATTAAGGGGAAGCAAACGTTCTTCCAGCCAGGTGAAATCAATGTGTTTTCCGTAGGTAAGCCATTGAACCAGTTGGGTGGAAATGTGAAAGCGATCCACTACCCAGGAGTAATATCGGTTCAGCTCAAAGAGTCGAATCCAGGTCTGGTAGGTTTCCATAGCCTGGGCTTCCTCTTCGGGGGCAAAGTTGATCAATCCCCGACCCCAGGGGTAATTGGTAAAGGTGCACCATTCAGCAGAGATCAAGGGCGAATGGTAGCGGTATTTGCGCGGACCGGTGAAGCGTGGGTGGTCGTTAAGATCGAAAGCGATTTCTGTCTTGAAGGTCAACCGGGTTCCTTCCAGGATCACTTTTGGGGTTAATTTGGACATTTCCGCCTCTCTATTTCGTCCTAAATGGAATAATCCTCGACATGGTCATATTCCCAGTAATCCTCGTCATCCAGGTATACATCGGAAGTATGCGGAGTGTGCAAATCCAACCGTTCCTCGACTTTTTCCAAGCGAGCCATCAAGTCTTTCAGGTTGCTGACGATTGCATCAGGCAGAATGGTGTGGTCCAGATCAGTCTGCGTGCCGGTTACCTGCTGCTTACGCAGGATGATCTGACCAGGAACACCGACCACCACTGATTGTGGTGGAACGTCCTTGATGACGACTGCATTGGCACCAATACGGCTGTGCGCACCGACGACGATATCTCCCAGGATCTTTGCACCTGCACCTACAACCACGCAGGATTCAAGTGTGGGATGACGTTTGACCTTCTCCAGGCTGGTGCCTCCCAAGGTGACACCGTGGTAAAGGGTCACATCGTCGCCGACAATGGAAGTTTCACCAATGACAACACCCATACCGTGATCTATAAAAACCCTGCGACCGATGGCAGCGCCCGGATGGATCTCGACCCCGGTGAAAAATCGGGTTATTTGGGCTAGATAACGAGCAAGACCCCTGGCACCAACTTTCCAGAGCCAGTGTTCAAAGTGATGAGCCCAGAGAGCGTGCAGACCGGAATAAGTCAGGAACACATTGAATTTACTGGTAGCGGCAGGGTCGCGCTCAACTGCGCAGCCCAGGTCTTCCGCTATCATTCCGAAAAAACCCGGCTTATCTTCTATGCTGCCGCCACAACCAGGAGGGCAGAGCGAGGGTGATTTTTCAGCTTTTTCCATTCAGTTCTTCCCGTAAATTCGCAAAAAGCAGCGTGGAGAGATAGCGCTCAGCAAAACTCGGCACGATCACCACGATGCGCTTGCCTTTGTATTGAGGGCGGCTCGCCAATTGCAGGGCAGCCCAGACGGCGGCACCGGAGGAGATGCCTCCGGGGATGCCCTCATGTGTTGCCAGCTGACGGGCGGTTAGAAAAGCATCGTCGGCATTGACCTGGATAATCTCGTTGATAAGAGCCCGATTCAAAACTGATGGAATAAAACCAGCACCGATCCCTTGCAGCGGGTGGGGACCGCTCTGGCCACCAGAGAGTACCGGAGAAGCACTTGGTTCAACTGCGACGATCTCGAGAGCAGGGTTGTGTTCCCGCAAGGCTTCGCCGGCACCTGTGATGGTGCCCCCGGTGCCCACGCCAGCTACCAGCACATCGACCCAGCCCTCGGTGTCCTGCCAGATTTCTGGTCCGGTAGTCAGGCGATGGATCAGGGGGTTAGCGGGATTATTGAACTGGTCTGCCACCCAGTAGCGGCTGTTTTGTTGGCGCAGTTGCTCTGCTTTTTCAACAGCAGCAGCCATGCCACCGGATGCAGAGGTCAGGATCAGTTCGGCACCCAGGGCGCGCATGAGCAGTTTTCGCTCGGTGCTGACTGATTCGGGCATAATGATGACAGATTTGTAACCGCGAGCAGCAGCAACATTGGCGAGCCCAATGCCAGTGTTCCCGCTCGTAGCTTCCACCAGGATACTTTCTGTGTTAAGTTTGCCTTTCGCTTCGGCGTCATCCACCATGCTCACCGCGATGCGATCTTTGACACTGTGAGTGGGGTTGAAGAACTCCAGCTTGGCAATAATTTCCACGTCTTGATTAGGATTGATACGATTGATACGCACCAAAGGAGTGTGTCCAACCAATTGTGTCATGTTCTGATAAATTGTCATTTAAAAACTCCAGTTTCCAATTGAGCCAATTAAATAAAAACAGCGAACTGTCTCACACCAAATGCGGAGGAGCGCCGCTGCTGCTGGATAGGCTCAGGAATGTCAGCGCAGGCAGTTAGCTGCTCCGCTCAGGACACAAGCAAAGAATGACCGTAAAATGACTATTCTGGATAACCATACCGATATTATAGAACTGTTGCCGGGTTCGGTCATGATGAATGTATAACAGTCGATGGGTGCATGGGAGAGAATGCTGGGTTCCTCTCGTCTTCGCGTACGAAGTGTGTTGCATAAGAAAGATCAGAATGACAGATGGAGCCGGGTTCAGAAGCGGAATACTCAGAGGGCACCTTGCCCGGCTTGTAACTGATGGTGAAAGGTCTCTTGGTGACTGATAAATTTGAACCGCAGTGCGAGTGGCGAAGTGAAAGGACCTAATTTCCCGCCTGAATTGAAAATGGCATTTGGGTTGGAGCGAATGGACCCAGCAACCATGGAAGGTTATTTTGGTCTTTGTTTCTATTTTTGCCAACTTTGCCTGGCAATCCAGGCGGCTAATTACGGTTTAGGGCTTGTGAGCGTGGAGGAAGCAGAGTTGACTGCCGACTTTTTGCTGACCAAACCCCTTATAGTGCTCTACCATCCTCTTGAGCAAGATTTTGGCTGCTCTGACCAGTTGCATTTTGTTTGCTGTACTCACCTGGCTTATGTCTGTTATTTTGGTGAGGGTTTACCAACCTGAAAATATTTTTTATGATTTTTTTATACGGCTTGAAATGCTGGCAATGTTCCTGGTTGAAATGGTTTTCTTGAGCTTCGGTTTGATGCTGGCAGGTATATCCAAAAGCCCTCGCCGGGTTGGGTCGGTAGCGATTGGGGTGTTCTTGCATTTGTCCTGGCTCTTGTGGTGGTCATCGCCTTTTCCTTAGTTGCTTATGCAAGTTACAGCAAGTTCGATTTGTACATTTAATACCGGCATTGGTCAAAATTTACCAGTGACCAAAGATAAAAAAACCTGAAAGTCTGTAAAACAGAAAAAGCCCTCATGATTATGAGGACTTTTTCAATGCAAGCAATTGTTACTTAGCGTAGCTGACCGAGCGGGTTTCCCGGATGACTGTCACCTGGATCTGACCGGGATACTGCATGGTCTGTTCGATCTCGTTGGCGATGTCCTTGGCGAGCACGTGCGCCTGGTAGTCATCGATCTCTTCCGGCTTAACGATGATGCGAACCTCGCGACCAGCCTGGATAGCATAGCTTTGTTCCACACCTTCGTGGTTGTTGGCAACCGTTTCCAACGCTTTCAGACGCTTGATGTATTGCTCAAGGTCCTCACGGCGGGCACCAGGACGGGCACCTGAGATGGCGTCAGAAGCTTCCACCAGGATTGCTTCGATGGATTCCTGGTCGGTTTCATGATGGTGTGAAGCGATGGCATTGACAATTTTGGGGTTAACACCATGTCGACGGGCGAATTCTGCTCCCAGGAGGGCGTGCGTGCCTTCGGAGTTGTGATCCATGGCTTTACCCAGATCATGCAGTAAGGCTGCGGTACGGGCGACTTCGACATCTGCGCCGAGTTCAGCTGCCAGGATGCTGGCAATTTTTGAGGTTTCCACAGCGTGAGCAAGCTGGTTTTGCCCGTAAGAGGTGCGGTACTTCAGACGTCCCAGCTTCTTAACAACTTCGGGATGCAGACCGTGCACACCAGCCTCATAGACTGCATCTTTACCTGCTTTGGCGATGTCCTCATCCATCTCCTTGCGCTCTTCTTCGAGAATTTTCTCGATATAAGCGGGATGGATGCGGCCATCATTGACCAGGCGGGTGAGCGTGCGGCGGGCGATTTCGCGGCGGACAGAGTCGAAACAAGATACAGTGACGGCTTCAGGGGTATCGTCTACAATCACGTCAACACCGGTTGCCTGTTCGAATGCGCGGATGTTGCGTCCGTTTCGACCAACGATGCGACCTTTCATTTCTTCATTCGGCAGCGTGACGACCGAGGTGGTGACTTCGGCAACCTTATCAGAAGCAACGCGCTGGATCGCATCGGCGATCATCTCTCTGGCTTTTTCCATGCCGGTTTCCCGGGCTTCGGTTTCGATTTGACGGATGATGCGCGCCATATCGGCGTGAGATTCCTTTTCCACTTCTTCAAGGAGAATCGTGCGGGCTTCGTCTACGGACATTTGGCTGACACGTTGAAGTTCAGCGGTACGTTCCTCGTAAAGTTGGTCGATCTCGTTGGCACGCTTATCAACGCGGCTTTGGCGCTTGTTCAGATTGTTTTCGCGCTGCTGCATTTGGTCAAAGCGATAATCGAGTTCTTCACGGCGTTTGACCAGGCGATCGTCTTCTTTGTTGAGTTCGCTTCGCCGATTTTTAATCTCGGCTTCGGCGTCCCGGATAATCTTGAGTGCCTGGTCTTTGGCGTCAAGTTCGGTTTGCTGGGCTTTTTCACGCGCCTCAGCGATGATATCACTGCTGGTTTGTTTTAGTTTTTCTTCTTTATTCTTGCGGATGGTTGAGAAAACCAGGTACCCGATAAGGGCGCCAACCAGCAATGTCAGACCTAACCACACAAAAAGCATGGGATCGGGCCCTGGCGGGTTTTGTTGAAATAAGATTTTCATTGTGTCAGTTGCTCCATTTTCTATTGTTCCACACCTGTCGGTTCTGACCTTTCCTTCCATAATAGCTGAAGGCACTCCCGGACAATTCCATAAGAGAAACCCCGGCGCTGAAGGGCAGCTCCGAGTTTTCGATTAAATTCAAATTTGTCCAGTTTGTGATAACGGCGGCTCAATTTTCTTCCGGCATTGAGGGCTAACTCGAAATCATCCAGATTGGAAAATTGGAGAGCTTGCTCAATCTCAGGCTCGGCAACGCCTTTTTGACGCAGTTCGAGTTTCATTAAACTCTGGCTGCGTGGGCGAAACCTCTGGCGATTGTCCAGCCAGTTTTGGGCGAAATCGAGATCGTCGACCAACTTTTCTTCCTTCAGCCGGGCGATAACATGTTCGATCAAAGCAGCCTCATAACCCTTTTTGTTAAGATAGGCTTGCAATTCCTGCTGAGAGCGGGCACGAAAACTCAGAAAGTGCATCGCCCGGTTCAGCGCGGTCTGGAACTCGTCCTTCTCTTGAAGACGGGTAATGTCTTCATCGCTCAGAGTTCGACCGACTGTCAACCAGGCGGCAGCCATCCTGTCGAGCGAGAAAGCATATTGACCGCCGAGGTAAATGTTTACCCGGTTGCGATTGCGCTTCTGCGCCTGGATGTCCGTGATCAAATTTGCCATTGTTATCAAAAAAGCCAGGGTTCATGACCATGGCTTTAAAGTCCTTGCTTGAAAAGAATAGATGCGTTTTTTTGGAATCGGTTCAGGTTCCGACCACAATTAAGAGTACAGTACTAACTAAATAATGTTAACAATCAACTGCCGTCTCGCCTTTGTTTCATAGCCCTTATGCGATAAGGGCGCAAAATTCCAAAAGTCGGCGGGAGCTACCCACCGATCCACAATCTAATCAATTGTCAAGTGTTTCAAAGTCCACGGTCCACTAAAGAACCATGTACAGGTGTTTTATTCTTAAATAAATTATACAGTAATTATACAAAATTTTGAAACCAATTTTCCTCAAATTTTAACCATTAAAAAGAAAACGCAACACCCTATAGTTTGGAACAATGTGGGTTGCTATAAAGTTATATTCACACGATGACGAATTACCTTGATCTTCGATTTGGGAATTCTCCAGGAAGAGGGAGCATGACTATATTGTTTCGCAGGGAAAAATTCAAGTTTTTCTCTACATTCATCAATAAACCCTATTCTCATGTTAAAATGAAGCTATGCAACAGAAAGAATCCAGCAGTTATTTTGAAACACCGGCCGCAAAAGCACACAAACAACAACGTTTCTGGCAGATTATCTTCCCGGTTGTTGTTTTCTCCGTAATTATGTTGGCAGGGTTGGTCTTTTTGATCATCCGAAATGGCCGCTATAGCCCGGGTGTCCCTGAAATAAGCGGCGCCGCGGCTGTTCTGATAATTCTTCCTGTTTTGTTCATCGCCCTTGTCAATCTGGTTTTGTTAGTTGGTATCATCTATGGTTTGGCCAAATTAAAACCAGTGATTCCACCGAAGGGATTAAAGGTGCTTCAGTTCATGGAAAACGCGCGCTGGAACATTCGGAAAGGGGCTGATATCAGCGTTCAACCCATTTTAAGCCTGAGGCAAAATAGTGAAAAGACAAAACAATTCGTACGAAGTTTAAAAACAAGGCTTTTTGATAAAAGGAAGTAACTCATGAACCAAAAAAATAAAACGATTACCCTGATCGTCGGAACGCTCCTGGGAGCTTTTCTTGGGTATAGAGCTGCCCTAAACTTCATTGAAACCTCTGAGGAAAACTCTGGCAAGATCCCAATCACGGCTTCGCAAGGGTTACAGGTTGGTCTGACAGCTGTCAACGCGCTGAAACAAATCGGAAAAATCAGCCGGAATCCAAGATAAGCGAAGGCACTTAATACATTGTTCGAATTAACCTTTTTAGGCACAAGCGCTTCTGCCCCTTCTATTAAACGTGGTCTTTCCTCGCTCATCGTGCAGCACGATGAGTACCGCTTCATGGTCGATTGCGGCGAGGGCACCCAACGCCAGATCCTCAAGAGTGGGATCGGGTTTAAACGTCTCAATCACATTTTGCTTACCCACGGTCATCTTGACCACATTTTAGGGCTGGCTGGATTGCTTTCAACTTTTTTACGTTGGGAAGCAATTGAAGAAGTCAATCTTTATGGCAGCCGGCATACCATGGAGAGGGTGGATGACCTGGTCAATGGCGTGGTGCTGCGTCGTCAACCGGCACCGATCCCTGTTAATCTTTTTGACATCAAACCTGGTCTGATCTTTTCTGCAGAGAAGTTCCAGATCACTGCTTTTGCTGTAGATCACCGCGGCTCCGGCTCTTTAGGCTTTCGGTTCGATGAGTTTGTCAGACGCCCCTTTATTCCAGAAGCAGCCGAGGCACTGGGGATCCCACCGGGACCATGGCGAAAAGACCTGGTTGCGGGAAAGGCGATCACGCTGGCAGATGGCAGAGTGATCCAACCTGATGAGGTGCTGGGACCGGAAGTTCCAGGGACGAGCCTGGCAGTGGTCGGCGATGTGGGAAGACCGGAGAAGCTGGTTGAACATGTGCGCGGGGTTGATGGGTTGGTGATGGAAGCAACCTACTTGAATGAGGAACTGGATATGGCGGAAGCTTTTGGTCATACGACAGCCGAAAAAGCCGCTAACCTGGCAAAAGAAGCTGAAGTTGGTCAGCTGATTCTGACGCACATTTCGCGCCGCTATCGCGATGAGGACATCCTGGAGGAAGCCAGGTTGGTTTTCCCTCAAACCTTGTTGGCAAGGGATTTCGACAGTTACCAAATTAAGCGAACCGAGTAATCGCGCTGCAACAAACCCTGGACACCGCGGGTGAATTGAACCTGGAGATGCTCATTAGGGTAATGCTCCCCATGATAAAATCTGCTCTACTATGAATGAAAATAAGATAATTCTCGCTTCCGGTTCACCGCGTAGAAATGAATTATTGCGCTTGTTAGGTATACCTTTTATCAAACGACCTGCCGACATTGATGAAAGTAAACAGGAATCGGAAAGCCCCATGCAATACGTGGAACGAATGGCTCGCGAAAAAGGGGAATCCTTTGAAACGCTGACCGACGAGTTAGTGCTCTCCGCTGACACGATCGTTGACCTGGATGGTATGGTTTTAGGCAAACCGGTTGACCAGGAGGATGCAAGACGGATCCTGAAACTGATGCGCGGGAAAACCCACCGTGTGCACACAGCCTTGTCGCTGAATAACGGCAATGAGAATACAGTTATCAGCGACATTTGCCTGACAAATGTGTTGATGCGGGATTATTCTGATGAAGAAATTGATGCCTACCTTGCGCGAGACGATTTTTTGGATAAGGCTGGCGGCTATGCCATCCAGGATAGCCAATTTCACCCGGTGGAAGAGATTGAGGGTTGTTATGCCAACGTGATGGGCTTACCGCTTTGTCACGTCTACCGCCTGTTGAGCCAGGCTGGGCTTAGCTTGGACCCTGGAATTGCAGATATGTGTCAGCGGTATAATGACATCAATTGCGAAGTCTATCCTTCCATATTAAATGAGCAGAAAAATGAAATCGATGTCTAAATATCTGACGATTCTGATCATACTGGTTACTCTGTTGAGTGCCTGCAGCCAGAATGCTGCTGTCACGCTGACTACAGAGCCGACAGTGACAGCGCCTTTGCCTACCCCAAACGTGAGTATCGATACAGGTCCGGATGTTGAAGAGGCTGCCAGGCAATACCTGGAACTCTGGAAGTCCGAAGACTACCAGGCAATGTACGCCCTTTTGAGCCGACTGACCAAGGACGCCATTACTCCGGAAGATTTTGAAGAAAGCCATCGGGATACCGCTAAAAACCTTACAATGCAGGGAATGGATTTTCAAATCTTATCCAGCATGCTGAATATAACAACTGCCCAGGTGAATTACCAAATCGATTACGAAACTGCTTTACTGGACACTGTAAGTCGCCAGACGATCATGAATATGATCCTTGAAGAAGGTGCCTGGCATATCCAGTGGGATACTGGAATGATGCTGCCCGAACTTGCCGGCGGAAATTATCTGGAATTGGTGATTGAAGTACCAGCAAGAGGGAACATTTACGCCTCTGATTCTTCTGATAACTACCCCATGGTATCTTATGAAGATGTTGTGACGGTTACGGTGACACCCGGGAACATTGAAGAAGGCACCGAAGATGACATGGTGGTGCTTTTGGCAGATATCTTTATGCGCACAGAAGACAGTATCCGGGCGGAATATGCCGATGTGGCTGGATATCAATATGCCATCATTGGCGACATCACGGCTGAAGTGGCAGAACAAAATTATGATCAGCTCACTTCTTTTGCGGCTATAGGTCTGGAAAGTTACAAAGCCCGCTTTTACCATGACAGTGGTATTGCCCCTCATGTGACCGGCTATGTCTTGAATGTACCAGTAGAAGAATTGGAATACTACCAACGATTAGGCTATACCGGCGATGAAAAAATTGGTTATTCGGGTTTGGAAGCATGGGGTGAGCAATACCTTGCTGGCACACACGGTGCTGATCTGTATGTTAAAGATCCGCAAGGGCAGGTTCTGACGAAAATCGCTGAATCGGATGCCAAGCCAGCACAATCGATCTACACAACCATCGAGAGCCAACTGCAATATTGGCTACAACAAAGCATGGGTGATAATGTCGGCGCAATCGTCGTGTTGGAAAGAGACACAAGCAAAGTCCTTGCGATGGTATCCAATCCTGGGTTTGACCCCAACGTATTCGTTGGTCCTTCTTACACGTCCTATTCCATCGCAGAAGTGACACAGAATCCCTACAACCCGATGTACAACCGGGCTGCTCAAGGCGTTTACCCGCCAGGGTCCGTTTTCAAAATTGTGACCATGGCTGCCGCCCTTGAAACAGGCGTGTTTACCAAAGATTATCCTTATTTCTGCGACAGTCTCTGGTACGAGTTGGACGGCTGGGTTGGGAAGGATTGGACCTACGATAAAGGATATGGTGCTTCAGGTTTGCTGACGCTCCAACAGGGTCTTATGCGTTCCTGTAACCCCTGGTTCTGGCATATCGCTTATACGCTCTGGAACGATGGATATCATACTGCCATCCCGGATGTAGCGGCTGGATTTGGGCTCGGAAAGCCAACTGGAATTGAGATCCCTGAATTTGAGGGCAACATTAACATGACGCCAGCCGATATTAATGAATATGTTCAAATGGCAATCGGTCAGAGCACGCTGCAGAACAGTCCCCTGCAAATTGCGAATTTTGTAGCCGCGGTCGGCAATGGCGGCACGCTCCATCAACCTACGGTGGTTGAGCGGATTGGATTGACCGGGCAGGAACCTGTTTACCTGTTTGCGCCAAAAGAAATTGGAAAGTTACCAGTCACTCAAGAAAATCTTGAAGCCATCCAACAAGCGATGACCATGGTGATTCGCAATCCAAGTGGTACAGCTAACTTCCAATTTGAAAATTATCCATACAATATCGCTGCTAAAACCGGAACGGCTGAAAATTCAACCGGTACACCCCATGCCTGGTTTGCTGGCTATACTTTTGAGGAAAACCCGGATCGCCCGGATATCGCTGTCGCAATCATTCTTGAAAACGCGGGAGAAGGTTCCGAAATGGCGGCACCACTTTTCAGACGGGTCGTCTCGCTTTACTTTTCTAATATGGAGAACGCCGGAGGTCTGATGCCCTGGGAATCTGCTCCGTATATCCCAGCCCAACCCGATGAGGAATAGATGCGCATAGATCGTGAGGCGCATGCCTGAGCTGATCCAGGGATTGGTGATCCGCACTCAGGCGGGATACCAGGATGTACACACTGACGCCGGCGATTATCGTTGCCGGTTGAGAGGTCGCTTACGCAAGGGTCGGGCGGAAGGTGACCTGGTGGCGGTTGGCGACCAGGTGATGATTGACCCGCAATCTGATATGACTGGCAGTATCGAAAAGGTTCTGCCTCGTAAGAGCGTCTTCTCGCGTCAACTTTCCGGAGTCAATTATGACTACCAACAAATAATCCTGGCAAATGCCGACCTGGCAATGCTGGTTTTTGCTTGTGCCAACCCGGAACCCAGGCGGAGGATGCTTGACCGTTTCCTGGTGGTAACGGAGAGAGCGCATATCCCGGCAGTCATTGTTGCTAATAAGGTAGATTTGTGCGGTTACGAAAAAGCTCGTGAGATCTTCTCTCTATATGAAGATATTGGTTATGATGTAGTGTATGTTTCTGCAAAGACTGGCGAAGGCGTGGAAGAATTACGGCGATATCTGGCTGGTAAACTGACTACCCTGGCAGGACCGTCCGGCGCGGGAAAGTCGAGCCTGATCAACCGCATTTTACCCGGTGTTAAGCTTGGAACCGGCATAGTTGGGCAGGAATCGGGAAGAGGACGCCATACTACCCAGGTTCGGCAATTGTTTGCCCTGCCTGGTGGCGGCTATATTGCTGATGTACCCGGCTTGCGAACACTGGCTTTATGGGATATCGAAGGCGAGGAATTGGATGCCTATTTCAAGGAAATTGCTCCCCTTGTTCCAGACTGCCAGTTTAACGACTGCAGTCATTCGCACGAACCCGGATGCGCCGTCCGGCAAGCAGTTGCCAGTGGAAAAATACACCCTGCCAGGTACGACTCGTACCTGAGGCTGCGATTTGGCGGCAACGCGATAGAGGATGAAGAAGAATGAAAAGATCACAAACGATACTGGTAATGTTGATTCTGTGCCTGCTTTTAGCTGCTTGCGGCGACAATCAACCTGAAATCAATGCTTTGCCTACCCAAATCACCGCTGCTCAGACAGCGACCCTGGCTGCCACCCCAACTGCGACTGAAGTCCCACCACAAGTATTGAATGTATGCATGGCTGAAGAGCCTGCGGGACTGTATCGCTATGATGGCAATGAGAATCTGGCGAAGAAAAGCGTGTTTGCAGCCATCTATGTTGACTTGCTTGAGACAAACCCGGAGACAAACCAGAGCCTGTTCTTTGAAAGCATTCCCACAGAAGAGAATGGCGGCATCGTCATTCAGGCGGTGCCGATCAAGGTCGGTCAACCAGTCTTGGATGCCACCGGAAATGTGGTTTACCTGGCTGAGGGCACCAAAATCGAACACGCACTTGATTACTCGATCGAAAATCCAGTAGAGTGGAACTTTGAGCAGGAATACCAGATGAACCAGTTTACAGTCACCTTCAAATTGCTCGCGGATCTAAAGTGGTCTGATGGCGAGCCCTTGCTGGCGGAGGATTTTGTTTTTTCCTATCACTTGTCAGAACAAAGCAGGCTGGGACACTTTCAATGGGCGCTTGAACGAACCGACAGTTTTATCGCTCTTGATGAGCATACCCTGGTTTGGACAGGTATCCCGGGCTTTGTTCCGCGCGACCTTGAAGATATCCTATGGGAGCCAATGCCTGCCCATCAAATAGGTGAATTATCTGATTTCGAACTTCTCAGCGCTAATGTCACGACCCGTATGCCAGCAGGTTGGGGGGCTTACCGGCTCGTCAGTTGGGAAACGGGCAGCCAGATCGCCCTTGAGAAAAACCCGAATTTTGTGCTGAACGAGCAAGGCGTTCCGGCTTATGATCAGTTGATTTTCCAGGTCGAGCCAAGTTTGGACGCGGCATTCCAAAGACTGGAGACAGGGCAGTGTGATGTCCTTGACATGACCTATCATCTTGAAGCTCTGGATAAGAGCCAGTTGGAAGACTTGGCGGTTCAAAACACGCTGATCGCAGAAAATTGGGAACCTGTACAGCAGCTGGTGTTCGGGATCCAG
>WOYI010255230.1_pt1 | contig 14247 bp, 14 predicted proteins | sample 6423411 | NCBI WGS metagenome assembly WOYI01 (sample SAMN13441803, study PRJNA592873) | oil field metagenome | biome: oil field; feature: oil-well bore; material: oil-contaminated soil; isolation source: oil-contaminated soil from oil-well borehole | place: Germany: Wietze | collected 2016-10-18 ...
CCTTTTTCCCGGGAGGAATGTTGCTTCCATTGGGTCCGATACCGGAATACAGACGGTCCTCGAACACACGGTACTGCGCACATGCCTGACCGAAGTACAGCGGCGACGTGAGGATGAGCCCATCGCATTTCCTGATGCTTTCGATCAATTCCGAGATCTCATCCCTGAGTATGCACCTGTCGTTCTTTTTGCAGTAGTTGCAGGCTTTGCACGGATTGAGGGTCAAATCCTTTATGTGGACGAACCTGACTTTGTTTCCTTTCTTCTCTGCGCCCTCCGCAACAGCTCTTGCGATGGTCTCCGAGTTGCATCCGGTCCTCGGGCTACTGATGATTGCGATTATGTCGGACATTTTATTTTTTCTCTCGGCCTCGGCCCACGGTTGGTAAGTAGATAAAGATTTAATATTCTTTTGATACTGCAAACTCATATCATGGATCCGCCAAGGTATGACTGTGCCGCAGACGCCACGATGTCTGTCATCGAAGGCAGGTGGAAGACCACCATCCTATGTCTTCTGGTCAAACACGGCACCCTGCGCTTCTCAGAGATCAGAAAAATGATACCGCCGATATCTCCGCGGATATTGACCAAGCAGCTACGGGAACTGGAGTCCGACGGGATAATCGACCGCAACGTAACGGGGGATAGATTGTCCAAGGTGGAGTATTCGCTGACCGACAGAGGGCGCTCCCTCGGCCCCGTGCTCGAATGCTTGGCGGAATGGGGCCTCGAAAACATGTTAAAGGAAATTGTGCGGTTGAAGTGACCGCATTCATATTCCCGATGTCGGCCGTGCCCGTTTTTAATAGGTACACCTGCATGTCGCCACGGTAAGATGGACTACAGGGTGGATATCATAAGCACCGAACGCGTGCGAGAGCTCAAAGAACGATATTCCGAACGAAAGTTCTTCACGTCGAAAGCAGACATATGCGGGGTCTGTTTCCAGCTTTATACCGAAAATCGGGAATATCTCGAGATGTGGACCGAGAATTTTTACGCGATGGGGGACCATGTGCGGTCCCACGCCCGCGCATACGAGGTGTCGGATCCCGGCGAGGATGCCCATGTTGACTACGATCCTCTGTCGTCCACGGTTTTTATTTTCAACTTCGATTACTACGGATGGGTTAAGAGCATCGCCCTGGGCGTCACGGGTAATCTGCTGGAGGACGTCCATGATATCTACCCGATACACGGCGCGGTCATCGACATAGACGGCTCCGGCGTGACACTTATCGCGCCCTCGAAGACAGGTAAGACCACCCAGTCCTGGGGGCTCCTGAGGATGGACAACGCTCGTTTGATATCGGACGACTGGTACTTTGTCGTTCTTGGGAACGGGAGACCGACCGCCCTTGCTTCCGAGAAGAACTGCTATATCGATGCCGACATCGGTGACGTCTGGGAAGAGTACAGGCCGCTTGTCGCGTGCACCGAGTTCGATAACAAAGGGCGGTGCGTCGCAAACATAAGATGGGTCCGTGGCGAATCGTCCGTTATTCCCTCTACTTCGGTACGGACCGTGATATTCCTTAAGCGTGACCAATCAGAACCCGTACTAGAGACGGAACTTGACACCGACCAGGCGATAGAATACATGCTTCGAAACGACATGTGCAACCCCCATCAGCTTATACGCACCGAGGACAAGATGAAACTGAGGGCCGATTTCCTGCGGAAATATTTCGACACGTGCAGGATATTCTTGATCAATACGACCGGATCGCCCGAAGAGACCCAGGAAAGAATAAGGAAGCTTATAGCGTAATCCTGTTCCTCGATTTTACGGGAATACAATATGCCAGATTTAAAGAATTTTCATCAACTTCACATATGTACTCCGTAACTTCCGCGCCTGCGGAGACGGCTTCTCCCAGTGCGATGCCGAAATCCCCGTGCATCTCGTAGTTCGGAGTGAAATGATCTGCCTCCGACATCTGCACCACAAAAACAGATAATGCTCCATATCCCTCTGAAACACAATGTGCCAGACCACTTCTTAGGTGCTTGATTCCTCTGTCTGTGGGCGCATCGGGAAAAGGGCCCTTCCATCATTTTCCAATGTCATGCCTTTGACCTCAGCGAATATCTTCTTTTCATTCTCCCCGATATAGAAGTCGAAACGCGAATCTCCGTGCCCTGCCTTCATCCCCACAAGTGCCGGGCCATTGCAGATTCTGCCGAGGGATATAGCCTCCGCATATACCGCATTGGGCACTTGTGAATCGATGTTGACAACAATATTCCTTTGCAGGCCGAAACAGGGTCATAGGACGTCTTCCTTTCGAGATGGTCGTAATGTACCAGAATTACCTTTGTACCCGGTATCAGGATCTCTCTGCAACGTCCCATGTTGTTTACGTGGCAGATTGTCTCACCATCGTCAAAGTCACTTTCGCGATGAATCGGTTCGGCCTCTCGATGAACGTTGAGCCAACGGTGTTGGGATATCTCATCTGATCCAGCCTAGGACCTTGACCTCTTTCCTGGGCTTTATCGGCGTCCGTACGGAGGGCCACCCCAGTGTTATCGCGGCCAGGTACATATAATCGTCCGGAACGCCCAGGTCCCTGCGGAATCCCGTGTCGCGCCCCAGTCCCTGGGCGAACCCTATGAAACAAGTTCCGAGCCCCATGGAATGGGCTGCAAGCATTATGTTCTCGGCTGCGATCGACGCATCTTCCACCGGCTCCACGGCCTCGGGCGAGGCGAAAATGAATATCTGCACCGGAGAGTTGAAAAAGATATTGAAGTCCTCGCGGGAAAGCATATCGATAATGCGCTCGTCCGGATTGCACTTAAGCTTCTCACCCTCTATCCTGAGGTCCTTCGCCCTGTCGGAGTATTCCTTGGCACGCTCTTTGTTCTCGACCACTGCAAAAGCCAGGGCCTGCCGGTTCATTGCATTGGGGCCGCGGAATCCCGCTTTCAGAAGCTCCATGACCGTTTCTTCCGGAACCTTTTCGTCGGTGTATTCACGCACGGATACGCGGGTGTTGATGTTCTCCAGGATCGGATTCATAGTACTGTATCGCCGATGTACGTAAAAACTGATTGCAATCTTCAATGAACAATCGTGAAAAGCGCGGGGGACCGAAAAAAGATTGGAATCCAAATCTGACGATCTGGCTGGAGTTGAAAGCGCGGAGGGAGGGATTCGAACCCCCGGGGCGAGACGCCACCGGTTTTCAAGACCGGCGCCTTAGTCCAGGCTGAGCTACCTCCGCTCGCACGGATAATAAAGGACTCCATATTTAACGGGAACTCTCGGGATCCGGGATTTTGTGCGTTCGGTCTCGCGGTTCCGGGATCTTCAGTCGCTTAAAACCGACCCCTTCTGCTCTGTCGGCCATATCTTTTCACTGTATGTCGTGAATATAGTGAACCAGATCGTTTCCATTACCAGAGATACGGCACAGGGTACTGCGGCCTCGGTCATCCCTGCAAGGAGCACCATGCTTAGGGAAACGGCCATCCCGGAATTCTTCCATACCGTGAATAGAATGTAGATCATTCCCATGTCACGGTCAACGCCCGATCTTTTCAGAACATATGTCGCAACTATGCCGAGCACGAATATCTTAACGAAACATGCGAGGATTATCCAGAGCACTATGTCGAGCTCCGAGATGATGTAATCCCTGTTGGACCCGAGCGCCAGGAACATCAGCAGGAACATCATGATATTGATGAACACGATCTTTCCGCGCCGCGGAAGAGAAAAACGCTTCAACACCTGAGATGCGACCAAGGGTATCGTGATGAAGAGCACTATGTACCGCAACACCTCGAGAGGGCTCACGGCCGAGCCCAAAAGGGCCCAACTGATCAGAGGAGTGATCGCCAGGGCCGAGATATAGATCGCACTGGTCATCATAACCGTTGCCTTGGTGTCACCGTTAAGATAGAGGGAAGCAGAAACGACCGAAACCGCAGAAGGGACTGACGCAAGCATGACCCAACCGTACCAGATCGCTGTGCTTGTGGGTATGAACATCGAACCGATGATTATCGTTATCACGGAATTGACGACAAAACAGCAGACTATTCCCCAAAGTACAGGTTTCCGGTAACTTTTCACATCATCCCTGCGGAAGGTCAGCCCGTCCAGGGAAACGCTCATCTGCATTATGAGCACGATTATCATTACGGACGATGCGACCTCACCTATGGAGCCGAACAGAAGGGCGGCGACGAAACCCATTGCTATCCATACCTTGAGATCCCCGAGGACGTCGATAAGGGCCATCGTCGTACGCCAGAACCATGTCGGATTTATTCTTTGTCGAAGAACCGCTCTGCGTCCGCAATGGGGTCCTTCGTCAGACGTGCGTCGAGGTCGGAGGCGTATCTCGCAGCTCGTTTGTCCATGATCACGCACATACCCCTGTCGGTCTCGGTTCGAATCAGACGGCCGATCGCCTGTTTTATCTTTCTCGTGGCCGGGGCCTCGCTGACAAACTTCCATCCGGAACCCTGGCCGAACCTTTTGTCATAGAGTTCGGAAAGCGCGTTGGCCTCCAGGGAGGGGGGCGGATAGGGTATACCGATTATCACAGCCAGAGAAAGCTCTTCGCCGGGGAAGTCCATTCCTTCCGCTATGGAGCCCCCCATAACGCTGAAGAATACGCCGTCACGACCCTTTTTAAACTGTGCCAGCTCTTCCATTGTACGGCGTGGCTGACCTGAGCATTCCCAATACATCGGGCGGGCTATGTCGCGTTCCAGAAACGGCCTCATCTTGTTCATTGTTCCATAGGATGTAAAGAAGACGAGGGTGTTCTTGTTGACCGCATTGCAGAGCTTGGCGGTCCTGCGCTCTATCCTGGAGAAGATGCTCGGGTCCTTTTTCATCTCGTCGTATTTTGTGGTGACGTCATTCATGTAGACGACGAGACGGTTCTCTCTCGGAAACGGGGACGGATAGGTCTTGCTTACCGTTCCCGTGGGAAGTCCCATTGTCTTGACATACTGTTCCAGAGGGCGCAGGGTGCCCGACATGTGCACCCCTCCGTCCAGGCCCCGCATGAAATCCGACACGTCGGTGGGTTCCACGCATGCCGCGTAAAGATAATCCCCGTCGTCGCTGGTCTTGATCGATTTGATGTAGTTGCTTCCCGTTGCGCCAAGCCAGCTCTGCAGGGATATGGCCAGAGTATCTATGTCCGATACCTTGTGGTCGTCGCTCTCCGACAAGAGCACCGTCCTCTCGGAGCCTATGGCGGCCATGTTCGAGATGGCGATATCTAAGCTTTTCTCGCCGATACCATATTTCTGGGTCAGCCCCTCCTTGAGAACGTCCCCTTCGATTATTTCCTCTTTCTTTCCAAGTTCGAGCTTGTCGCCGGCAGTTTTCTTGATGATGGACTTTATCTGCTTCAGGAAATCCTCCAGTTTTATCCCCTCCCCTACGGAGGCGGTCTTGAAGGTAGTGCATTCGTCTATCGCCGCATCCACCATTCTGACCGATATGCGGAAGCTCTCCTGCTCCCTTGCCGCATCGATTATGTTGTGAGCCTCGTCGACTATCACGACGATGTCTTTGCTGTCTACGTCCATATTGCCCATGAACATGTCGCGGATGTTGTCCGAGAGGATGTGGATATAGGGCGCCACGACAACGTCGGCGGACTTCATTATCACTTTTTTAGCCTCGTAGGGGCACACACCCCTCGCCTCGCAATAGTTGTCCAGCTGGTCGGAGGTCGGGAATTGGGTCCTGCAGTAGTCCCATACCGCCTCGATCATCTGGTTCGTACGCCCGTAATACTTGCATTTGTCCCCCTTTCCCCGCTTGCGGTTCTCGCACAACGAAGAAAGGACGTTCGCGGGGAGGGACTCGTTCCTGAAAAGAAGGCATGAACGTCCGCGCCCCGTTATCGGCAGGCCCGACACGGGCCTGACCCTGGATATGGCCTTCAGCTCGCTCATCACCTGATTGCTCTGCGACACCGTTCGGGTGAGGTACACGACCTTCTTCTTTCTGGGAATGGCGTGCTCCAGTGCGGCGGATAGAGAAACAATGGTCTTGCCTGTACCGGTCCCGGATTCCATTACGATATGACGTGAGGAGTCCAGACAGCCCCTGATGTCGCTGATGATCGATATCTGTCCGGGACGCGGAACGTACGGCAGGTAGGGGGCCGCCTCGTTCTCGGTTTCGGCGAACGCCGGGGTATCTTCAAAGAATGTGTCTTCGATGCTGTCTTCCGTTTCCAGAAGACAGCTCTGCGCACTGACAGCGTCCTCGCTCAGCCGGGCGCCGCAGATACGGCAACGTTCAGCTCCCGGAAGGTTCAGGCTCTTGCAGCGTTTGCAGAACAGACCTTGCATAATTCCGATAATGCCGTTTCTGTTATAACCGTTCCCCGGGGGTCCCCCCGAATATTCCGAAAGTGGGAGGTCCGCCCGGATCAGAAACGCTCTCCGTCGTCCTCGGCGAATTTGACGGCCGCTTCGCCGATGTTCAGCTCCAGCGCGCGGAGGAGATGCTTTTCCGCCTCTTCTGACTCGTTCATCCCCATGAGTATCTCGGAGACCTCCCTGTGGACCTGCATGAGCAGCTCCCTGGTCTCCGGGCGGTGGAACGAAAGCATCACTTCCAATATCGCGATCGCGGCCTCGTAGTCCCTGACGGCATCCTCGAACGATTCATCTTCGACCTCCAGGTCCCCTCTCGACACGAGTGCGAATATCAGCGCCATCTCGTCATCGAGGGAGTTTTCGCCCATGAGCTCCTGGCAGACGGATATGGAACGGTCGTAGTAATCGAGGGATTCTTCCTTTCTGCCCATTTCGTGCTCGGCCTGCCCCATCAGGTTCAGGGCTTCGACGTAACGGTTCTTGGACCATGCGTCGTTCTTGTCGAACAGCATCTTCTCCGCTTTGATGATGAACGGTGCCAAGTTTTCAGGATATCCCTCGTCTAAAAGGTCTTCGGCGCAGGATATGCACATTTTTATGATTCCCCGCTCGTCGAAATGCCTCGAGCCTGAACTGAGCTCGTCCAGACGTTCCGATGCTTTGGCGTAGTCCTCGGCCATTCCTGCGGCCCCGTCGGATGTTTGGATCTCGCCCCTCGAAACGTACGCCTTGACATAGGTGCCGGCATCGACACTTTCCCCCAGGGACTCCATGAGGTCTATGATTTCCGCCGCGTCGTCGAAGTCCGTCATCGCCGAGATGAAGGAATCCATCATCGAAAGAACGCATCCTCTGTTCACGTATGCCTCGAGACGCTGCTCGTTGGTTCCGTTCTCCTCGTACTCTTCCACCTTTCTGTTATAATCTTCGAGTGCCTCTTCGAGGTGCCGATCGGACTTTCTCATCACCTGTGATGATAACGGAGGATGCTAAAAAACATTGCAATCGCAACGGCATTAAGACAGCACCGTTGTTTTGTCGTTCACAGAAGTTTTTATTAGTTTGTCGCAATGCATTGCGGTATGGCCCAAAAGAAGGTCGTCGCAATCCATGACATCTCATGCTACGGGAGATGTTCGCTCACGGTAGCTCTGCCGATCCTCTCGGCCGCCGGCATCAACACCCCGGTCATCCCGACCGCGGTTCTGTCGACATACGTCGGACCGTTTCCGAACTTCACATACCGGGACATGACGGAGGATATCATTCCGATCGTCGAGCACTGGAGAGATATGGGTTTCGAATTCGACGCGGTATACACCGGGTTCCTGGGCTCCAAGGACCAGGTCGACGTGGTCAGAAAGGCGATCGCCATGCTGAAGGGACCGGATACCAAAGTGTACGTGGACCCCGTCATGGCCGACAACGGCGAGCTGTACTCGACGTTCGGCTCTGACTTTCCACCCGAGATGCGCAAGTTGTGCGGGGATGCCGATATAATCATGCCGAACATCACCGAACTGACACTAATGCTCGGAGAACCGTACAAGGAAGGTCCCTACTCCGAAGAATACATTATGGACCTGCTCAGGAAGTCTGAAGCCCTCGGGGCCGAAAGGGTTGTGCTGACCGGCGTATATTTCGACGAGGAAGAGCTCGGGACCGCGGCATACGACTGCAGGACCCATCAGGTGCAGTACGTAATGAAGAAGCGCATACCGGGATACTATCACGGCACTGGGGATATCTTCGGTTCGGGGCTGGTTGCGGCCCTGGTCCATGGATGGTCGCTTCCCGATGCGGTCGATATCACCGAGGACCTGACCATATCGAGCATCCGGAAGTCCGTCGAGGACGGAGAGGATATCAAAAACGGCGTCAACTTCGAATCCAGCCTGAGCGCTTTCGGCGCCAGGGTCACCCGCGTCAGAGGCCACCGAACGGTAACGGAAAAGAACGACGTGGTGTAGACAAGCTCGATGGCGTCCGAGATCTGGCATGAGGCCTACGCGGATATGGTGACCGAGGATCAGACTGAATACATGCTTGGGAAATATCTGTCGACGGAATCGATCGAGAAGCAGATCTCCGAAGGCACCGTCTACGAGTTCATTATGGAGAACGGCAGGGACGCAGGATTCATCGCATACAAAAAAGACGGCGGAAGGCTGTTCCTCAGCAAATTCTACATAGAGAAAGATCACCGGGGCTCTGGCCTGGCCGCTTACTCCATGCGCCATATCGCCGATGTCGCCGACAGGATGGGGCTTACGTCCGTATATCTAACGGTCAACAGAGGAAACGCCAGAGCGATCTCTGCCTACGAGCATATGGGGTTCGTCGCCTTGGAAGACGTCGATACGGATATCGGGAACGGGTTCTTGATGTGCGACCACGTGATGGAGCTGCCCGTCGGCAAGCGCTGAAATACCCTTGCATCATCGGCATATGTGAATTCCGCCGGCACGGCAGCCGTCCTATTGACCGTCATATTCGCCATTACGGCATGTTAAGCCTTGCGACGGACGGCTGCAACGGAGGCGGATCGACCGACGATGGGGCCCGGTGCGGAATAACGGTCTCGTACGACGATAATATCGAAACGGTGACCGGGCAGGGCACTTTCGACCAAGGCACGGTCGTATCGCCCGCAACGGTCGCAAAGCCGTATCATGTCCTCGACGAATGGAGCGGAGACCATGCTCTCGTCGGTCGTCCATTTCCTGCACCGTCAAAGGAGATGCGGAGCTCCCCGTAAGCTCTGCGATCGAAAAGGATGCGGGCTTAACATTTACGCAGACCGGATTTATGGAGCCGTTCTCTTTCACCTGCTTTGACATGTTCTCGCCTTACCAGACAGATACGTGGTCGGCAATGGGCATCTGTTCCGATGGCGGCGAAGAGGGCCTTGAATGCGAATACGGCGAGAACGCTCCGGGCTTTTTGGTCCTCACCGTCGATGGCAATTCCGGAAGGCTCGCCGGCCTTCGGGGCATGACGATGACCAACACGTCTTCATATCCCGAAAACAATTCGCTCAGCAGTTACATCGAGACGAGCTCGTACATATGGGAAGATTACAGCCCGGTCGACCTCAGGTATAGCGGATACCCTATGCTCCCGGTACTCGACGCCGGAATATTCGATTCGAGCGGAGGCGCCGTCATCCCCGGCCCGGAGGGCAACTTCGACGGATGTCCGGGCCTCATGTTTTGCGATACGACAGACGATCCTTCAGACGGCCGCGGCTGCAGCCAGGGAGGATCTCGCTGGTTTGGAAGATTACAGCCCTGATGCGACCCCCTGCCTGTTTCCGTCTTCGTCAACCGAATCAAAATCAATCTATAATCTATCGTTGTTGAACAGCCGATATGTTCATACCTACCACGTTGCAGGAGGCCGAAGAAAGGGGATGGAAATCCCTCGATATAATCCTGATATCAGGGGACACATATTACGATACATCTTACAACGGTAGCGCAGTGATCGGCCACTGGCTCATCGATAACGGATACAAAGTGGGGATAATCCCGCAACCCAAAGAAGAAGATATCGGCAAGCTCGGAGTTCCCAATTTGTTCTGGTCGGTCTCGGCAGGCTGCGTGGATTCCATGGTCGCCAACCGCACCCCTACCGGGAAGATCAGGAACGACGACGACTTCACTCCCGGAGGCATAAACAACAGACGTCCGGACCGGGCCACCATAAGCTATACGAACATGATCAAAAAATTCTGCAAGGACAGGCCCATAGTCCTAGGCGGGATAGAGGCCTCCCTCAGAAGGATAGCCCATTACGATGTGTGGTCCGATTCTGTCAGAAGAAGCATACTTTTCGATGCCAAGGCCGACTATATAACTTACGGAATGGCGGAATTTTCGAATCTGGCACTTGCCGATTCCTTGCGTGATGGCGATGATCCTTCGCAGATAAGAGGTATATGCTACATCTCGAAAGAGATGAAAGAGGGGTACATCGAGCTGCCTTCTTACGAAGAATGCTCCGGGGACATGGAGAAGTTCGCTTCCGCATACCGCGAATTCTACCACAACTGCGACCCGATAACGGCAAAAGGATTGTGCCAGAAGCACGGTAACAGATATCTCGTTCAGAACCCTCCGCAGAGAGACCCTACCACCGGAGAATTAGACAGGATATATTCGTTGGATTACGAGAACAGGGTCCACCCCTCGTTCCTGAAGGACGGGCGTGTAAAGGCCGCAGACACCGTAAAAAACTCGATAACCACCCACCGCGGCTGCTACGGAGGATGCAACTACTGCGCCATAGCCGTCCACCAGGGCAGAAGGGTCATAAGCAGGTCCGAGGACTCCATCGTAAAAGAGATAGAGAAGTTCTCCAAAAAAAACGGCTTCAACGGCATAATCTACGATCTGGGCGGACCGACCGCCAATATGTACGGGATCGAATGCAAAAAGAAGATGGAGAAGGGGGCATGCGAGGACAAGCAGTGCCTGTTCCCCGAAGTATGCCGGTCTCTGCACGTTGACCATACGGCTCAGATGCGCCTGCTGAAGCGGGCCAGGAACGTTCCGGGCGTCAGAAAGGTGTTCGTGACCTCGGGAATAAGATACGACATGGTTTTGGCCGACGCCGACCATAAGATCGATTACGTGGACGCAATAGTGAAAAATCACGTCTCCGGACAGCTCAAGGTTGCTCCGGAACATTCTTCCGACAGAGTGCTGGCAATTATGGGCAAGCCGGGAAAGGACCAATTGTTGGATTTCAAGGACATGTTCGATGACTCCAACGCGGAGTTCGGCAAGAAGCAGTTCCTCACATACTATCTGATGGCGGCGCATCCGGGTTGCACGCAGAGGGACATGGACGAGCTGGGCAGGTTCTGCAGAAGCAAGCTTAAAACGAACCCGGAACAGGTCCAGATATTCACTCCGACGCCCTCGACCGTTTCAACCATGATGTACTGCACCGGGAGGACCATGGACGGCGGCGAATTGTTCGTCGAACGTACCGATTCGGGCAAACAGGCACAGAAAGACGCCGTCATCAAGAGGGGAGATGGGCACGAAAGAAGATGAGCGCCTTTTCTGTCTGATCGACGAAGCTGCGCAAAAATATAACCATAAGGTTAAGAGTGCCAGCTTTGAAAAGTTCAAGGATTTCAAGGTAACGTGGAACCGAAACGGCAGCGAAAAATCCTACAGGATCTCAGACTACATCTCCGATTCCCCCGACGATGTGCTGTACGATTTCCTCGATACGCTGATCTCCCGCATGACCGGCCGCAAGAAAGGATATGGTCCCGAGTACTTGGAATGGGTTTCTTCGGACGGCTTTGTTCTTTCAAAACGCCCCATATACCTGGAGAGGAGCCGCAACATATCGATGAGCACCTCGGGAGTCCACAGGGACATAGGGGGATCGTTGGACAGGCTTTTGGAATCGGGACTTCTGACGGATTCCGACATCGACAACTCATACTTCACCTGGACTATAGGACCGGGCTTCACAAAGGTGGGCAGCTGCAACGCCATGTTCCGCGTTGTTACCATATCCTCCTCCCTCGATTCCCCCGACGTCCCCGAGAAGGTCCTGGACTTCGTGACATACCATGAGTCCCTGCATCTCGGACGCGGGTACCGTCCGAACCGCAGAGCGCACGACCTCACGTTCCGTGAATCGGAGCACAGGTTCCCGGGCTGGGAGGAATGCGAAAAGCACCTGATGAAAATGAAGAAGACAAAGGAGAAATAAATGAAAAGGAGGGGGCAGTCGCCTGTCCCCGCTGAGGTTTGAAAACGCTCCTTTCGGACGCTCACTTCTTTTTCGGAACAAATCCGCCCTTCTTAGGCTCTTCCTTCTTTGCAGCAGGCTGGGCCTTCTTGTCAGCGGGTTTGGCAGCTTCTTTTGCCATAATTCCTGAATCCATGCTTATAAGTTTAAAGCGATACCCTTAACCAAAATTTAGCTGGGAGAGCAAAAAGAAAGGTGCCTTAAATCCGACTGAAAATAACGTAAAATTACCTCCATCTTTCGAATGAATTCTTCGTTTTGAGCAGTTTTCCGGATAGATTGAAGTAGATACAACCGCTCTGCCTGACATGGCCGGAAATGAGAAAAACTACGTCTTCGAAACCCCTGAGGGAAAGGTCGAGATGGACATCGATGAGGTAAGGGAACTCGCCGATTCCGGGAACATCGACGGGCAGTACGCTTACGGCCTTTCACTGGTGCTCGGTCTGGATACCGACGTGGACGAGCAGGCGGGATACGGATATCTTGAAGATGCCGCCGAGGGCGGACAGGCCGACGCCATGCTGTTCCTGGTGAAGATGTTCTTTTCGGGACAATATCTCGGGATCGACCCGGTCAAAGCGGTCGATTACGCGAAGCGGGCCTCCGATGCCGGGATCCCCGAGGCAAAGCTGTACCTCGGGACCGCGTACATGGACGGTCTTTCGGTCGATAACGACTATTCTGTGGCCGCCGACCTTTTCAGGCAGGCCGCCAACGCCGGCGTGCAGGAAGCGAGGAACAGCCTGGCGTATCTTTACGAGGAAGGGCTCGGAGTTCCGAAGGACGAGAATAAGGCGTTCAAGCTCTACAGCATCGCGGCCAGGGCCGGCAACATCAACGGAATGTTCCGCTGCGGGGTCTGCTGCGAATACGGCATAGGTGTCGACGTGGATCTGAAGAGGGCCGTGGAATGGTATGAGAAGGCCGCCAAAGAGGGCGATGCGTTCGCGATGCACCGCCTTGGGATAATTTATTCCAGGGACTCGAAGGGCGTCGGAGAAGACCCGGAGAAGGCGTTCGGATGGTTCCTCGCCGCGGCTCTGGAGGGCATAGCCGACTCGATGTACGCCGTGGGGATCTGCTATAGGGACGGCTACGGCACCGAGGCCGACGGCGAAGAGTCGAAGAAATGGATGAAGCTCGCCGCCGATAACGGGGTGGACGGTTCGGACCGCACCGAGACCTGACCCTTATAAATGATGCTACCCTTCTGCTCAGCATGGCCATCGACGGGTTATTATCATCTGCCGAGGACGGGAGTCCCGAGGCGCAATATCAGCTTGCTATGCTATACATCGAAGGGGAAGAGGTCCCCCAGGACTATTCGCTGGCGGAGAAATGGCTCCGCAGGGCCGCGGGGAAGAACTATCTCCCGGCCAACAGGGAGCTTGGGATCCTTATCGCCTCCGGGTCTGTGAAAGGAAGGACAGAGACCGAGGCCTACGACCTGTTACGCGGCCCCGTGGACAGGATGGATCCACGTTCCCTCTACTATCTGGCACTGATGTACGAGACCGGGAACTGCATCACAAGGGACCTTGTGAGCGCCATACGCCTGTACGCCTTCGCCGCCAGCTTCGGATATCCCGGGGCAGAAGAGGACCACGACCGTGTTCAGAAGATCTACGACGGGGAGCGCGCCGCACTGCTCAGGTCCCGCCCCCTGCTGGACCTGCAGGTCTCCGAGAACGGCATCGAAGCCGTATGCTGCAAGGATATGCTCGACTTTGTGCTGATCGGCGATATCTACTTCATCGACACCTACAAAGGGCCGGCAATATGCGCCCTCGACGAGAAGGGACAGGAGATCGTGCTGAAAGAGTGCCCGTTCTGCGGTAAAAGGTGCGAACAGGTCCCCAAGACCTGCTGATATCCTTCCTGAGGGACAGCCGTCGGGGGCGGTTGCTCGGTAAGGATATAATAAAGAGGGGACAATATATGCGTGGAGGATTCCGTATGACCGATGAAAAATTCGTTGAAACTGCATCTGAAGAGAAACCCGACGAGATCTGCGAGGCCGAGGCAGATGCAGAACAGGAACTGGAGCAGGACTACGATGACGTGGAGATCCTGCAGGCCGCGGTCGACCAAGGCCAG
>WOYI011219910.1_pt1 | contig 14243 bp, 9 predicted proteins | sample 6423411 | NCBI WGS metagenome assembly WOYI01 (sample SAMN13441803, study PRJNA592873) | oil field metagenome | biome: oil field; feature: oil-well bore; material: oil-contaminated soil; isolation source: oil-contaminated soil from oil-well borehole | place: Germany: Wietze | collected 2016-10-18 ...
CCACGGCAGACACCGGGATCCAATGTAAGGGTGACGCAGTGCAAAGCCTCCCCTTATGGGATGCGTCGTTCCTAACCAGAAAATCAATATTCCAATACAGTTAAGATCCGTAAGAGTAACCTCCCATGGTTGCCCGTTAATAAAACCGGATTGAACACCGTACAAATCCGCGGGGCGGGCAACGCAATCCAACATAAATTACCATAGCGGATGGACTAAAGCCCATCCGTATGAATAGATTCGAAGTTGTCGGTGGGGGTTTACTCCCACCGCTGATTGATTGTGCCGGTGTCGTCACAGAGTGCGGAATATCATATTCTTTCCGTACCAAATTATCCCTTGTAGGGGTAACCCCCCCGTGGTTACCCTGTTTGACAAGAATTGCGGAGGGGGGTAGGATGATTTTAGAAATGGCTTCGATTGTTTAACAGGAGCTATAACATGGACCATAAACCCACAGTTCCAGTTCCGGCGCCAGTTTGCACTAAATGTAAGATCTTTATGACTAAGAACAATTGAGGAAAAAATGAAAACGAAAAAACAGCGAATTGTGACAATTCTATTGTCTGCTATTGTCATCGTTGGCATGGCTTTTCTTTTGAATCTCATAGTCGGGAGCTCGAAAGCTGAAATCTCAAAAGCCGAATCGCCAAACGAAATAAAAGAAACCAGCCCAGCCGTCTCTGAAACGGAGCAGCAAGCTCAGAAAGTGCAATTCAATAACAAGATTGCCGAATATGATGGGTTAACCATGGAAGTCTTAAGTATTACCTCTTCGGGCAACGATGCGATCGTGGAAGTGCTTTGGGAATTGAAAGATTCCCGGGACTGGAAAATAAATAATGCCGTCCTCGAAATTGACTCGCAAGCATATTCATACGCAGGGTTCGACCTGGTGGAAGGCTTGTTTCATTATGCTGATGGGACAGCCTGTAAGATAGACATGCAAAAAACTCCTCAGGAAGATGACTGCTCAAGCGAATTTCTTCAAGAGACACCTTATCGAGTTGATCGATTGACTTTTGCAAATGTTCCGGATGATTTTTTGAACCGGTCGATCCAGTTGAGAATTCTCGGCCTGACTGCTTTCCCAAGTGAGAGCGAGTATTGTAAGGTATTGAATATTGAACACATTCAAAAAACGATGCAAGATGATTTTCCCGGTCTGGAGTTGGAGTGTTTTCAAGAGGATGGCTTCCAGGGCTATAGAATCAAGGAAAGCTCGCCCTATGCTCAAGATGAAAAGGCTCTCGCTCTGCTGTCGGACCATGCGGTAAAAGCTTTGTTCGGAAACATGGCTGGAATTTGGAAATTTGATTTGACAGCAGATTAATTGGGCAAATCAAACCAAAACAACAGGCAGCGATGTATGTTCCCATCACTGCCTGTTTTGTTTATCAATAGACTACCTTCAAGTTGGTTGATGAACTCAACCGAAAAACCGGTTTTACTCTCCCAAAGCGGCGTCGACGATCTCGCGGGCTTCCTTTTGGATCTGGGCCAGGTGCTCCGCGCTCTTGAGACTCTCAGCGTAAATCTTGTAAATATCTTCTGTTCCCGAAGGTCTGGCGGCGAACCAACCGTTCTCGGTGACCACTTTCAGTCCGCCAATCGGAGCGTGATTGCAGGTGGCAGTGGTAAGTTTCTCCAAAATCGGATCGCCAGCCATCATCTCGGCTTTCACCAGTTCTGGCGAGAGATTGCCCAAAATCGCTTTTTGTTTGGCGTTCGCTGGGGCATCCAGACGGGCATAGAAACTACCGCCCAATTCCTCCTCCAACGCCTGGTAATGCAGACCCGGATCCTTACCCGTCACAGCCAGAATCTCTGCCGCCAGCAGGTCGAGGATGATCCCATCCTTGTCGGTCGTCCACGTCTGTCCGTTTTTGCGCAGAAATGAAGCCCCAGCGCTTTCCTCCCCGCCGAATCCGATGCTGCCATCCAGCAGTCCGGGGACGAACCATTTGAAGCCAACCGGCACTTCGCACAGTTTGCGCCCGATCTTGCGGGCAACGCGATCAATAATCGAACTCGAAACCAGCGTCTTCCCCACCGCAGCTGTTGCCGGCCAGTCAGGACGATGCTGGAATAAGTACCAAATAGCCACGCTCAGGTAATGATTGGGATTCATCAGACCCACGCTGGGGGTGACGATGCCGTGGCGGTCAAAATCAACATCATTGCCAAAGGCGATATCAAAATCATCTTTCATGGCAACCAGGCTGGCCATCGCGTAGGGAGAGGAGCAATCCATGCGGATCTTGCCATCTTTGTCCAGGGTCATGAAGGAGAAGGTCGGGTCAATGCGTTTGTTGACAACCTCCAGGTTGAGCCCGTACATCTCAGCCATGGGTTCCCAATAGGCGATGCCCGAACCCCCCAACGGATCGGCACCGATGTGAATGCCGGAGTCGGCAATTGCCTTCAAATCAACCACGTTGATGAGGTCCGTGATGTAGGGAGTCAGCAGGTCTATTTGCCTGGTTGTGTCAGCTGCCATTGCCCTATTCAGTGGCATCCGGCGCACATCCAGCATGTCGTTGGCGATGATCTCATTGGCCCGGTTCTGGATCCACTTAGTGGTTACTGTGTCAGCCGGACCGCCATTGGGCGGGTTGTATTTGAAACCGCCGTCTTCGGGAGGGTTGTGTGAAGGGGAGATGACCACCCCGTCGGCCTGTACGCCTTGGTGACTGGCGTTCCAGGTCAGGATGGCGTGCGAGATGACCGGCGTGGGGGTGTATTGATGATTTTGGTGGATACGGATCTCCATCGCGTTGCCAGCAAAAACCTCGATGGCGGTATAGAGCGCCGGCTCCGAAAGCCCGTGACTGTCCATCCCCATGAAAAGCGGTCCGGTGATGCCCTCGCCGCGGCGATATTCGTAGATCGCCTGGCTGATGGCAGCCACGTGGTCATCGTTGAAACTTCCGTTCAGCGACGTGCCGCGATGCCCAGAGGTGCCAAAAGCGACCGCCTGGGCTGGATTACCCGGTTCGGGGTGCTGAGTGTAATAGGCTGAAATCAAGCGTGGAATGTTGGTCAGCGATTCGAGCGGCGCGGGTTTGCCTGCAAGTGGATGAATGCTCATAATGTTTCCTCTTCTTTATCGGGCTTTAGCCCGCTGGATGGGTTGATTTCTTCCTGCCCCTTATCGTCTTCAATTTAGGATACCTAATTTTATCATGCCCCCTGACTGCCACACGATTAACCACCTTAAATCACAAAAAAATACACCCCGGAAATCTGTTTTTCTGGGGTGTATTTTTACGCACGTTGCTGGGAGCAAGAAGCAAGGGCGTTACTCGATCACATAAACCAGGTTGGCGTCAAAGGTAACCACGATCTGCCCGGCTGAGACGGGTACAGATGAGGCAGCATCCATCGCCCCACCGCCCATACCGTAGGGTGTGTAAGGCTGCACGTAAGAGGTGTTGGACACATTGATGGTCTGGATTTGTCCGAGTGTGACTCCAGACGTCGCAGCAACTGCCAGCGCTTTTTCCTGGGCGTCCTTGATGGCAAGGTCTCTTGCTTGATCAAGGGCAGACTGTCGGTTTGCGAGGTCGAAGTTGATACCGTAGATCTGGTTGGCACCAGCGCCCAAGGCAGCATCCAGAACCTGGCTGAGTTTTGTCAGATCGCGCACGGTCACATACAGGGTATTTTCAACCTCATAGTTAATATAGCTTGGTTGACCGTTCTGGTCATACTGCTGGATGGAGTAGACATTGAAGTTAGCAGTCTGGAGGTCTTTTTCCTCAACTCCAACAGCCTTGATCGCGTCCGAAATTGCGGTTGCCTGAGTGTTATTGGCTGCGAGAGCAGAAGAGACATCCTGTGCCTGATTGCGGACACCAATGTTGATGTATGCCAGGTCTGGTACCATCAGAACCCTGCCGGTTCCGGTCACGCTCAGTGTGCGAAGGGGGGCAGAATCTGATTGGGCGGATTCGTTTGTTGCATCAGCTGGCTGAACTGGCAACATAGTACAAGCTGAAAGTCCAATAGTGGCGACCAACAGCAAAGCAATAAATGTGAAGACGTGTTTCTTGTTCATTTTTTCTCCTTGAATGGTTATCAATCTGTTTGCTTAACGTCAGATGGTGCTCTTTTGTTCCATTTTCTCCCGCAGGCTTGGATATAATAAACAGATGCATTGCCTTTGAGGAAATCATGCCGGTAAATTATGCTCAATTAGAACACAGCCAGGGTCAATTCGCAGCCCAATATGCTGCCTGGCAGGCAGAACAGGTTGCGCGTGCAGGCGCCCTTAAAAACCTGCTCAATGACGCTGCTGCCAGTCCTGACTTGCTGCGCCAGGCAATTGAGGAGGCTGAACAGCAGCTAACCAACCTTTACCTGGCAAAACCAACCAACGAGCCAATTCTGACCCACCGCCCGCTGCCCCAGGCACCCAAAAGCTATACCCTGATTGCAGCAGACGGCTCGCAGATTGTCCCCAGCCGTCATCGCGCTTTGCAGTTTGGCGTGGTCAATGTCGGATTGATTAAGGCGCATATCGGCAGTGGCGAACCGCCTGAAATTCGGGTTGAGACCGAATTGCTTGCCATGGACCAGATTCAGACCCCGGAGGGAACCTTGATTGGCGAGGATGAGGTGGCACTCCTGCGCGACCTGGCAGAACGAAAATTGATTCGCCGGGCAGTCTCGCCTGAGGACCTCGAGCCTGTCATCACCCTTACCGATGGCCCATTGGACGTCTTTTACCGCTCTACCATTCAGGGTGACCGGGGTCAGGAGGTGCAGCGGGAGGTCTTCGAAATTGACCAGGACCTACAGCGCCGGGGTGTGATGACTGCCGGCTATATTGACAAGCCCGGTTCTGCCATGCTCAGCCGCATGTTGGCAATCTTCCAGTGCAAGCGCCAGGGCTTACCGCTTGAATCCAACAATCGCGAATTCAACTTAAGCGACCGATTTATCTTACAGGAAATCCTGCGCCTGCCAGGGGAACGCTCCGCAATCTTCGAAGCCATCACCCGCAGTGCCAGGAAACCCGCCAACAGCTTGCCGGTCGCATTCTTTTACGTAAACGTCAGCAGTGCCGAAAGTGAGCCCTGCCTGGCGCGCCTTGAATTCCCTCTGTGGGTCAGCGAAGTGCCTGGCCTGGTGGACACGCTGCATGCTGTCATTTACAAGGAGGCCCAGGTGCTCGATTCTCACCCTTACCCCTATCTCTTGCATCGTGCGCATGAACTGGCAGTGGTCAAACGGGTGGAAGCGGACGAGGTCGAAGTGATGCTTCAGAGCCAGCTTGATCCCCAGATACGTATCCACCAACAACGTTCCAATAAAGACTATCTGAAAGGACTATCATGAGCGATTCGTCCCGTTCGATCCCAATTGGCAAGCTCCTGCGTGCCGACAACAGCCAATTTGTGGCCGGCTGCCGCGTGAGGGAGCTGGAAACCCCGGCTTTTGGTTCGCTGGTCAGAGCATCCCTGGAAGATCAGACGGATGTCTATGGACTGATCACCAACATCAGCATCAACGATGATGGGCTCGTGCGCCAGCTCGTCTCGGGGGTAAGCCTCCCGGGGGAATATACTGCCGACAATCGCTACAACCGCAATCTGCCGGTTGAGATCCATGTGCTCACGATTGGCTACCAGAGTGACGGTCAGATCCATCACCAGTTGCCGCCGCGCCCGCCGCTAAGCCTCGATCAACTCTTCCTGTGCGACTCGCAAGAAGTGGCGCGCTTTACCAGCCACGGGCTTTCTTACCTGCGCCACATCCTGCGCCTGGCGGACCAGCCGGTTGAAGAGCTGCTCGTCTCGCACCTCGCGCAGGCACGCCGCGTACAGGATTCACTGGGCAACCCCGACTGGTACGAGGCAGCCTGCCAGAGACTGATCGTCCTGTTAAGAGATGACTACCCGCGCCTGACCCAGGTGTTGGACGCGCTTTCAGAATTGGAGTAAACGCATCATGGAACCACGAGCAGATTTCAGTAATGCCAACCCGCCGATCGGCTTTGTGACAGGGGGCGGTCTTGAAGCCAACCTGCAGGTGAAGCTGACCGTGCCGGCACAAACGGTGCAGGAGGGGGCTTTTGTGGTGATGGATAGCGGCAGCTTGCGCTTTTATGGGCTGGTGACAGACCTCCAGTTGGCTGCCATCGACCCCAACTATGCCAGCCAACTTAACAGCGAGCGCTTCAGCCCGCGCCTGGGGCAGTACCTCAACCAGAACACGCTCTATACCAACCTGGCGGTCATGCCCGCCCTGATGCTGGATCGCGGTCCGGACCCAGCCAGCCCGGAGTATGCCACCTGGCTGCAAAACCGACCGGCGAAAGATACACCCATCACGGTAAAGACAGTTCCTGACCACCACGCGCCGGTCAGACTGGCAAATGCCGAAGATATCGAGCAGATATTCGGTACGGAAGACGGCAAAACCATCTTTCGCGTTGGTGAGACACGCGAACAAGGTCACGCGGTCTGCCTGAACCTCGAGAAGTTCGTTCAGCGTTCATCGGGGATTTTTGGCACGACTGGCTCGGGCAAGTCCTTCCTGGCGCGGATGATTCTGGCGGGGCTGATCCATGCCAACAATGCTTCAACCCTGATTTTTGACATGCACAACGAGTATGGTCCCCCAAGCACCTCTTCGGATACCGGTAAGCCGGTGAGTGGACTCAAAGAGCAGTTTACAGCACGGGTAAGGTTGGTTGGGTTGGGTGCGGGCACGGATTTTGGTGCCCTGCACGCTGATTTTAACCTTGAAATTGCTTACAGGGATCTCACCCCGGAAGATATTCTGCAGCTGAGCCAGAGCCTCAACCTCAAGGAAACCACCGCCACCACGCTGGATGCCTTGCAGACCAGTTTTGGTGAGGATTGGTTCATGGCATTTATGCAGATGCGCGGAAAAGCAACCGAAGAGGATGAGGAAGGAAAACGCCGTCCCGCAGCCGACAGCGTGGAAGCCTGGGCAAATGAGGCGGGCGTAAATGTGATGGCAGCGGAAAGTCTGCGCAGCAAACTTGGCCGCCTGATGAACCGACCCTACCTGGTGGACAGCCCCGCGAGTAATGGCCTGGCGGAGATTATCGATACTCTTCAGGCTGGGCGGCATGTTATCCTCTCCTTTGGTCGCTACGATTCTGAGCTCGATTACCTGTTGGTTACCAATTTAATCACCCGGAAAATCCGCGACACCTGGGAGGCTGCTACCAACCAGTTCCACAAGGACAAAAAGAAAGAACCCCGTCCGCTGGTGGTGGTGGTCGAGGAAGCCCACAAGCTGCTCAACCGCGAAATGGCTTCCCAGACCATCTTCAGCACCATCGCGCGCGAAATGCGCAAGTATTACGTGACCCTGCTGATTATTGACCAGCGTCCCTCGCAGATTTACGACGAGGTCATGTCGCAGCTGGGGACGCGCATCTCAGGAGCTCTCGGGGATGAGGATGACATCAATGCGGTGCTCAGCGGTTTGGCAGGGCGAAATGCTCTGCGCGGCATGCTCGCCAAGCTTCAGCCCAAAGAGGAAGTCCTGATGCTCGGCTGGGGTGTGCCCATGCCAATCCCCATCCGTTCACGGCGTTATGATGAAAAATTCTGGCAGGAACTACACAAAGATGAGACGCCGAAGCCTGCAACCACCGCGGATTTCAACAAGTTGTTAGGGTTTGGTGACGATGATACCGATTAAGTTGCGCATTACCGGATTCACTTCTTACCGCAAGCCGGTCGAGATTGACTTCTCCGGCTTTGACCTGGCGTGCATCTCTGGACCGAATGGTGCCGGGAAATCCTCCCTGTTGGATGCCATTACTTACGCCCTTTACGGGGAAGCCCGCCGGCGGGATGAAGCCATCATCAATACCGCCTCTACCAAGGCGGAAGTGCAGCTGGACTTTGAATATGAGTCCCAGACCTATCGGATTGTACGCAGCATCACCCGCGGCAAAGGCAGCCAGCTCGATTTCATGATTTTCAACCCAAGCTTGGGAGAGCAGGGCACCTGGAAAGTCCTGACCGAGCAAAACCTGCGCGCCACCCAGGCAAAAATTCAGAACACGTTGCGGCTGGACTATGAAACCTTCGTCAACGCCTCGTTCTTTTTACAGGGGAAAGCCGATTCCTTCGCCACGCAGCGCCCCGCTGACCGTAAGAAAATCCTCTCGAGCATCCTCGGCTTGGACCAGTGGGAGGTGTACCACGAGTACACCAAAACTCGCATCCGCGATGCAAAAATCGACCTGGATGTCCGTGAACGCAAATTGGCTGAAATCCAGGCTGAACTCGACCAGGAACCCCTAAAGCGGGCAGAATATCAAGCCGCGGAGCAGGAGTTGAAGGCAGCTTCAACTGAAGTGGAGCTGCAAACGGCGCGTTATCAGCAGCAATTGGCACTAAAAGAAAAACTTGAAGCACAGCAGCAGACTGTGAGCGCACTCGGCAGTCAACTGAAAGCCGCCCAAAACCGCATTGAAGGCTTTGAACGGCAGAAAACCGAACGCCTGGCGCGACTGCAAATTCACCAAAACACCCTCGCCCGCGCAGAGGAAATTAGAGCCGCATATGATGCCTATAATCAATTACTTGAACGCCTGCGCCAGGCAGAAGCCCAGGCGGAGCAGTTTCGCCCGATTGAAAGCGAGCTGAAAACCTATCGCCAGCAACTTGAGATGGAGAGGCAGCGGCTCACCACCACCGTTGAGCACCTTCAGCAGGAGGAAGCCCGCATCCGCCAGTCAGCAGCGGATGCCCGTGCCCTTGAACAACAGCGGCAGGATATTGGTCAGATGGTTTCTGCCCTCACCCAGGAGATTAATAACGCGGCTGACCCGGAGAGTTTGCTGGCTGCCCTTGAGACCAGGAAGAAAGCCCTTCACTTGGAAAATGGCGAACTGCGGGCACGCATGCAAGACCTGCAAGAACGCATCGAACAACTGGCGCAGGTTGCTGATGCGGTTTGCCCCCTTTGCGGTCAACCGCTCACGGAGGAGCACCGCGCTGAGCTCAGCACAGAACTGAAAGCCCAAGGCACTTCCCTTGGCGACCAGTTCCGCGCCAACAAGAAAGCGCTCGAAGAGGCTGAGGCGGAGGAGGAAGCATTGCGCCAGGCGCGCCGCAACCTTGAAAAGAATAAATCTGAATTGTTGCAGTACCAGAACGAGATTGCCAAGCTTGATTTGCGCCTGCAGGATATCCAAAAAGCTGAGCAGGCCTGGCAGGAAGAGGGTGCCGTTAATCTGGCAAAGGCAAAAGAATCGCTTAAAGCGGATGATTTTCTGCCCGACGTCCGGGTCAAAATAGCTGAGGAAGAAACACGGCTGGCTGAATTGGGTTACGATGCCCGCGCCCACCAACAGCTCAAGTCCGAAGAAGAGGCGGCACGCCCCGCGGTCGACGCCTATAACCGCCTGCAAACCGCTCAGAGCGCCGTGGAAGAGCTGCAGGCTGGTCTGGCAGATCTAAGCGAAAATATCCAGGCTGCAACGTTGGAAAAAGAACGCCTGCAAGCAGAGTATGACGCCAAAGCCGCAGAACTGGCAGCTGCCCAGGCAGGACTGCCCGATATCAGCCAGACTCAGGCAGCCCTTAACAATGCCAAATTAACGGCTTCCAGGGTGCAAATGCGCCTTGGCGGACTAAATCAGCAACTTGCCACGATCGACCAGCAGAAAAAGAACCTCGTTATCACCCGGGAGGACGCCGAAAGCATCCGCCGTACCATTCGCGACCTCGAATTGGTCCAAAAAGCCTTTGGTAAAGACGGGGTGCCGGCGATGCTGATCGAGCAGGCGATCCCCGAATTGGAAGAGCAGGCCAACGACATCCTCAGCCGGCTCTCGGACTATACCATGAGCGTCAGTTTTCCAACACAACGTGAATTTAAGGATGCAAAGCGTAGTGACAAACGCGAAACACTCGACATCCGCATTAGTGCTGGCGGGGCTGTGCGGGATTATGAAACCTTCAGTGGGGGCGAAGCCTTCAGGATTAATTTCGCCATTCGCCTGGCGCTTTCGCGCGTGCTGGCAAAACGGGCAGGCGCAAAGCTGCAGACGCTGGTAATCGATGAAGGATTTGGCAACCAGGATGTCCAGGGGCGCCAGCGCCTGGTTGAAGCCATCAACCTGATCCGCCAGGACTTCAAAAAGATCCTGATCATCACGCACATCGAAGAGCTAAAGGACTTCTTCCCGGACCGGATCGAAGTCACCAAAACCCCTGAGGGCTCCCAGGCAGAAGTATTCATAGCGTAAAGTTGTTTTTATATGCCTGACCAAAACTTGAGGCGAGATTAAACACTCGCCTCGGGCTTGATCTTGATCAAAGCCAGGGTTGAGAACAAGAACAGGAACCCGTAGAGACCCATCAAAAGCACATATCCGGCACCATCCCCGATCGGTCCGCCGATGTACGCGCCTACCGCGCCAGCGCCTGCCCCAGCCAGGTTGGAAATCCCCAGCCAGCGCCCAGCTTCTTCTTTGGGCACAATGGAGGTCCCGAGCGCCCAGTTCGAGGAGAAGAACGCACCGGTTGCCAACCCGATCAACACACCCCCGACAAACATCACGGGCATGGTGCGCGACATAATCACAATAACAGTCCCCAGGGTAGCCATCAGCCCGCTGACCAGCAGGATCAGTTTGGCGCCAAACTTATCCGTCAGCCAACCGGAGGGGATCGAGATCACCAGGATGGCTACGCCAACCACCATCATCAGCAGGGAAGCCGGCTGAGCCGCAGCGCTTCCTTGCATCTCCGGGAAACGTTCCTGGATAAAATACAGCACAAAACTGGCAAGGTTGTTGGCTCCAACCAGAAACGCCAGGCGGTTGATCACCCACCAGGTAAAACTTGGGCGATTCCCAGCTTCTTTCCCCAGGCTGATTCGCACCGAGGCGATCACCCCCAGCACCACTGCCAGCAGCATGCCTGCCACACCCACCACGCCTATGAGTACCAGGGATAAAGAACTTTTCAGCGCAAGGAGATGCGGCAGCAGCCAGCGAACCCCCGTGCCAATCAGCACGATTACCAGGGTGAATAGCCCGGTCATTGCCACCAGGCGCAGGATGCCTGTCCAGTCCATGGGCTTTGTCGGCTGCTTTAATGGCGTTTCCCTGACCATCATGGTTAGAACAGTTGCAACGACGAATACGGCAATCACCGCCAGGATTGCTCCCCAAAGGTTACCCGTAGTGACCATCCTGGAAATGGTAAACGCCACGAAAATTAACGGCAGAGGCAGCTCGAAGAAGGCTTTGATGCCAGAGTATCTGCCCCTTTGTGAAGGCGGAACCAGGTCGGGGATCAAGCCCTGGGCTGCCCCATGCCCGATATTGGAGAAGACCATCGAGCAGACGATCACCGCAAAGAGTGCCCAGTATCCAGCCATTCCCTCCATGCTGCCCGCAATCCATCCCACCCCGAGGAACGCGATGATTTCCAGCACGGTGCTGACCAGAATGAATGGCCTTCGCCTGCCCCAGCGCGAGGTGTTGTGGTCTGAGAGCATTCCCGCGACCGCCTGCACCAGCAGCGCGACCATCAGTGAAACCAGCCGCAAATTGCCGTAGCTTGTTCCTTTAGTTTCCTCCCCAACGAATTGCTGCACCAAAAGCGGCACGATCAGCGGCGTCAGAGTCTGGCTGCGCAGTGTCAGTGCAAAGAAATAAATATTGATGGTGATGGCGTCGTACCAATGCAAAGGTTTTTGGGCGGTTGTTTCGCTCATGGGAGTCTCCATATCAGGGTTTGTTAGGAAGCAGAGGATTGCGAAAACCGTGTTCAACTTCCCAGGGGTAAATGATACGGGCATCAGTCGTCGCGCCGAAATAGTCAGGTTTACTGGAATCGAACAGATTTCGGTAGGGATTGAAATGTAAAACACAGGTGGATGGCAAGCCGCCGGCTGCTGTGACGCGTTTTCGCACCGCGGTGATGGTCCGACCTGAACCCCAGACGTCATCCACGATCAACACCCGCTCACCCTTCAAAGCGGCGTTTTCCGGGAACTGGAGGAATTTGGGCCATGCCAGGTAAGGAGAGTTGCTTTTTCCGGGGCTTTCCTCTGGTTCAAAAAAATCGATTGAAGCGGTATATATGTTGCGGATGTCCATTGCTTCAGCCAGGAACCCTCCCGGCACGATGCCACCGCGGGTAATCATAAGCAGCACGTTGTATTTGTGGTCAAATTGCTGCAAGAGGTTGTCAATCAGGCGATGCACATCCTCCCAACTGATTAGTTCCTGGCGTTGGTTCATAGAATAGCTCCAAAATGACTGCTTTTACAACCTGTGAACAGGCTCAGATAATAATTATAGCAGGTCAGAGGGGTCAATTTGCACCTGCCAGCCGCGTAATGGTAAGGCGTCGAGCAAAGGCCGCGGATTTGGGCCGCGCAGGATGATCTGCCAGCGGAATTGGCCGGCTACCTTACGGTAATAGGCTGGCACCGGACCTATAAAACTAGTTTGGCGCATCTCCCGGGCAGAAATCTCAGCCCTTAGCAAGTCAGCCATGGTCCGTGCCTGGCTTTCCGCCTTGGATTCGATTGAGTGACGGTATTCCAGCCGAATCAAGCGGGAGTAAGGGGGATAGTTCAGAGCCTTGCGCAGTTCGAGTTCCTGCAGGTAAAAACCCTCAAAATCATGCCGTGATGCCGCCTGGATCACGTAATTTTCAGGCTGATAGGTTTGCAGAACCACCTGCCCGCCCAGTGGGCTCCTGCCGGCCCGGCCAGCAACCTGCGTGAGCACCTGGAAGCTGCGCTCTGCAGCGCGATAATCTGGCAGATTCAAGCCGACCTCCGCCAGCACAATCCCGACCAGCGTCACCAACGGCAAATCCAGCCCTTTGGCGAGCATCTGTGTCCCGATCAGGACGTCGGCCCGGTGAGCGCTGAAATGCGAGAGGATCAGTTCGTGCTCACCCTTGTGGCGGGTGGTGTCAGTATCCCAGCGCAGAAGGCGTGCACCAGGGAATTCTTTCTGCACCACTTCTTCGAGGCGTTCGGTTCCCAATCCCAGCTGTCGGATTTGGGTGCTGCCGCACTCCGGGCATTTCCTGGGCATCTGGCGGGTGTAACCACACAAATGACAGATCAAGCTCTGCTTGGATCCGTGATACACCAGTGGTTGGTCGTCCCTTGGGCAGCGCAGCGTATAGCCGCATTGACGGCAAAAGACGTAGGTTGCTTTACCGCGCCGATTCAGGAACAGGATTGCCTGCTGCCCAGCCTCCAGGGTCAGGGCAAGCTTGTCACGCAGCGTTTTGGAGAGCACGCTGCTATTGCCAGCGCGAAGCTCCGCGCGCATATCCACCACGGTCACTTTCGGCAGCTCCAACGTGAGCAATTCCTCTGGCTTGCCTGGCTGTGCCGTTTCACCGCGATGTGCCAGAATGCGATTTGGCAGGCTCAGCAGTTTTATGTCTCCGCGGCGGGCGCTGAAGTACTGGGTTATGCGAGGGGTGGCACTCCCGAGGATTAAATTAGCGCCGCTCAGCTTCGCCAGGCTTTCAGCCGTTTCCACGGCGTGGTAGAACGGCTCACGCTCGGTTTCATCATAGGAGTCATGGTCGCATTCATCAATAGCAATCATTCCAAGTTTTGGCAGGGGCACAAACAGCGCGCTGCGCGAGCCGACAATCAGCTTAAGTTCCCCGCTGCGAGCTCTGCGCCAGGTGTCGTAGCGTTCGCCGTCCGAGAGCTTGGAATGATAGAGACCGACCTGGTTGGGAAAGCGCGCCATGAAACGCCGCACTGTTTGGGGCGTCATGGCAATTTCCGGCACCATCATCAGCACCTGCCGCCCCTGCGCCAGCATTTCTGCTGCCGCCCGCAGGTAAATTTCGGTCTTGCCCGAGCCGGTTACGCCGTGCAGCAGGTAAGGTTTTTGGTCAGCCTGCCCCAAGCCCGGCTGGATCTGCTGCCAGACCTTTTCCTGGTCAGACGTAAGCGTTGGAATGACATCCGGCTTGACCTGGATCTCCTCCAAGGGGTCGCGCCAGACCTCAGTCTCGTTGAAGTGCAGCAAGCCAGCTTGGGCGAGGAACTTTAAATCGGCATAGCCAGCACCGGTTTCGGCATAAATCCACGAGAAATCAATCGGAAAGGCTTCCTTTGTCAGTAAATCCAGTATTTTTTTTCGCCTCTGTTGGGTGGATTCACTTCGCCCAAGTTGCTCGGGGGTGATGGCTTCAATGGCAGCAGGAGGTACGGAAAGGGCTGCGGTGCGCAGCGTCTTTGGC
>WOYI010109078.1_pt1 | contig 14241 bp, 14 predicted proteins | sample 6423411 | NCBI WGS metagenome assembly WOYI01 (sample SAMN13441803, study PRJNA592873) | oil field metagenome | biome: oil field; feature: oil-well bore; material: oil-contaminated soil; isolation source: oil-contaminated soil from oil-well borehole | place: Germany: Wietze | collected 2016-10-18 ...
GAGCAAGCGCCTCTTAAGCGTTAGGTTCTCGGTTCGAGTCCGAGCAGGGTCATTTCTTTATTTAAAGCGGGCTTACCTGGGGCGGAATAAATTCCTGATGATTGTAAACACTAATTTTGCGCCCATAACTAGGTAAAAAAGCCAGTTCACCAAAAAGAAGTAACGCTTGGCAAGATGTTTCTGGTAGTAGTAGAAATAAGAGAAATGCCAATTCCAGATGGATTTGAAGCGCTGTTCCTTAGAACCACCCTCGCCTCCAAAATGGATAATTTTGCTGCTAGGCACGTACATCACTTTGAAGCCTTTTTCCCGCGCCCGAAAACAGTAATCGCTATCTTCCTGGTAGGCAAAAATTTTCTCATCAAACTCACCCACCGCCTCGTAACAAGCCCGCGTAATGAACATGCAGGAGCCTGAAACCGCTTTAACCTCAGCAATTTCATCCTCAGGCAGCCAGGACTGCAAATAACCGTTCAACGCTTTGCTTTTTGGAAAGAGTTTTCCCAATCGAAGGTGATAGCCGAGGGCTTCAAGTGGGGTGGCTTCACCGCGTCGGCACTGACGCTGAAAACTGCCATCCGCGTTAAGCACCTTCGGGATCGAAATGCCCACTTCGGGATGTGCTTGCAGGTAAGCCAGCTGTGGGCCAAACACATCTTCTTGCAGCAGTGTATCCGGGTTGAGGGAAAGCAGAATATTCCCCTGGGCAACTCTAAGCGCCTGGTTCATCGGGCGGGTGAACCCTGTATTGGTCTCGTTGCGAATCAGAATTACTTCCGGGAAGTCGCGCTCGAGCATTGCCACCGTGTCATCCGATGAGCCATTATCGACGATGATTAGTTCATATGAGATGCCCTTGGTAAAAGCTTTAACCGATTCAAGGCAAGCCTTAAGATAAGGCGACGCGTTTAGCGTAGGGATGCAAATAGAAAGATCCATTACTTATGTCCCACTCTTCATGATTCAATTATATCCGAGGTGTAGCTTCCATCGGCAGCCAGCCAAATACTGCCGCCCCTGGGCAATTCAGGCAGATACAATATTCCATTCTGAACCTGGGCACTCCTTTCGCCCAGGAATTCCCGAAAGTAAGCGGTCCTGATTCCGGCTTCGGAGGTGAAGATGTTTTTTGCATCAATCGCCGCATCCGAGCGATTGAGCGTTAACAACACATGATCTCCGGCCAGTTCCCTTTGGTAAATCAGCAGGTCATCCTCCCAGTATAGAATCTGGAAAGCACCATGAGCCAGGGTATCGTTGCGCTTACGCAGGTTAACCAGTTGCTTTAAAAAGGAGAAAAAGTCCTGGTGCCAGGTGGCTTTGTCCCAGGGCATGCAGACACGGGATCCAAAATTTTCCTGATCCACCAGACCAATCTCATCGCCATAAAAAATCGAAGGAACCCCAGGAAAAGTGAAAAGCACCATATAAGCCAGGCGCACAAGAGTTTCGTCGCCCTCCAAAATAGTGCGTACCCGGGGCGTATCATGGCCGCTGAGCAGGTTGTACTGCTGCAGCGCAATCGACCAGGGTATGGCAGCCAGGTGTTGCATCCAGGATTTTACAAGGCTGCCCGTTTGCCAGGGTGCATTGCTGTGCAGTTGGCCTTTCCAGCCAATTGCCCCGGCTGACGGCGCTTTCAGCCAGGCCATAAGAGGGGCTGAAAAGCCCATATAGTTCATCACGCCATCCCACTGGTCCCCTTGCAGTTGGCTGGCGGCCTCATAGAAGTTCTCAGCAAAGAGATAAGCTTCCGGTTTGGTGGCCTTTACTGTCTGGCGAATACCCCTAATAACCAGGTCCGAGAATTGGTCCGCGTCCTGCCGGCCGAGCATATTGCCTACATCCACTCGCCAGCCGTCAGCATCGAAGGGCGGCTTTAACCAATAGCTGAAAACTCCCTCCTGGCCAAAGATACGCTCCCGCAGTTCCTGGCTGCGAAAGTTTAACTTTGGTAGAGCCCTGAAGCCCATCCAGGAAACATAGTTTTCCCGTTTTTCATCAAAATAAAAGAATCCGGCTTCCTCAGAATCCGGATCCAGCCTGGCTTTGAGGAACCAGGGGTGCCCCACTCCGCAATGATTGGGAACGATATCCAAAACATAACGCATATCCCGGGCTTTCAAGTTCTGAACCAGCGAAATCAAGGCTTCATCCCCACCAAGCGTGGAGTCCACGCTGAAGTAATCGCGCACGTCATAGCGGTGGTTAGTCCAGGCGCTAAAAACCGGGTTCAGGTAGATGCCATTCACGCCCAGTTCCTGCAGGTGATCCAGGTGGTCCTGGATGCCTTTGAGATCGCCCCCGTAAAACGCAATATGCTCGCGGCTTGAAGCCACACCTTGCCCCCAAGAGTAAGTGCTTCTGAAACTGCCGGTTACACCGTCTGTTTCATCGATTGGGTCGTTAGAGCTATCTCCATTGGCAAAACGGTCAGGGAATATTTGGTAGAAAACTGACCCGGGAAGCCAGGGGATTTCTTCCTGGTCTGTCAGCAGTTTGAACGCCTGGGAATTGAGGGGTAAGTCCTGGTGCACGCCAAACGCATCCAGGTACCAGATACCACTCTCGCTATCGAGAATGAAATAGTAGGGGTTGACGGCTTCACGCAGCCTTAGGCGGCAAATCCATAGTGTGTAACCGTCAATAACCGTACTTTTCTGCATGGTAGTGAATTGTTGTTCGCCGTTGGGGATGGTACGCAAAATCAGTTGTTTCAACGGTGCGTTTTCTGGTGCGCGTACCCGCACCTCAATTTCTTCATCAAATTTGGGATAGGTATTGGACAGGAAATCGCTGGTTTGGAAGTGTACGGCAGAAGCCATCCAACTTGGCATCTTCACTGCTTCGATTTGTTTCATAGGGCTTAATCTTACCAAGCTTTGATGTGGCTTTCAGCAACCTCACAAGCTATTTAAGAGGTGAGGCTTCTTGCAGTATCGCAATCAGGGCTTTGTTCTTGTTAAGACAAGTGTGACGGTACGGGCGTTTGCATCCAGGGCATCGGTTGAAACTGGATAAGGTTCCACACTTTTGAGAACAAGATAATTCTCATTCCACATTGCATAAGTCTTCTCAACCTCGATCCCGGCCCCCAGGGAAAGTTCAAAAGTGTGCGGTTCTTTGCCCGGTTCTGAGGCCTCAAGGGTGACCAGAACCATGCCTGCCCATACACAAGTCACATCCTTTGGGCAGCGGCTATCCTCAACGGAAATGAGGCGGATGCCCATTGAACTCGTTGAAGAGATGGCTTCAACCGCACCAGTGGAAATGTTTAGCGAAAAAGGTGCTTCAAGGGCCAGTTCTACAGTAGGTGGGGCTTGAGTAGCCAGAGGTGGCGTGCTTTGCACATCTTGAGCTTTACAGGCAGCTAGCAGAAGCAGGCAGAGAAAGAAAGCCGGCCATTTTATTTTCATATGAAATCTCCTTTGCTAAGGACGACGCGATCAAGGTCCAAGTTCCCCAAGATACGATAGGGAAGGAAACAAATCGCCTTACAATTTCTTTTCCTGCCCTGGCATCTCAGATGGAAGCACATTAGCTTCACGGCGATGCTTTTGCCTGGAAACTGGCCTGGCTTCTTTGAGCGGCGTAAAGCCTTCGCCTAGCGCTTCGTTTGCTGAACCAAGCACCATGAACGCATCCGGGTCAATGTCGTGGATGATGGTTTTCAACTGCATTACTTCAGAAGAGGTAACCACGCAATAGAGGATTGGCCGATCTTGCCCTGTATAACCGCCGCGGGCGCTGATGATGGTTGTGCCCCGTTCCAATTCGTTCATTAATTCCTGGCTGACCGCTTCCATCTTCTCAGTGATGATCATGACGGTCCTGATGACATTGGATCCCTCAAGCACACGGTCGGCGGCAATGCCGCTGATGTAAATCATCAGCAGGCCGTAGAGGGCAATTTCCCAATTGAAAAAGAGCCCCGCCGCCAGGATGACCAGCGCTTCGGTAACCAGGTAAGCCATGGAAATAGATAATCCCAATTGGCGGTTGAGGATGCGCCCGATGATATCGGTTCCGCCGCTGGTACCCCTGCCGCGGTAGACGATACCCAATCCCACGCCCATCATGATGCCGCCGTAGAGCGTGTTCAGGAAGGGGTCAGGTGTAAATGCGGATTGTCCAGTTTGGTAGAGCAGAAGGTCGGTAAAACCGGAAAATGCCACAATCGCCAGGATTGTGCGAACGGCAAAACGGGGGCCGCCCAGGTAGCGCCAGCCCAGGATAAAGAGAGGTATATTGCCTAGAAAAACAACAAGCCCAATCGGCACATTGTAGAGGTAAAACAAGATCTGACCAGCCCCACTCAGGCCACCGCTAACCAGTTGAGCGGGTACCAGGAAAAGGCGCAGGCTGAGTGCCTGAAGGAAGGCTCCGAAAATAATCAGAATGTAATCGCGGATTGATTTCCAACTGAAATCGAGCTGCTTATAGAACTGGGTGATTGGGTTTGGTTTCTTCTGGTTCACCATAGCCCACAATTATAAGCTAAAGGCGGGTCAAACCGCCTTACGAACGAGTGAACGTCAGGCGAATCGAAAGTTTATTTATTGACCGAGGGCAGGAAAAGGAAATTGGTAAAGCGGCTGTCGAATCGCAAGGTATATACGGTCTGCCAGGCACTCCATTTTCCCAGATTATCCTGCACGCGCATTCGCAGGTAGGTGACACTGCCATCATTGACCGGTGTTGGGTCAAAGTGATTGTTACTTGCCAATTGTTGCTGGATAGGGGCTGTACCATTCGGGTCCTGCCCCCAGTAGAACTCATATTGATAGAGGCCGCTGCCGCTATCAAAGGCGCCATGCCAGGTAAAGTCCACGTCGTTGCAAAAGCCTTGAGTCACGCCATTCATGGCCTGGCAATGCGGGTCGACAAAGCTTGGGTTGACAGGATCTTCGGTATCGATGGACACCTTGTTGTAGACAGGCGCGCTAAAATTACCGGCTTTATCCTTGGAGCGAATGCCCAGGGTCATGTCCGCGCCTTCGGTAGAGATGGTTGCGGTGTTAGTCGCCGGCAAGTCCGTCCAGGCGCCTCCGTTGATGTTCATTTGCGATACTGCCACCCCGGAGAAATTATCCGCAGCCTGTATGTTCAAAGTAACTGGCGAAGTAAACCAGGATGCCACGTTGGAGAGTTGGCCTTGCAACTGTACCGATGCCGTAGGCGGAACGCTATCCACACTGATTACAGCTGTTTTGGTTATCTCCCGATTTCCTGCATTATCCTCAGAGTAGTAAGAAATCGTATAATTGCGATTTTCTGTAAGGGGGAACGGCGCGGTATAAGCGGTCAGAGCGCCGCCATTCACTTGGTAATAGGTGGCTTTGACGCCGCTTTGCCTTTCCAATGCGCTTAAAGTCACTGAACCTGTGCTCTTGTAGTAGCCAGATTCGCCAGGCGTGCCGCTAAAACTCAAACTGGTCTGCGGGGCAAGCGTGTCGCCAATGGCCGGGTAAGTCACAGGGCCTAGCAGCACATTGCTATCGATGTTGATTGTGTAACCGCCCCAGGTTTCGTTGTGCCCGCCAGTATATTGGCGAATACGCTGGTTCTGGGACCAAAGTGTATCCGGAAAGCAGGAAGCAATCCCCCATACGCTCACAGATGGATTGTAGTAGTAAGGCGTTGAGATGTATTTTGCTATCCAAACAGCATCCAGCGGATTGGTAAGTGCCTTTAAATTGCTCAAGTTTTGAGGTGGATTGTTGGTGGACCAGTAATGACATGAAGCCCCATAGGCCCCTGAAAGTGCTCCTAATTGGTGCAAACGTGCGTTCCAACCTTCAAAAAAGCTGCGGGTTGCATTTTGGCAGGCTGTATCCCCAACATAGTATTCAAGGTCGTAATAAACTACGCCGCCGTGGCCATTGGCATCGGTAAGCCCCAACTCGTACATTTTAGCCATTGCCTGGTTGGCATTATCCACGCCTTCCTGATAGGCAACTGCCGGATCAGCGCTCATCCTGCTTCGGTAATCAGTACAAGAAGCTTGTGGACCCACCCAGGTTGGAATGAAGGTCCAGCCATTGTTGTACATGTAAGAAACCTTGCTATAGTTGAGAGCCCGATTGCTGCAAGCCCTGGCGCTGCCGCCAATATAGAGATTAACTACGTTATAAGGGCTGGAATCGCTCCAGGCATCCAACGCGGCATTGCCCGGGATTTCACATTGGTCAAAGCCGTGACCAACAGCTACTTTAACCGTAGGGTTGACCGCTTTGATTTGAGGGCCTTCCAGACCTCCGATGGACAAGGGTTCTTTAGGTTCAGCTGCTCTGGTAAAGACTGATTTGCTGGTTTTGCTGACGGCTATCGGCAGTGGCAAAGGCTGCCAGGTCTTGCCGCCATCGGTGGTAAACCCCAGCAGCTGGTCCTGGCTGCAGTGTAATTGCTCCTGGCCAACCACTAACTGGGCATTGCAGAATCCACTGATAAAAGTGCCCCAGGCATCGTTGGTGCCGAAAGCGGAGAGGTTGATGATCTGGGCTTTCTGGGTAGATTGCGTGCCGCTTTCAGCCATAGTCCCACCCCCAGAGGGTATCCGGCTCCAAACCGAAAGGTTGCCATCCGGCAGAAGCTGAAAGAACGGTTCGCTGCCAGGTGCCTGTTCAGCCTGAGTGGGGTCTTCCGCCCCTAACGACCAGTTCTGGCCGTAATTATTGGTTTGCATAATGCTGGTTTTGAGGAGTGTTTCACCTTTGTAGGCAAAGACCGGGAACACGCCGTAACCATCAGGGTGGAAATCTGGCAAACCAACCCGGTAGCTTTCTGCGCCGTCAGTCACCGGCAGGTCGCTGAGTTCTGTCCATGTTTGGCCAGCGTCGCTGGTGGTAAAAAGCGAGTCATACTGCGGAGCCTTCAGCATAAAGCCGTGCGCTTCGTCTGCAAATATAAAATCTTCGCCCGCTGGTGCAGGGATTTCAGCCCAGGTAGCTCCGCCATCGCTGGTTTTCAGAAGGATGCCAGTGGAAAAGTTAGCGCCAGAAGAATTCTTGATGAGCAAGAATCCAGTTTGCGGGTTCAGACCATGGATGTACACCTTGCCATCCGCAATTAATTCGTGGGTAATCAGGATAGGGTTGAGTATCTCGGACAGATCATTCCAGGTCTTGCCAGCATCGCTGGTGGTGTATAAACGAAAACGCAAATCCGCCCCTTCCCCACCAATATAGAAAGCCCAGGCCTGGTTCTCATCGAAAAAGTGCACCCGGCCAAGCAAATAGTTTTCAGGAACCCGCGCGCTTACTTCGTCCCAATTTTTGCCATTATCAGCCGTCAAAAAAATGCGCGTGTCTAGTGCCAGCCAGGCTTTGCCCGGGCCAAAAAGATGATATTGCAGGTCCGGCAGCTTCTCGGCTATCTCCGCAAGCTCCAGCCCGGCAGCCTTAAGCTCAACAACTGTGCTGGAAATCGCGGCAACAGGGGCGGGTACTGCCAGTTTAGTGGCACAGGCAGACAGGATGAGGGCCATAATCACCAGGGCAATCACGACTGATCTCATCGTGTTTCGGGATTCTTTTCCCTGGGAGGCGCTCTTCATGGATAAACCCAATTGTCCCTTGTTATCGAATATCATCGATTAATAGATGCAATATCTATACCCAAATAAGAGTATACTTGCTTTCTTGACACTGAACATATGTTCTGATATCATCTTACTTGAAACTAGGAATTACAAAAAAAGGGAGCGCATATGTCACGCAAACGGGTTGGTTTAAGCCCAAGGCACCAAAAAATCCTCCGCTTTCTTGAAGAGTTTATCTCTGAGAAAGGCTACCCCCCTTCCATTCGCGAGATCTGTGACCATACCCAGATCAGCTCAACTTCTCTGGTTAATTACTACCTCAATCAGCTGGAAGAAATGGGCTTTATCGAGCGCGGCTCCAACGTTTCCCGCGGGATCAATCTACTCAAATCCCTGACCGGTAATTTCAGCCATTCGTTAAAGGATGCTGCTAATAGTCTCAATGACTTGATTTCCATTCCACTGGTCGGCAACATTGTCGCCGGCGAACCTATGCCTGTGCCAAATTCTGACTTTTCTTACTATGATCCTGATTCAGGGATCGAAATTGCGCGAACTTTGTTACCCAAACTTGACGCCGCAGATCAACTTTATGCCCTGCGTGTGCATGGCGACTCGATGATTGATGCCATGGTGAACGATGGTGATATCGTGGTCATGAAAAAGGTCAACCAGGCCCGCAACGGCGAGATGGTTGCCATCTGGCTGAATGACAAGGAAGAAACGACACTCAAGTACTTCTACCTTGAACACGGTAAAGTACGCTTGCAGCCGGCTAACCCCACCATGAAGCCCATCATCATAGACAACCCCAAAACGGTTGAAGTTCAGGGTAAAGTGGTTCTGGTCATCCGCCAGGTCAGCCAAAAGTAAACGCAAAATCCGCAGAACTTCTCAAGGATCAGAAGATATGCACCTTTCTGAGTTTTTGGTATTAACCAAACAAGCAACTTACGCCAATACGTCGGCTTCCAGTGCCAAACTTGAGGATGGCAGTAAGTAGTTGACCTTTACGAGTGGCTATTTTTCGTATCGCGACCGCTACCTGGGTGAGCGGGCTTTTTTAGGTGAGGAAATCGTGTTCGAGGACGGCCACGCAGCCTGGGGGATGAGCTACTGTGGCATTAGCCTGACCAAAAAACCCAGCCAAGCTAAATTTGGCACCTTTCTAAAATCCGCCTTAAGCTAAGTGAATGAAGAGATCCCATTCCGCGATCCTCGAACTCACGAGATTTTGAATACCATAACCAAGCTGAAGGAGCTGTTAATTCTATAAGCCGCCACGAAGAGATCTTTTTCAAGGGCAATCAGGTTTATTACCTGCATTATCATGGCGGTATGATCAATGAGTAAACCTTTCCTCAGCACCCTCCTGCGCACAACGGTAAGTCTGAAGTATTCTTATCCGTCAAACCGCACTGCATTCCTTTCAAACGGTTCAGGCCTCACCTTCTACGATGTAAAAAACAGAAATGGTCGAGGTCCAGGGTAAATCAGTGCTGGTCATACGTTAGCTCACCCAAAAGTAAACTCTCAACGCAAGAATCCTCAAGGGACAGTTCCAAAATGCCAGAGTGAAGCCTGGCATTTTAACATTGAAACCTTGTCTTGCTTTGCGTCACATGTCAGCAGTCTGCCAATCTGATCTGGCAAACAAATTGGTCATCAAGTCAAATCCAGTAGCCAGCAAAATCAAGTAATTAGTTATAGTTTTTGATTGCCAAAATTTCTGCCATTGGATATTCACAACACATAATCAGAAATACAGTCGTACCAGTGAACGTAAGTAAGCCCGTTGACCAGCCAATGTTCATTTTTTGGAAGTTTTTCACTCCAATTCGCCTGGCCTTGCTTTACATTCCAATTATCCTGGTTGAAGCGCCGCCAGAGAACTGTGCGCCCGTTACGATCAATGAATTGTTCTGTGGCGATTCCTTCATTGTAGGTTTCAAAATCGACAAGGCAAATTGTTTCATATTCTTTGCCGTTAATTTCAACCAGATAGCTACCCACCACATCCATCACTTGCGATCTGCTCTCTGTTGTAAACTTATTCCCATTTCTGGCAATGATGCCTTTTGGCCTCAGATTGGTCTGGTTACCACAATTGTCTTCACCAAAGCCCCAGTTGGGGTAAAAGTCATCCCCATCCAGGAATGTAAAAAGTTTCTTGACACCATTCTCTACATGGGTTTCTGCGAGGATGCGGCAGTGCGTTTCAGTTAATTGCGCTACTAGATTACGTTGGCGGTATCCGCCCGGGTCTTTTTCTTCCTCGCTTACCAGGTGTTCATCGGTTTCAATCTCCACCCCTTCCACACCGTGAATTTGTGCCCTGCAAGTCACTTTAAGCTCCATCCATGTGCTCAATTTTCGGCCTGGGTAGTCGTAGAAACCCCAGGTGAGCTTTTCTCCCATTCGTGGAATGATAAACCATCCCATTAGTTCTTCCCATTTCACTTCAAAAGGTTGTTGATCCAGCTTCTTGATTTTGTAAGCTGGCAGGACTTCGGGCAATTCGTAATCTTTCATTTCTCCATCCTTTGTTTCTTTGAGATAGGCTATCCTAAAACTCTCTCGGGCAGTAAACAGACGACTTTTAACTGTTCCTTCAGGAATATCCAGAATATTGGCGATTTCAAAAACTGATTTTTGCCTGAAGTAATAGAGAAATAGAATCTGCTTTTCATTTTCATGCAAGTTAGCTACAGTTTCTCTGACGACCAGTTGTTCAATCAAGCCAATGCGGCTCTGTGCAGGAATGCTCTCAACCATATCGTCCCAAGCAATTTCAAGCGTCTTCGCCTTCTGCCTGTAAAAGTCATGACACACATTCGCAGCGATGCGCAGGATCCAGGCTTTGAACATGGCCTTGTTTCGTAAATTCTTAAAGTTCTGGAAAGCAATAAGACAGACCTGACCAAAAACATCCTCAGCATCAGTGCATGTAGGCAGACGATAATTCACAAATCGAATCAAAGCGTTTTTGCATTCAGCTAGAAGATCTTCAAAACTCTGATGTTCCGCTGTCAATCTTCACTCCTTTTGATCAATTCACTTTTCAATTATAAAGACGGAAAATCACTGAGCTCAGTTCATTAGCCAAAAAATTCTTATTAAATCAAAAAAGCCTCCCGATGGGCGGCTTTTTGAGGTCTCGTGAAGAAATTTACTCGAGTACGACTTCGGCGCCAGCTTCGACGAGCTTGGCTTTGGCATCGTTGGCAACATCCTTGGAAACATTCTCAAGGACGTGGGCACCAGCGGTTTCGGCCATGGTTTTGGCTTCCACGAGGCCGAGGGAAGTGAGTTGGCGAATGACCTTAATGACATCGATTTTCTTGGGGCCGGTGGCCTTGAGAACAACGGTGAATTCGGTTTTTTCTTCAACTTCTTCGACGACGGCAGCGGCAGCGGGGCCAGCGGCCATAGCTACAGGTGCAGCAGCGGAAACGCCCCATTTTTCTTCGAGGTCTTTGACAAGTTCAGCAGCTTCCAAAACGGAAAGTTTGCTCAGTTCTTCAACAAGTTTTACTAAATCAGCCATTTCTATCTCCTAAATTATTTTATTGCTTTCAATTTTTTCCGCCCTCACATTTTGTGAAAGCGCTTGATTTCTTATGCAGCTTCTGGCTGCTTTTCAGAATTTGCCTTGATGACCGCAGCCAAACCACGAGCGGGTTCAGCCAGGGTGCGCACAAGCTTGCTTGCAGGGGTCTGCAGCAGACCAAGGAAGGTCGCGCGCATGACGGGCAAAGTGGGCAGGTCGGCAAGGTCTTTAACTTGCTTGACACTCAAGTCCTTCTTGTCGAGGTATCCACCGCGTACTGCGAATGCCTGATTACTCTTGATGATTTCAGCCAGGCCTTTGGCAACAGAGGGGGCATCTTCGAATGCGAAGACGACCACGTTGTTGTTTTCCCAGAATCCTGGTTCAGTTTTGTAACCTTTGTTTTCCAGGGCCTTGGCGAAAATACGGTTCTTGACGACGTGCAAAGCACCATCTGCCTCACGTAAGCGTGCACGGGCTGCATTGACTGCAGGCATGTGCATTTTGCTGTATGAAAGCACAAAGACAGCTTTGCTGGTTTCCAGCCATTTTTCATATTGCTGGAGCATTAATTCTTTTTCATTCTTTGTAAAAGCCAATTTCTACTACCTCCTTCCGGTAGAATTAAAAAATCTCTTTCCGTTTTTCCCGCGAAAAGAGATTCGAAATAACTTCAATTATGCTCTGAAGCTTCTGAACCTCCACCTCGGCGGGAAATTGAGCCATTAACGGCACCAGCTTTCTTAAGTGAAGACTTAAGTATTCAATTGTAGCCCGCTAAGTGTACTACAGAACCACTCGTTGGGGTAAAACCTGGTTAATATACCGGGCTGAGCCAGTCAGCTTCACCCGAACTTAACTTATTTTTCGACAGCGTCCATACCCAGAGCAGTGTTAACATCCACTTTGATGCCGGGGCCCATGGTGGAAGAAATAACCAGCTTCTTGATGTAGATACCCTTGGAACCGCTCGGGCGGGCCTTGCGGATAGCGCCCAGCAATGCAGCAAAGTTTTCGAACAGGGAGTCAGCCGGGAAGGACATCTTGCCAATCGGCACATGGATATTCGCAGTCTTATCCAGACGGAATTCCACACGACCAGCTTTGGCAATCCGGATGGCGTCGGCAATGTCGCCGGGTTGCACAACGGTTCCGGCTTTAGGGTTTGGCATCAGGTTGCGGGGGCCCAGAACGCGGCCCAAACGGCCAACCTTGCCCATCATATCCATCGTACCAACTGCCACGTCAAAATCAGTATAGCCACCAGCGACGCGGTTGATATCCTCATCGGTTTCGGCGACAAAATCAGCGCCGGCTTCGCGGGCTGCTTTAGCAGCGTCACCCTGGGCAAAGACCAGAACGCGGACGGTCTTACCCAAACCGTTAGGCAGCACAACCACATCACGCAGTTGCTGGTCAGCCTGGCGGGGGTCAAGACCGGTACGCATGTGCACTTCTACGGTCTCGTCAAATTTAGCGAAGTGAACTTCCTTTAAAAGTTCAAGTGCTTCTTTCGGGCTGTAAAGCTTTAAGTTGTCAATTTTTTTGACGGCGTTAACATAATTTTTCCCGTGTTGGGTCATAGTATCTCCTTGTGGTGCAAGCGGGCAAGAGCCCTCCCACGATCTGATTATTTATCGACGACGGTGATGCCCATATTGCGGGCGGTGCCTTCAATCTGCCGCATTGCTCCTTCAATATCCAGAGCATTCATATCTTTCATTTTGGCTTCAGCAATCTCACGTACCTGGGCACGGGTGACGCTGCCAACTTTGACAGTCTGCGGAGTGGCAGATCCCTTGTCCACACCGGCAGCTTTTTTGAGCATGACCCCAGCGGGAGAGGATTTGAGCTCGAATTTGAAGGACCCATCCATGAAGATAGTAATTTCCGCAGGAATAATTTCGCCAAGCATTTGTTGGGTGCGGGCGTTGTATTCCTTACAGAAAGCCATGATGTTGACACCATGGGGTGCGAGGGCAGGACCAATCGGCGGGGCTGGATTGGCTTTGCCGGCCGTGATCTGTAGACGAATTACTGCTTTTACTTTCTTTGCCATAGTTCTCCTTTGTGGTATTAGCGGGTTGTTTTCAACCCTCCCACGAATATCCGGATTGTTCCGGTTTTATGCTTTTTCCACCTGGAGGAAGTCGAGTTCCACCGGGGTTTCACGCCCAAAGAAATTCACCATAACGCGAATCTTGGAACGTTCCATATTTATTTCAGCGACAGTGCCGCGGAAATCGTTGAAGGGACCATCCACAATGCGCACACGGTCGCCAGCGTGAAAGCTCACTTTATAGGTCGGTGCTTCATCTTCCATGCGTTTCAGGATGGACTGTACCTCTTCAGGGCGCAGAGGGGTTGGCTCGTCACCCATTCCAACAAAACCAGTGACGCCGGGTGTGTTGCGCACAACAAACCAGGATTCTTCACTGAGGATCAGGTTAACCAACACATAGCCAGGGAAGACGTGGCGCTCAACAGTGCGGCGCTTGCCGTCGCGAACTTCAATTTCTTCCTGCGTAGGAATGACGACATCGAAGATTTGATCTTTCATATTCATCGTCTCGATGCGCTGTTCAAGATTTTTACGGACCTTGTTCTCGTAACCGGAATAGCAATGGATCACGTACCACTGACGGTTTTCGTCACCGGTGCCAGTATTACGCGAACTGCTTGCTCCAACTTCGTTTGGAACTTCAGCTTTAGGCGTTGCGACCCGAGGCATGTCTGAAGAAGCGCTTTCGACAGCTTTATTGAGTTCCTCTGGGGAAGCCTCTATTTCTTCTTCTTGAGTTACTTTCTTCTTGGCCACAAGCCACTCTCTCTATTAATTATAGACTGACCAAAATGTTGATCAGTTTGGAGAAGACAAAATCCATCAGACCTAGGATAATTGCCATGATGACCGTAATCACCAGCACCACCCTGGTCAAGGCGATGGCTTCGGGTAATGTCGGCCAGGTCACCTTGCGGAGTTCGCCAACAGTCTCTCGCCACCAGCGGGAAATTCCTTGAAAAATATTGCTTTTCTTTTCGCTTTGTGCCATCAATTTTCTCCGTTTGACTTTACTCAACAAACGCATTAATAAATCAACAGGTCAGGTAGGAATCGAACCCACAACCCCCGCTTTTGGAGAGCGGTGCT
>WOYI010649860.1_pt1 | contig 14241 bp, 16 predicted proteins | sample 6423411 | NCBI WGS metagenome assembly WOYI01 (sample SAMN13441803, study PRJNA592873) | oil field metagenome | biome: oil field; feature: oil-well bore; material: oil-contaminated soil; isolation source: oil-contaminated soil from oil-well borehole | place: Germany: Wietze | collected 2016-10-18 ...
TGCTCGACCTCATGGAGCGCAGGATCGCGAACCTCTCCAACGTGGAGATCCTCGTCCTCGACGAGGCCGACCGGATGCTCGACATGGGCTTCTGGCCGCAGGTCCGCAAGATCATCGCCACCATCCCGCCGGAGCGCCAGAACCTGCTCTTCTCGGCCACGATGTCTTCCGATGTCATGCGCATCGTAAGCTCTACCCTGCATGACCCGATCCGCGTGGAGGTGGCCCCTTCCGCGACGCCGATCGAGCTCATCGACCAGCGCGTGTACCCGGTCGGCGGTCAGCAGAAGGGTCAACTCCTCGTGCACCTCATCAACGAGCAGAACCTCGACCGCGTGATCGTCTTCACCCGCACCAAGCACCGCGCGGACCGCGTGGCCAAGGTGCTGCACCAGGCCGGCATCAAGAGCGCCGCCATCCACGGCGACCGCTCACAGAGCCAGCGCCAGAGCGCGCTCGAGAACCTCAAGAGCGGCCGCTGCCGGGTGCTCGTGGCCACCGACGTGGTGGCCCGCGGCATCGACATCGACGATGTGAGCCATGTGGTGAACTACGACCTGCCCAACTCCCCGGACGACTACGTCCATCGCATCGGCAGGACCGCGCGCGCCGGTAAGAGCGGCACGGCCGTCTCGCTTCTCGCCCCCGAGGAGCATGAGGCGCTGCGCGACATCGAGATCAAGATCGGCACCGTGCTCGAAAGCCACGACGCCGAGGGCTTCGACTACTCTCAACAGCGGTTGGTCCCCAACCCCGAGCGAACCGCCACGCGCGCAGTACGCACGGTGTATAGCTCAAGCCGCAGCAGAGGTCGCCGGCGCCGGTAAGGGTCGACACATCCCGAGAGCTGTCGAGGGCGCCGCGGATGCGGCGCCCTCGTTTCGTCCCGGTGATGCGGAACTCCTGTCGCTGTGTGTCAGGCCAGGCAGGAGCGGAGCGCCGAGGCGAGAGCCTCCGGGCCGGCGCCCTTGCGCACGACCTTCGTGCCGTGCGGGACATCGACCGCATCGAGGCGACCGGTGAGCACCACGATCGGTGCGTTCGTGTGACGGCGCACGTCATGCACAGTGCGATCGCCGCCGAGACCGAAACCGCACACCACGGCGGAGAACATGCCCTCGTCAAGCTCAGGGGCGGCGTCCTCGTAGGTCGTGGCGCGCACCACCTGCGCGCCATTGAACGTCGAGGTGATGGTGCTGGCCGTGAGCGCTGCGAAAACGGGTGAGTCCTCGATGACGAGGAAACGGTGGACCACGGAGCGGTCCTCGGTGAGGTAGTCGCCCATTGTGCCGTCGGGCAGCATACCCGGAGTCACCGCGAGACCGCCCTCGAGGCGAGTATGGATCACGCACGCTTCATGCTGGCCCCCGTTGCAGAACCCGTACGAACTCGCGTAGCTCACGCGTTTGACGATGCTTGGCTCGATCGTTCGGTAGAAGACACACTCGGTGCTTCTGGGACAGTCCGCCATGTCGCGCCTCCTGTGCCGGAAGGGTACGTGCGGCACATAGAGTAGAGCCGCGTCTCATGAAATACCGTGCCGGGTATCACAGAAGCCATGATTCTCCCCGACAAGCGGAATGGTCTCGCTGCGGGAGCCCGAACGCGGATCAGCGGCCCGGCATAGGCTGCCACGTGCTCACGCTCACCGAGAGCGTGACGGCGATCGGCTCGGGTAGAGATGCCACCCGGGATTCGACATCATCGGCCTGCAGATGATGCGCACTGGGGCCCATCAACGCCGCCGCGAGGACGTCTTCCCGGGAGAGCCGCATCTCGCGCTCCACAGCCCGCGTGGCAGCGCGCTCGAAGTGTCCGCCGAGGGCGGTCTCGAGCCGCTCTTCCTTACGCGGGTCGACACTCACCAGGCCGAGCGGACCGGCGATCTCCTGCAGGTGCCGTGAGGTGGGCGTCACCACCACGAGCACACCCGAAGCTGCGAGGATGCGGGCGAACTCAGGTGCGTTGCGCGGCGCGAACACACACATCACTGCCGCCGCCACACCATCGCGGACCGGCAACGTACCCCAGGCGTCGCACACCGCCGCTCCGACGCGCGGATGTGCGCGGGCGGCCCGGCGCGCCGCATGTTTGGAGATGTCGAGCGCGAGACCCGTGCGACCCGGCAGCCGCTCGAGGACGGCGGCCAGGTGCTCGCCCGTGCCTGCGCCGACATCGATCACGCAGCCTTCGGCGGCACCCACGGCCGAGACGACCGCGTCGGCCAGAGCCGCGTCGAGCGGACGGAAGTGACCGCGCGCGAGAAACGCCGAGCGCGCCCCGACCATCTCCCGCGTGTCTGCCGTGCCGGCAGTCGCGTCACCAGGAAGCAGGTTCACGTAGCCCTGTCGCGCGATGTCGAAAGAGTGGCCCGATGCGCATGCAAGCGCACCGCCCGCCTCGGCCAGCTCCGCACCACAGTGCGGGCATGCCAGCAGCGCATGCCACCCGGCCATCAGTACGGCACCCGGTCGGGATCCGAGGCCCACTCGCGGAAGACCTCGATGGCCTCCTCCGGGAGCATGCGAACCATCGGCAGCGTTCGCTCGCCGTGCGGCAGCGCCAACTCCCGGTACAGCCGAGCGTCATCGAAGCCGATGGCCGCGGCGTCGCCTGCGGTGTTAGCGAAGTAGACGAGATCGATGTGCGCCCAGTGGATCGCGGCGAGGCACATCGGGCAGGGCTCGCAGCTGGTGTAGATGACGCATCCCTCGAGAGAGAACGTGTCAAGCACCTGACAGGCCTCACGGATCGCCACGATCTCCGCGTGGGCGGTGGGATCGTTGTGGCCGGTCACCTGGTTCCAGCCCTCGGCCACCACCTCGCGGTCATGCACGATCACGGCCGCGAAGGGTCCGCCCTCGTCGGCACGCATCTTCTCGCGGCTGAGCGTGATCGCGCGACGCATGAACTCCTCGTGCATGCCGTCCTCCTGCCGCCGTCGACCCGAGGAGAATGTTCCCCCGGCGCCGCATCCTGTCGGCCCGGCGCCGAACCTCGGACTACAATGAAGCATCCCGCTCGAGAGGAACCATGATGACCCACACCGTGCTCGCCGCACAGAACATCAGCCGAATGTGCATCGTCTGCGGCACCGAGAACGCCGCCGGCCTGCACGCGCGCTTCTTCGAGATCGAGGGCGGCGAGCTCGCCTGTGTCTTCACGCCACGCGAGGAGCACCAGGGCTACCCGGGGCGGCTGCACGGCGGCATCGCCTCGACGGTACTCGATGAGACCATCGGCAGGGCCATCAACCTCACCGACCCCGATGCCTGGGGCGTGACCGTCGAGCTCAACGTGCGCTACCGGCAGCCGGTGCCGCTCGGCGGCGATATCGTCGTGCGGGGCCGCATCACCAAAGACTCCAGACGGCTTTTCGAGGGCGCGGCAGAGATCCTCCTCGACGACGGGACGGTCGCTGTGGAGGCCACCGGGAAGTACCTGCGCCTGCCTATCGACAGGATCGCCGAGGGCGACTTCACCTCGGAATGGTTCGCCGACGAGAGGCCGCTACCCGAGACCATCGGGTAGCGAGCTCGCATCCCTGTCGCAAGAAGGGCCCAGTTCAGGTCGGGGGCGGCCCTTCTTGATGAGCCCACGTGCCGCGGTAGTCTGACAGCTTGAACTTGCCGAACCTACGCTGATGAAAGCCGGTGGCCTCGAAGTCCGAGACCTCCTTCCCAACGAGGATACTCATGCGGTTCATCTCCTCCATGTAGGAGGGAGTGAACTTGCGGCGGTGCACGACCTGCGGATAGCTGGTGACGCCGGGAGGGAGCCCGTGGGGTGCGTGAAGGCGCTCCAGGTCCGCGGCCGTCTCGGCGAGCTCTGATGCCTCCAGGCGCTGATAACGGTCCCGGTGCACGAGATGCCCTCCGAAGTGCTCGATCGGCTGCTGCTTCGTGAGCGGCCGGCCGAAACACACCATCGCGACCGGCAGCGTGTACGCAGGCAGTGCCAGCAGCTCCGCGTGGATCTCGCCGTTCTCCAGGACGTCGCCGATGGAGCACGAGCCGATACCGGGTGACTCGGCGGCGATCACGGCGGTCTGCGCAGCGATGAGCGCATCGGAACACGCAAGAAGCAGCTCACCGAGACCCGGCGGCGAACGGTTGATCATCGCAGGTGACCGCCAAACGGTCCTTCAGTGCCTGGTCCTCCACTTCGATGATGGTGTAGGGCACCGTGCCTCCGGCCGTGGGTGCCCGGAGTGCGGCATGCAGGATCGCCTCGCGCTCCTCGGTGGTCAGCGGCGTGGAGTCGTAGACGCGCGTGGAGCATCGCCGCTCGATCAGCTCGAGCGTGGGGTTCAGCATGATTCCTCCGATCGGCTGGAGCGCTACCGCTTCTCGGGCATGGCCGCCAGCACCTGCAACGAGTCGAGCGCGGTAAACCCGGCGGCCTCGTCGCCTTCGGCCACGCTGAAGAGCGCCACGAACCCGACCTCGGGCGAGAGGAGGTAGTAGAACGTGCCTTCCAGCGCGCCTTCGGCGAGTGGTATGTAGTCGAAGCGCACGAGGTAGGTCTCGTCGATCGTCCCCGCCGGAACGGTCGCCGAGTTCTTGGCCAGAACGGTCGCGTCGATGCCGAAGCTGCCGGTGTCCGAGACCACGAAGGTCTCGCCCACCTCGAAGTCGACCGGCCAGAACCTGAGGGGGATGGCATACGGCTCCACCGTGGGCTCGTCTCCCGCAGGCGTGATCTTGCCGAGCTGGAGCAACCACTCGCCGGTCACCTGGCGCGGGAAGTAGACCTCGCTCGCACCCTCCATCGTCTTCACCACGTAGGTGTAGTCCGTGAACGCATCAAGCCCGTCCACCTCCGAGGGGTCGACGATCTCGGTCGTTGCCCGGGGCCAATCATCGCCCGCTTCAAGCGTCCACGGACCGGCGACGGTCAGTGCGACGGGGATCGTCTCGCCGCCGGTGTATGTGGCGACCTCCCAGGCGTACCCGGGCTCGGTAGGCAGTGTTGCGGCCCACTCGCCCGCGGGCTCGGCAGGCGCGCTCGAGGTGCCGCCGGTGCCCGGTTCCGTGTCCGGAGCGGTCTCATCCGAGCATCCACCGAGCATCCCCGCCACGAGCGCCGCAGCCGTCACGGTCACCAGGATCCGTCGTGCCACCATCGCGATTCCTTTCGGTACTCCGCGGGGACTGCCCCGCCTACGCCTGCTTGATCTCGATCTCGACCCCGTCGGGATCGTTGAAGAAGAGCAGCCGCCAGCCGGTCGGCAGATCTTGGATCGCGGCGTCCTCCGGCAGGATGCCCGCCGCCCGCAACTCGGCGAACACCGCGTCGATGTCGTGCGTCTCGAGCGCGAAGTGCCGGAAGCCGAGCACGCGCGGCAGCACCTCGGCCGCGGGCACCGGCTCCACGTACGCGAACAGCTCCAGCTGCAGGGCGCCGAGCCGGAGGAACGACAGCGTCTTGTCCTCGCCCACGCGCTCCTCGGCCTGCTCGAAGCCGAGCGCCCGGTAGAACGCCTTGGAGCGCGCGAGATCGCTCACGATGATGCCGATGTGGTGCGGTGTGAGATCCATCGCGCTTCAGCCCAGCTTCGATCCGGCGATCTTCGCCAGCTCGGCCTTGTCGCAGTTGCCGCCGCATTCGGAGGCCACAGCCGCGATCACGCGGCCCATGTCGCGCTTCTCGGTGAAGCCGCCGTCGGCGATCACGCGCTCCACGATCTGGGCGAGCGCGTCGCCCGTCACCTGCGCCGGCAGGTAGCCCTCGAGCATCGCCACCTGCTCGGTGAGCAGCGCCGTCCGCGCGTCGTCGGTGCCGACCTTGATCGATCCCTCGAGCGTCTCGCCGGTCTGCTTGAGCACCTTCTTGAGCGCGGCGGCGACCTCTTCATCGGTGACGTCTCGCTGCGACTCTTTCTCCTTGATGTCGATCTCGTTCTTCACCTGACGCAGGATCGACAGCCGCGGCTTGTCGTGTGCGCGCATCGCGGCGGTGATCTCCGAGACGATAAGGTCCTTGTTCATGGGCTCCGCCCCCTTCACCTGATCGGGCACGTCCGAGTGTAGCGCACCCGTTACGCGGAAGGGCCTTGCATTCTGCGGACCGGTGATTTAGATTAGCCACCTAACAATTAGCCCGCTAATCTTTCGGCCACTAACAATCACCGCAAGGAAGTGATACCGTGACCCACCCCGTGTTCGACTTCGGCCCCGATGAGGTCGATGCCGCTACGATGGATGCATTCCGCGCGTTCAAGCGCGCGATGATGCTCCACCGGCGTCTGCTGATGGCGGCCTTCGCCGACGAGCCGGTCCACGCCGCCCAGGGCGCATGCCTGCAGGCGCTCGCCCATCGCGATGGATTGAGCCAGACCGACCTGGCCGAGACGCTGCATGTCTCACGGCCCTCCGTAACCGCGATGCTGCAGCGAATGGAGAGTGCGGGCCTCATCGAGCGGCGTTCCGACGAGGCTGATTCGCGCGTGTCCCGCGTCCTGCTCACCGCGCAGGGCCGCGAATCGGCCGACCGGATGCATGTCGGCTTCATCGACGTGATAAACGTGAGCATGGGTTCGATGTCGGACGCCGACAAGCGTGAGCTCACCCGTATCCTCACCGACGTCAACAACAACGTGGATCAGGTGCTCAAGGAGCGTGGCGTGGGCGCCTGGGTCCACCCCGGGCACGGAGAGGAGGGGCCGCGATGATGCGCCTCTTCCGCTACCTCAAGCCCTACTGGAAGCAGATCGCCCTGGTTTCGACACTCGTGCTCATCCAGGCGATCGCGAACCTCTACCTGCCCGATCTGAACGCGAACATCATCAACGACGGCGTGGCCAAAGGAAACACGGACTTCATCCTGAGCGAGGGCGGGCGCATGCTTGCCGTGACGTTGGTGCTCGGCGTCGTCTCGATCGTCTCGGTCTACTGGGGCTCGCGCACGGCCATGGCCTTCGGCCGCGACGTGCGGCATGCCGTGTTCCACAAGGTCCAGACCTTCTCGCTCGCCGAGCTCAACATGTTCGGTGCGCCGTCGCTCATCACGCGCACCACCAACGACGTGCAGCAGATCCAGATGCTCGTCGTCATGGGTCTGAACGTCATGATCATGGCGCCGTTCATGGCCATCGGCGGCGTCATCATGGCGGTACGTCAGGATGCCCCTCTGTCGCTCCTGATCGTCGTCGTGATCCCCGTGCTCGCGCTCGTGCTCGGCATCGTGATGCGCAATGCCATGCCGCTGTTCAAGAGCATGCAACTGCGTATCGACCGGGTGAACCAGGTGATGCGGGAGAAGCTCGCCGGTATCCGGGTCATCCGCGCGTTCGTCCGCAGCGACTACGAGGAGCGGCGCTTCGACGTGGCCAACCAGGAGCTCTCGGACACGATGCTCGCGGTCGGCCGGCTCTTCGCAACGGTCATGCCGGCCGTCATGGCCGTGTTCAACCTCACGCTCGTGGCCACGATGTGGTTCGGCGGACTGCGCATCGACAGCGGTGCGATGCCGATCGGCAACCTCACCGCATTCCTCACATACATCGTGCAGATCCTCATGGCTGTCATGATGGCTGCGATCATGTTCATCATGGTGCCGCGTGCGGCCGCCTCCGCCGAGCGCGTCAACGCCGTGCTCGATACCGAGCCGAAGATCTGCGACCCGGCCGAGCCGGTCACACCGGCCGAGACCCGAGGCGTGGTGGACTTCCGCGACGTGGAGTTCCGCTACCCGGGCGCCGAGGACCCCGTGCTCTGCAACATCTCCTTCACCGCGCAGCCGGGCGAGACCACGGCGATCGTCGGCAGCACGGGCAGCGGCAAGTCCACGCTCATCAACCTCATCCCGCGCTTCTACGACGTCACCGGCGGCACGCTGCTCGTTGACGGCGTGGACGTGCGCGACATGACCCAGGCCGAGCTGTGGAGCCGCGTCGGCTTCATCCCGCAGAAGGCGTTCCTGTTCAGCGGCACCGTCGCGAGCAACCTGCGCTACGGACGCGAAGAGGCCACCGACGACGAGCTGTGGCATGCGCTCGAGGTCGCACAGGGCCGTGCGTTCGTCTCGACGATGGAAGACGGGCTCGAGTCGCCGATCACCCAGGGCGGCAGCAACGTCTCGGGCGGCCAGCGCCAGCGGCTCGCGATCGCCCGGGCACTCGTGAAGCGCCCGGAGGTCTACGTCTTCGACGACAGCTTCTCGGCACTCGACTTCAAGACGGACGCGGCACTGCGCGCAGCACTCGCACACGACACCGCTGATGCGACCGTGATCATCGTCGCGCAGCGCGTGAGCACGATCATGCACGCCGACCGGATCATCGTGCTCGATGAGGGGACCATCGTCGGCACGGGCACACACGACGAGCTCATGGCCACCTGCCCGACGTACGTGGAGATCGTCAGAAGCCAGCTGACCGAGGAGGAGGTCGCATGAGCGAGAACGCGAACAACAACACGCGAGGCGCCGCGACCCCCGGGCGCGGTCCGGGCCGAGGGGGCCCGATGATGGGCACCGGCGGCCGTGGTGGCCTCATGACAGCCGGGGCGAAGACGAAGGACTTCAAGGGCTCGCTGAAGCGCCTCGGCGCCTACCTCAAGCCGCACGCCGCGAAGCTCATGATCGTGCTCCTGCTCGCCACAGCAAGCGTGGCGTGCAGCGTAGCGGGGCCGCGGATACTCGGCATGGCCACGAACGTGCTGTTCGAAGGCGTGATCGGCAAGGTCATGGCCGAGCAGCTGCCGCCGGGCACCACGCAGGACCAGGCGGTCGAGATGCTGCGCGCCGCGGGGCAGGACCAGATCGCCGACATGATCTCGGGCATGACGGTCACCATCGGCCAGGGCGTGGACTTCGACCTCGTAGCGAGATGGTTGTTGCTCCTTGTGGGCGTCTACGTGCTCGCAGCACTCTTCAGCTGGGCACAGGGCTACATCATGGCCGGGGTCACGCAGCGAACCATCTACGGACTGCGCAAAGAAGTGGACGAAAAGCTGGCGCGGCTGCCGCTCAAGTATTTCGACGACAACGCGCGCGGCGACACGCTCTCGCGCGTCACGAACGACATCGACAACATCTCCCAGACGCTCCAGCAGCAGGCGGCGCAGATCGTGACCTCGGTGCTGACCATCATCGGTGTGCTCGGCATGATGCTGTGGATCTCGCCGCTGCTCGCGGGCCTCGCGCTCCTCGTGATCCCGCTCTCTGTGGTGGTCACGATGTTCATCGCCAAGCGCTCTCAGAAGCAGTTCGCGGCGCAGTGGGAGCGCACCGGCACGCTGAACGGGCATGTTGAGGAGATGTTCTCCGGGCACAGCGTGGTGAAGGTCTTCGGCCATCAGGCCAAGGCCGTGGAGGTCTTCGACCGCGAGAACGAGGGCCTGTACCAGGCGTCGTTCCGGGCGCAGTTCATCTCCAGCACGATCCAGCCGTCGCTCCACTTCCTCAACAACCTCAACTACGTGGGCGTGGCCGTGATCGGTGGCCTCAAGGTCGCAAGCGGCACGCTCAGCCTCGGCGACGTGCAGGCGTTCATCCAGTACTCGCGTCAGTTCACCCAGCCCATCGTGCAGACCGCGTCGGCGGCGAACGTGCTGCAGTCGGCGGTAGCCTCAGCCGAGCGCGTGTTCGAGCTGCTCGACGCGCCCGAGGAGATCGCCGAGACCACGACGCCGGTCCACCTGACCGAGCCGGAGGGTCACGTGGAGTTCAAGCACGTGAAGTTCAGCTACTCGGCGGACAAGCCGCTCATCGAGGACCTGAGCCTGGAGGCGCTTCCCGGCCAGACCGTCGCTATCGTCGGCCCCACCGGCGCCGGCAAGACCACGCTCGTGAACCTGCTCATGCGCTTCTACGAGCTCGACGGCGGCGCGATCCTGATCGACGGCGTGGACACGCGCGACATGACCCGCGACGAGCTCCGGCATACCTTCGGCATGGTGCTGCAAGACACGTGGCTGTTCAAAGGCACGATTCGCGAGAACCTCGCCTACGGCCGCGAAGACGCGACCGACGAAGAGATCATGACGGCCGCGCGCGCGGCGCACGTGGACCACTTCGTGCGTACGCTCCCCGAGGGCTACGACACCGAACTCAATGACGACAGCTCGAACATCTCACAGGGAGAACGGCAACTGCTCACGATCGCGCGCGCGTTCGTGGCCGACCCGCCGATCCTCATCCTCGACGAGGCGACGAGCTCGGTCGATACGCGCACCGAGTCGCTGATCCAGGCGGCGATGACGCAGCTCATGCAGGGCCGCACGAGCTTCGTGATCGCGCATCGGCTCTCGACCATCCGCGACGCAGGTCTCATCCTGGTGATGAACGAGGGCGCGATCGTCGAGCAGGGCACGCACGGGAAGCTCATGGCGGCGGGCGGCTTCTACGCCGGCCTGTACAACAGCCAGTTCTCGGAGGCGTTCGACGAGGCCGTTTAGACCGCTTCACGCGCACGCCACGAGACGCCGCACTCCACAACTTGGGGGTGCGGCGTCTCTCGCGGTGTGGCCTCGGCGGGTGAGAGGTACTAGCATGGGTAGCCACACCTCGGTTGGCGGGGAGACCCGCCTCGGCTTTCAGGAGTTACGCATGCACGTCGTCATCGGAGGATACGGACGCGTCGGGCGCTACCTCGCATCGATGCTCGAGGAGCGCGGCCACTCGGTCGCTGTCATCGACCGGAGCGAGAAGTCGTTCTCCGTCGCGGGGGCCGACATCCGCGGGCGACGCATCGCGGGCGAGGTCTTCGACCGCGACACGCTGGTGAAGGCGGGCATCGAGAAGGCCGACGCCTATGCCGCGGTCACGAGCGGCGACAACTCCAACATCGTGAGCGCACGCATCGCGCGCGAGCGCTTCAACGTGCCGTGCGTGGTGGCGCGCATCTACGACCCCCGGCGCGCGGTGATCTACAAGCGCTTCGGCATCCCCACGATCTCAAGCGTGAACTGGTCGAGCAACATGCTGCTCGCGAGCATCCTCGAGCCGGACCTCAAGACAGTGGCGACCTTCGGCGGCGGCGAAGTCGTGGTCATCACTGCCGAGGCCACCACGCAGCTCGCCGGTCGCACCATCAACGACGTGGCCTACCCCGGCAAGTTCCACGTGACCACGCTCGTCCGCGACGGCGTGGCCATGCTGCCCGAGCCGAGGACCGAGCTTCACAAGGGCGACCGGCTGAAGATCACCGTGACCCGCGATGCGCTCCCGGAGCTCAAGAAGCTCCTGGGGCTGGAATAGGAGGCCGAAGATGAGGGTCGTCATCGTCGGCGGCGGCAAGACCGGAGAGTATCTCGCCGAGCGGCTGCACAAGAAGCACGCGGTCACGCTGATCGAACAGCGCGCCGAGCGGGTCGAGTACCTGCGCGCGGCGCTGCCCGAAGTGGAGACACTCGCCGGCGACGCGTGCGAGCCCTCGGTGCTCGAGAGCGCGGGGACCGGCGAGGCCGACATGGTCATCGCGGTCACCGGAGATGACGAGGACAATCTCGTGGTGGCCATGCTCACCAAGGTACTCGAAGGCGGCACGGTCTACGCGCGCGTGAACCATCCCCGCAACGAGTGGCTCTTCGACAAGGCGTGGGGCGTGGACGTTGCCGTCTCATCCCCCGCGATGCTCTACGGCCTTATCGGCCGCGACCTGGTCTTCGGCGACGTGATCCCGCTCCTCGACCTGCGCGCCGACGACGTCGCCGTGGACGAGGTGCGCCTGCCCGCCGACGCGACGGCGGTGGGACGGACGCTTGCCGAGGTCGCGCTGCCCGCGAACATCACCGTGATGGCGGTGCTTGCCGCCGAGGGTGGCGTGCGCGCGGCCCGCGGCGAGACGGTGCTCGAAGCGGGCGACCAGCTGCTGCTGCTCGCACAGGGGACGCTCGATGGGGCCGCCCTGCTGAGCGCGCTCGGGATCACATCACGCGACGAAGCGGACGAGGAGCCGGCCGAAGGCGCGCACCACAGCTGACCCGGCGCGCTACCCCTCCGCCTTCGGCAGCGGGCAGCTCGACCCGCCCGGCGTGCACGGTTCGTCGATGTGGTATGGCACATCGGTCATGATCACGCCCGGCTCACCGAAGAGCTGCTGCTTCAGGATGAACGATGTCTGGTCGTGCAGCAGCGCGTCGCCGACGTTCTCGGGCGCGTACTCGGGCAGGATCACTGTGACCACGTGATCGTTCGTGGGCCGGGGCACCGCGCGGATGAAGTCGAGGATCGGCGCGATGATCTCGCGGTAGGGCGACTCGACCACCGTGAGCCGCACGCCGAAGCCGGCCTTGTCCCAGCGACGCTCGAAGGCGCCGGCGTTCCCCGTGATATCGACGTACACCGCCTCGAGCTTGTCGGCCTCGAGCGATTTCGCGTAGCGCAGGGCGCGAATGAGCCTGCGGTCGATGTCCTTCACGAGCACGATCACATGGTTGTGCATCCGGTTGTACGACTGCCAGTCGAGGTCGGCGAACTCCTCGGGCCGGATCGCCAGTTCGCGGCGCACGCGATCGTACTGACGCCGCACCCACAGGAAGTACGCCACGATGAGCGGGATGAGGATGAGCACGATCCACGCGCCGTGCGAGAACTTGGCGATCGCGATCACGGCGGTCACGAGGCCGGTGGTGACCGCGCCCGCGGCGTTGATCACCATCGAGCGCTGCCAGCCCTCCTCGCGCAGCCGCAGGTGGTGAACTACCATGCCGGCCTGCGAGAGCGTGAAGGAGCTGAACACGCCCACCGCGTAGAGCGGGATGAGGCGCGTGGTGACGCCGCCGAAGACGACAAGCAGCGCGATCGCCGCAACCGTGAGCAGGATGATGCCGTTGCTGTAGACGAGCCGGTGACCACGGTCCCGCAGCTGGTGCGGCAGGAAGTCGTCGCTCGCCACGAACGACGACAGCCTCGGAAAGTCAGCGTACGCGGTGTTGGCCGCGAGCACGAGGATCGCAGCCACGCTCGCGGAGATCACGTAATAGAGCCACCCCGTGCCGAACATCTCGCGCGAGAGCTGGCTGATGACCGTCTCGGTCTCGGACGGCTGCACACCGGCGAGCGTGGACAGCAGCGCCACGCCGACGAAGAGGAACAGCAGGATTCCGGCCATCCACGTGAGCGTCTTGGATGCGTTCTTGTCCTCGGGCACCTTGAAGGCCTGGACGCCGTTGGCGATCGCCTCCACGCCGGTCATGGCGGTGCAACCCGAAGCGAACGCTTTGAGCACCAGGAAGAGTCCGAGCGACTGCACCGCCTCGATCGGCTCGTGGGGCACGGGAACGCTGAAGCCGTTGCCGGTCGCGAAGCGCACGAGCCCCGCGACCACCATGAAGCCGATCAGTAGGATGAAGATGAACGTGGGGCCCGCGAAGATCGCGCCGGACTCCTTCACGCCGCGCAGGTTCGCGATCGCGAGCAGTACCACGAAGACGATCGCTATCGGCACGGTGTACTTCAGGAGCTGCGGTTGCGCCGAAGTGATGGCGGCCACCGCCGCTGAGATCGACACGGCCACCGTGAGGATGTAGTCCACCAAGAGCGACGCGCCCGCCACCAGGCCAGGTATCGTGCCGAGGTTCTCCTTAGCCACGATGTACGAGCCGCCGCCGCCCGGATACTCGCGAATCGTCTGCCGGTAGGACAGCACCACCACGATCAGCAGCACGCCGATGGCGATGGCGATCGGCAGGGTGAGGCTGAGCGCGGCCGTGCCGGCGAGCGCCAGCATGAGCATGATCTCGCCGGGTGCGTAGGCCACCGACGAGAGGGCGTCACTCGAGAACACCGCGAGCGCGACAGGGTTGCTCAGGCGCTGGTGCATCGCCTCGCGGTTGTGCAGCGGATCGCCGAGCAGGAGGGTCTTGAGGTTGCGTGCCATCGGACTCCTTGTGCGTGACATGTCGGGCCGTCGGCCCCAGGGTACTCCAAGCCAGCGCGCGGCTCACAACGGGTGGCGATGCAGCTCCGCCCTGCGCGCACGCCACTCGGGCACGTAGCGGGCGACCTCGGCGTAGAAGGCGGCGTTGTGCCCGCGAACCCGCAGGTGCGCAAGCTCGTGGAAGATGACGTAGTCGAGCTGCTCGAGCGTCGCCCGCACGAGCGCGGCGTTGAGCGTGACGTACCCCGAAGGGGTGAGGCTCCCCCATCTCGAGCGCATGGCCCGGACACGAAGCTGCGGCTTGCGCTCTCCGGGACCCGCGAACATCGCCCAGCACGCGTCGAGCCGCTCGGCGAACAGCGCTCGCGCCTTCGCGAGCTCCTCGGCGGTGAGTGGGCCCGCTGAGCGCGCGGCGC
>WOYI010168779.1_pt1 | contig 14235 bp, 13 predicted proteins | sample 6423411 | NCBI WGS metagenome assembly WOYI01 (sample SAMN13441803, study PRJNA592873) | oil field metagenome | biome: oil field; feature: oil-well bore; material: oil-contaminated soil; isolation source: oil-contaminated soil from oil-well borehole | place: Germany: Wietze | collected 2016-10-18 ...
GGTGGGATATGGCGGATTGCGTCATTCCCAGCATGGCGGCGATATCGGCGACGCACATATCCGAAAAGGAGAGAGCCTTGAGTATCTTTATCCGGGTGGTGTCACCGAGGACCTTGAAGAAGTCGGCCAGGTCGAAAAGGAATTCATCCTCGGGCATTCTGCCCTGAACAGGTTTATCCCGTTGTCTGGTGGTGTCCGTCATTCCGGCATCTCCTATCCAATGAATATATGAACAAGCATTCATATATACTTTATTCCCCTCATTGTCAAGGGCGGGAATATTTTGACGCTCATGAACAAGCTCGCTACAATGTTTTCGGATCGGCGAGAGGAGGAAGCGGTCTTGAAAAAGAAGGTGAGTTTTTCGTCACGGTTCTGGCTCGACCAGGTCCAAATGCATGGTAATGTCTTCCGGATAGTGATACGAACCAATATTGCCGGGTGATGAAGCGCATACAGGGGCCCGTCGGGCCTTTTTGGTGAGCCTGGATCAGACGCGGAAAAATTCAGCGTCTTTCCGGTCGTTGAGAACGAAATGATAACCTGCCTCATTCATGAGGATGTCTTCGACTACATGGACGAAGTCGGACCCACTCCGGAAGGAGATTTTCTGGTCTTCGTGGATGGAGTCGGGAGACTGCGTTACAGGATCGTATAATTCAGAGTCGCGGAATGGGGGTTCACATCATGAAGGTTCTGTTCCTCTGTACGCACAACTCGTGCCGGAGCCAGATGGCCGAGGGGTGGGCAAAGCATCTGAAGAAAGGTGTGATCGAGGCGTGGTCGGCCGGCACAGACCCGGGAACGGTTAACCCCCTGGCCATCAGGGTGATGGCGGAAGCAGGGGTGGATATCTCATCACACAAGAGCCGGCATCTTCAGGAGTTTCTGGATATCCCATTTGATGTGGTCATCACTTTGTGCGGAGACGCAAGGGATACGTGCCCTTTTTTTCCAGGCCAATCGAAAAGAACGATGCACCGGGGTTTTGATGATCCTTCACGTGCAGAAGGGTCTCCCGATGAGGTCCTGGATTTTTTCAGAAGGGTCAGAGACGAGATACGCGATTTTGTGGAGGGGATGCCCGAAAACCTCGAGCAGCCGGGGTTATAATGGATCGTCCATGAAAGACGGGCAAAATGTCGGAGGGGTGATCCGTCAACAGCTTTTCCGAATGCCAGGAACATGATAGGGGCTATTTTCGAAAAAGTGACTTTTCGGCATATCCGTTTCTACAGAATAAGGAGGGGTAGCCATGGACCCGAGAGGAATACACTATATTGTTGAAGCCTCCGGCTGCAGCGAGATCATAGGCGAGGTCGACAGGATGCAGGAGATCCTGGTCGAGGCCGCCAGAAAGGCAAATACCCACGTCTGGGCCGTCTCGTTCCACAGGTTTCCTCCAAACGGAGTAAGCGGGGTCGTCGTAATAAGCGAATCGCACCTTTCCGTCCACACCTGGCCGGAGGCAGGTTATCTTGCACTTGATATCTTCACGTGTGGAGCCGAGAGCATGCCGGAAGCGGCGGTCAAGCACGTTCTTGAGAAGGTCCATGCGGGGCATACGCATATAAGCGAACTCACTCGAGGCATTGATGACGATGGCGACAGGGTCTACTACCACTCCCTGATCACATGGGAGGAAGAACTCCGCAAAGGCAAGCCCAGGAGTTGACCATGGTCTCCCAGGGGAAAGCCCGGGATCCCGGACACCCGGCCATCAGCCTGAAAGGGGTCACAAAGAGTTATGGCGGCAAGGATGTTGTCCGGGGGGTGGATATCGAGATCCCCAGAGGTGAACTGCTTGTCCTGATAGGCCCCTCCGGGTGCGGGAAAACGACCATCCTCAGGATGATAAACAGACTTGTTGAGCCCTCGGGGGGCACGATCCTGATCGAGGGCGATGATACCGCGGGTATGGATCCGGTAGCTCTCCGCAGGAGAATGGGGTATGTGATCCAGGGGATAGGTCTCTTCCCCCACATGAGGGTTTCCGCGAATGTCTCGGTGGTTCCGGGGCTCAAGGGAGTGGCCAGGGAGGAAGCCAGGATAATTGCCGATCGGGCGCTTGAGATGGTGGGTCTTTCTCCGGGAGAGTTCGGGGGGAAATGGCCCAGGGAGCTTTCCGGAGGACAGCAGCAGCGGGTGGGTGTCGCAAGGGCCCTGGCCGGCGACCCGGAGATCATCCTGATGGACGAGCCGTTCGGAGCTCTGGACCCCATATCAAGGATCACGCTTCAGGATGAACTGCTCGATCTTCAGGCCAAACTCGAAAAGACCATCGTTTTTGTCACCCATGACATTCACGAGGCGATGAAGATGGGCAACAGAATAGCGATAATGAAGGACGGCACCCTGTCACAGGTGGGGGAACCGCTTCAGCTTCTCTCCTCGCCGGCGGACGACTTTGTGTCGGATTTTGTGGGTGCGGAAAACCCGTTATCGATGTTCAGCTTCATGAAGGTCAAGGATGTATCGCTGAGGACGGATGGACTTCCGCTTGCCGGGATGGATGACGATATCGAGGCCGCCCGAAGATCAGCTCACGCGACCTCGCTCTGGTTCTTCCGGGACAAGTTCGTCTACGTGATCGATGACGGAAGGCTTCAGGGAAGCGTCAGCGTGGAGAGAACAGGAAAAAGAAGAAGCTCCGGATCTCTGCGGGATATGCTTGAGCCGGCAACCACGGTACGTTCGTCAAGGACAGTGCAGGAGGCTCTTGGGCTTATGGTATCCTCGGGTATCGCAAACGTTGCCGTTGTTGATGAAGATGGGAAGTTCCTCGGCATTCTCTCGTTCGGCGACATGTACGACATAGTCCAGCAGCAAAAGGAAAAGAGCGAAGAAAACACGCTCTGAGCAGGCCTTTTCAGCCGCGGTCATTCCCGGAGAGAAAATTTTCGATGAGCCGTCTCGAAATGCTTATTCCCGGAGGCATTTCGGGGAATGAGCCGGGTTCGTACCATCCAGCGTCCTCTATTTCGACCCCGTCTATTCTTATTTCTCCCGATGCCCATTCGGCGGTGAAACCTATCATCAGAGAGTGGGGGAAAGGCCAGGGCTGGCTCCCGAAGTACCTGATGTTTTTGACCCTTACCGACACTTCTTCCATTATTTCCCTCTCTATGGTCTCCTCCAGGGTCTCGCCCGGTTCAACGAAACCGGCCAGAACACTGTAGCGGCCCTTTGGGAAACCGGGGCTTCGGGCCAGAAGGAGAGAAGTGCCTTTGCGGACCGCCACGATGACTGCCGGAGAAACAGGAGGGTAACTCGTCATTTTGCACTCGGGACACTCCCGCGCCGTCTCGGAATCGCTTTCTCTCATAAGGGCGCCGCACTGACCGCAGAATTTATTCTTCCGGGACCATTCCATGAGCTGGAATGCCCTTCCGGCCTCGAAAAAGGCGCGTTCTCCAAGGATGCCCCAGATATCACGAAGGGAGACGAATTCCATTCCTTCGGGCGGAACTGACCCCTTCCCCAGGTCGATCCAGCAGTTTCCCGGACGCTCCATGGCTCTGGTTCCGCCTGCAGAAGAGAGAAGATCCCGGGCGGGGATATCTTCAGCGCTGGGTATCGAAGGCTCGGGGCCGGTCCTGACCAGAACCCGGTCGCCCTGGAACGCGAAGCATCCGCGGAGGTTATGCTGAAACAATTCATTCATCCTGATATTCCTGCTCCCTTCAAAGATCATCATCAGCGACGTCATTATCATCCGTTGTTCCTGAAAGTTTTTCAACGCTTCTGGCAAGATCAAAAAAACGAGGTGAGGCGCATGGCAAGATTACTTGTTCACGCCAGGGATGTCGATACTCTTACCATGGCCCAGATAGAGGCGATCGCGACCCATCCCGCGATCGAGGGTCTTGTGGCGATCATGCCGGACTGCCATATCGGCGCCGGGTGCGTGATAGGTTTCACCGGCCGCTTCAGGGATGCAGTCATACCCAACGTCGTCGGGGTGGACATAGGGTGCGGTGTCATCATGTCGCCCCTGGAGGGTATAAGTCGCAGGGACGGCGCTTTTCGGGAGCTTGATTCTTTTATCAGGAAGAACATACCGCTTGGAATGACCCATCACCGGACTAGCGGGCCGCTGGAGAGGTTTGCAAGCCGTTTCCCCGATCGGGCCAGGAGAATGGGATCTCTGGCCGCCCGGGCGGACGAGGAATTTTACCAGAAGTGTCTCTCGAAGAGGCCCAGATACCCTGCATGGACGCAGTTGGGAACACTTGGAGGCGGCAACCACTTTATCGAGGTGGACGAAGACCGGGAAGGGAATCTGTTCGTCACGGTCCACTCCGGGAGCCGGCACCTGGGATACCAGATTGCGGGTCACTTCCAGCAGGTTGCCAGGTCCCTCTCCCGGAAGCATGGGAACAACAGCGTTCCCACGGGTCTTGAGTCTCTTCCCATGGACAGGGGAGGGAAAGATTATATGAAGTGGCTGTCCGTTGCCCAGGAGTTCGCCCGACACAACAGGTTCATGATCCTGGACTCGGTCCTCTCTTTCTACGGCTTGAGACCGGATGGGAAGAATACGATAGAGAGTGTCCACAACTACATCAGCGAGAGGGACGGGATCGTTAGAAAGGGTGCCATTTCGGCCCACAGGGGGGAGAAGGTCGTAATACCATTGAATATGGCTTCAGGTGTCGTGCTGGGTATCGGAAAGGGAAACCCCGATTTCAACTTTTCCTCTCCTCACGGGGCAGGGCGTGTTTTTGGCAGGAGGGAGATGAAGAAAAGGCTCAGGGACGGGTCCGTAAGCATGGGATCATTCAACCGGAGCATGGAGGGTGTCTTTTCGACCTCGATCTGCCCGGATACGATAGACGAATCTCCCATGGCCTACAGAAGATGGGAGGATATCCGCGACGAGGTCGGTGAAACCATAGAGATATCTGCAATGCTTCGTCCGGTCTACAACCTGAAGGCGGCGGATGAGCACGAAAAAAGCGGACGCAAGAATGCATCCGCCTGAATATTGCTGGTAGCCCCAACGGGATTCGAACCCGTGTTACAGGACTGAGAACCCTGGGTCCTGGACCACTAGACGATGGGGCCACAAGAAACTCTTTGGCTGGGGGACAGGGACTCGAACCCCGACTTCTAGATCCAGAGTCTAGCGTCCTGCCAATTAGACGATCCCCCAAGGAAAATCGCTCCCTGAGCGCGACGGATATATTATCATGGGTTCGATAGAGCCGTCAATCGTGAATCGGGAATCGTGGATCGTAAATCGTGAATCGGGACGAAGTGCCCGAACGCGAAGTCCTTCAGTTCGCCTGGAGGGCAGTGAAGGGTAATGGTAAATTGTCGAAAAACCAAATACAGAAACTCGAGGTACGATTGACGATCCGCGTCTTTTGTCGTCTCTGGTTAAGTGTACAATGTACGCGTGAAATACAAGGAGGTGTTTTCAAAATGGACATCAACACCAGATCATTCCGGGAGTTGCTTGAAAAACGGCCGCTTAACGTCCAGGCGGCCTTTGGAAGCGAACCTGTCGCGCTCGTCAGCGGGAGGGATATTGCTGCGGCGGCAAGGGCGACAGGAGCTATCGTGCTCGCGGCGAATGTTCGAAGCCCTCTGACGATAAAGGGCATCCTGAAGGCCGCAAAAGAGCTGGATGCTGTAGTTCTTCTGGAACTTGCCAAATCAGAGTCGACATATTGCGGATGTACATACGACAATGTCCCGGGTTTTGCAGCTAAGTACTCGTCCGAATCAGGGGGAGGGGTTGTTTTCGGGCTTCACGTGGACCATTACGCCATCAAGTCGAGGGATGATCTTCTGGGGTCGGTATCCCATATGAGGCACCTGGTGGAAGCTGGATGGACTTCGGTCGCGATCGATGCATCGCACAACCCGGACTGGGAGAATCTCTGCTTCACCAGGGATCTTGCCATGCATATTCCGGCATACCTTGGACTTGAGGTCGAAGTCGGAGAGATCAAAGGCCCCGGGGAGATCACCACGGTAGAGGAAGCCCTTTTCTTTATGGGAGGGCTCAATTCCTGGGCGATCTTCCCGGATTTTCTCGCTATTTCCAACGGAAGCAAACACGGGACATACGACAGTACCCTTGGGGAGGCGGAGGGCATTGATCTTGCGAGGACGAAAGAGGTCGCCAATGCCATCGCTCCATTTGGTGCTACCATAGCCCAGCACGGTATTTCCGGAACCCCGCTGGACAAGGTATCCACATTCGTTAATTACGGGATCAACAAGGGAAACGTCGGAACGCTCTGGCAGAACATTGTTTTCGGATTGGAGATGGATCCATCCACGGGGAATGCCATTGTGAGGGACGGAGCCTACGTCAAGGATCCTGCCCGTGGAATACCCAAAGAACTTTGGGAGCAGATAGTTGCCTGGGGCGACGGGCAGGGTTTGTCCAGAAAATCAGGAGATTACAAAAAAGCCAACAAACCTTTCCATGATGCGATCATGGATCTTGACGAAATGGTCCGTGAGTCGATCGTCGACGAGACGGCCGAATGGGCAAGGAAGTTCATCAGGGCTTTTCATGCCGAAGGGAGTGCCGAGGCACTGATGGAGATAGTCTCAAGGCGCTCCGACCATAACGCGGCGCCGGAACAGGCGATCATTGCCTCCAGGAGCGCCTTCACCAGGGAGAGCGCACCGGAGCCAGAGGTTGAAAAGGAACACGGAAAAGATTTCAGCGACTGATATGGCTCGTAACTTTTACCCTTCGCTGCGCCCCCCGAAAAAGGCGCCGGGCACCTTGCACCCTGGCCAAAGGCGCCGGGCACCTTGCACTCTGCCCGCGACGGACACTTCGTTGATCGTGAACCGTGAATCGGGAATCGGAACGAAGTGCCCGAATGCGAAGTCCTTCAGCTTGCCTGGAGGGTAGTGAAGGGTAATCGTAAATCGGAGATCGTAAATCGGAAAGTCATGGGCGGGATCGATGAACGGTCTGTCCTGATCGCTGTTTGCCATTCACTTTTGACGCTTTGAGCTGTCGATCCATTTCTCGTGGGACGAAGCATCAAAGTCGTGGTAGGATATTCAACCGGGGGTGAACTGATGGTGGATTCAAGACCGCGCGGAAGGCGCGGAAGGAAAAGCTCGGGCGGCAATGAACTTCGTTTTATCCCTCTTGGTGGTCTGGGTCAGATAGGGAAGAACATGTTTGCCCTTGAGTATGGTGAAGATATTATGGTCGTTGACTGCGGCCTCATGTTTCCGGATGAGGAGATGCTTGGAATAGATTTTGTCATTCCCGATGCTTCTTTCCTTTTCGAGAACAGGGAGAGGATCCGGGGGATCGTTCTCACCCACGGACACGAAGATCATATAGGAAGTCTCCCATTCATTCTCCCGAAGCTCAATGTTCCCATATACGGGACAAGGCTGACCCTCGGCATGATCAATGCCAAGTTCCGTGATTCTTGCCCCGACTACAAACCCGTGACGAATGAAGTGGCGGCAGGTGAAACCTTCCGGCTCGGCTGTTTCGAGGTAACCTTCATTGCTGTCTGCCATTCGATACCTGATGGAGTCGGACTCGGCATTGAAACACCCGTCGGGACTGTCGTCCACACCGGCGACTTCAAACTCGATCCTACTCCGGTGGACGGACGTATCACCGATTACTCAACCTTTGCCAGGTTCGGGAGCAAGGGAGTACTGCTAATGCTCTCGGATTCCACCAACGTGGAGCGGCAAGGGTTCACACAGTCGGAACGGATAATAGGAAGGACTCTTGAACGCCTGCTTCGCCAGCACAGGAGCAAGCGTTTTGTGGTCGCGGCATTCTCTACCAACCTTCACAGGGCCCAGCAGGTCATAGAGGTTGCCTCCCGCTTCAATCGCAAGGTGTCCCTGATGGGACGGAGCATGATCCAGAATGTTACCCTGGCGATGGAACTTGGTTACATCCATGCGGACCAAAATGTCCTTGTTCCCATGGAGGAAGCCAATAAAGTCCCGAACGACAAGCTGATCGTTCTTACCACCGGGAGCCAGGGAGAGCCCTTCTCAGGTCTTGTCCGGATGAGCAAAGGAGAGCACCGTTTCGTCAACCTTGGGCAGGGGGACGTGGTAGCAGTCTTCGCCACGCCGATCCCGGGGAACGAAAAGTTCGTCAGCCGGACCATCAACCGTCTTTTCGAGTGCGGCTGCGAGGTTGTTTACGACCGGGACCAGGAGATCCACGTATCCGGACATGCGGCCAGGGAAGAGCTCAAGATGATGCTGAGCATGGTCCGCCCAAGGTATTTCGTGCCCATGCACGGGGAATACCGCCATCTCGTCAGGCATGCCAAGCTGGCTCAGGAGATGGATGTTCCCGCGAAGAACACCTTTGTCATGCAGAACGGGGACGTCCTCTCACTCAGTGATTCGAAAGCCCAGGTTAAAAGAGGAGCAGTGACCTCCGGCGCTGTCCTTGTCGACGGAATGGCTCTCGGGGAGATGCAGAACAGCCTCCTCCGGGAGAGGCAGGAGATCTCCGAAGAGGGGCTCGTCGTTATCTCCGTCGCAATTGACAGGGATCACAGACTCCTGGCCCCGCCGGTGATCGAGAGTGTAGGGTTCCTCCATATGGAGGACGCGGAGCAGTTGAGAAAAGAGCTGCAAAAGAATGTTGAAGAGTCTTTCCGTCCCGATGCGGAGGGGAAGAGGGAGAACACCGACAAGATAGAACTTCGTATCAGGAGCCGGGCAAGGAATGTTCTTCGCAGATACAGCAGGACACCGCCGCTGGTTAAACCCGTGATCACAATAGTTGAGAACTGATCAATAACCAGGTTGCGCTGGATGAGCAGTTTTTGAATCGGGGGAGATGCTGTCTTGAGTATGGGGCTTTTCTTTAATCTGCTGGGAGGAGTAGGCCTTTTCCTGTTCGGGATCAAACTGATGGGGGAATCGCTCCAGGATATTGCAGGAGATCGTTTGCGGCGGCTTATCTCCGCACTCACGAGCTCCCCGGTCAAAGGGGTTCTTCTCGGTGCAATGGTAACGGTCCTGATACAGAGCAGCAGCGCAACGACAGTCATGACCGCAAGCTTTGTCCACGCGGGTCTCATGACTTTGAAGCAGTCGATAGGAGTGATCATGGGAGCCGCCATAGGGACCACGGTCACGGCACAGATAATCGCTTTCAAGATCAAGGAGTTCGCGCTTCCGGTTATCGGTATTGGCATGATCTTCGCTGTTTTTGGAAGAACGAAGCGACAGAAATTCATCGGCAACGGGATAGTCGGTTTCGGTCTCCTTTTTGTCGGGATGCAGACCATGGAGAACGCGATGCACTTCCTTCGGGACCGGCAGGATCTCTTTCTTGCCTTCAGCCATCACCCACTCCTGGGAGTCCTTGCGGGGACAGTGCTTACGATGCTTGTCCAATCCAGTTCGGCGACCGTTGGTCTGACGATAGTCATGGCGTCGCAGGGTCTCCTGTCGCTGGATGCCGCGATACCGATCCTCTTCGGAGACAATATCGGGACCACTATTACGGCTGTGCTCGCCTCGGTGGGTCTTAACCGGTCTGCAAAGCAGTCGGCATTCGCTCACGTTTTCTTCAAGGTGATCGGCGTCCTTATCTTCATGATCCTTTTCAAGCCCTTCATGCAGCTGGTACTTCTGACTTCATCAGACATCGCCAGGCAGCTCGCCAACGCCCACACGATATTCAACGTTCTCAATACGATCATTTTTCTGCCGTTCATCGATCCCTTCGTCAGGCTGGTAAAAATGGTTCTCCCGGACGACGGCATCGCCATTATGATGGGTCCAAGGTTTCTGGACAGAAACCTGATATCCGCGTCCCCCATCGCAGCGGTCGAAGCCGTCCGCAAGGAGCTCGTCCGGATGGGTCATCTCACCCTGGAGATGATACGTGACGTCAGGGTCGCTTTCCAGAGCGGCGAACGCAAGATGATCGAGCAGGTCCTTCAGACAGAGCGCTGCGTCAATGAACTGACCCGAGACATCACCTCCTTTTCGACCGATCTGATGCAGGTCAGCCTGCCGCCGGTACTTTCATCCTCGCTTTCCTTTTATGTCAACGGCGTTGGCGATATTGAAAGGGTCGGAGATCATGCGGAGAACCTGGTCGAACTCTTCGAATACAAGATCGATCACGACCTTCCATTCTCCGATCTGGCCATGAAGGAGTTCGAAGTAATGATAGGGCTCTCGGAGAGTGCCCTCAGGCTGGCCGTTGAGTCTCTGGATACGGCGGATGAGAAAAAGGCCGAACAGGTCCTGGTACTCGAGGACGAGATCGATGCCATGGAACGAAGCCTCAGGAAAAGACACATCGAAAGGCTTAACAGGGGAGTATGCAATCCCGGCTCCGGCGTTATTTTCATCGATATTCTCAGCAACCTTGAAAGGGTAGGCGATCACGCGAACAACATCGCCCTGATAGTCAAAGATATCAACGTGGCACGGAACAGGGGGGCCTGATCCGGGTGGTGTTTCAGTGCGCGATCCTTGGCCTTCTGCAAGGGATCACGGAATTTCTGCCGGTCAGCAGCTCGGGACACCTGGTGATCGTCCAGTCGTTTTTCGGATGGCAGGATCCGGCAATTGCATTTGATGTCATGCTGCATCTCTCTACATTTGCCGCTACAGTGGTCTATTTCCGCAGGGAGATATTCGAGGTTGCGGCTGAGTGGTTCGGCGGCCTGTTCTCTCCGTCGGACAGGGATCTCCCCGGTTGGAGGTACGGGTGGGGAGTTGTCGCCGGAACTCTTGTTACCGTAGCCGTTGTCCTTTTGACAAGGCCGCTGATCCGGGTTTTTTTCGGTTCGACTCTCTTTGTCGGATCTGCGCTTATCATCACCGGACTGGTGCTCTTTTACGGAATGACCGTCCCGAAGCGGCACCGTCCTGTGACGCTGTCTACAGGGATCAAGGTCGGACTGGCTCAGGGTATCGCGGCTTTTCCCGGGATCTCCAGGTCCGGCTTAACGATAGTTGCCGGTCTCAGGTCAGGTCTGGCTCCCTCTGACGCTTTTTCCTTCTCTTTTCTTCTCTCCCTTCCCGCGATCATTGGCGCCATGATCCTCGAGATAGCGGGTTCCGGAAACAGCGCGGCTCTTCTTTCTTCGCTGCCCCGGGGATGGTGGGCAGGCATGATCATTGCCTTCGTCTCGGGACTGCTGGCGCTCTCTCTTCTCAAAAAGGTAGTGGTCAGAGGGCGATGGGGTATTTTTGCGGTTTATTGTGTTGCTGCCGGAGGATTCGTCCTGGCGCTTCATTATATGGGAGGTTAGAAAAATGGCGAAGGCTGATCCAGCAAGATGGTGGATCCTTGTTCTGTGCATAATCCTGGGAGGATTTATCGGGTTCTACCTTCAGAGATTCCCTGTCACTGAGCGCTATTTCCGCGACATAGTCAACATGGGTTTCGATGTCGGCGACATTGATCTTCTGTTCATCCGATTCGGCTTCAAGTTTCTTGTGCGCTTGAACCTCGGGACGTTCATCGGCGGGGTCATAGGGGTTTTGATGATCAGATGAATTTCCAAAGCGGTTTCCCCCCGGAGTTGATCCTGGCCTCAGCCAGCCCGCGCAGGGCGTCGCTCCTGAGAGATCTTGGCTGGGACTTTCGCGTAGTGCCCCCGGATGTCGAAGAGGACCTTCTGGATGGGGTCCCTCCCCCGAAGCAGGCGGAGCGGATCGCATCGGAGAAGGCCGATTCGGTCTTCTCGTGTTTCCAGGATGCTCTTGTAATTGCCGCCGACACCATCGTTGTTCTGGAAAACGAGATACTCGGGAAACCGGTGGACCACGATGACGCGATCCGGATGCTCTCACTTCTTTCCGGGAAGACCCATTCAGTGATCACCGGGGTTGCGGTCAGAACAAAGGAGCGCTTCGTTTCGGGTTTCGAAAAGACAAGGGTCACTTTCAGGGATCTGAATGACCACGAGATTCTGGCTTACTGCAGCGGGGGAGAGAGTATGGACAAGGCGGGGGCGTACGCCATCCAGGGGTGGGGTTCACTTCTTGTCAGTTCGATCGAAGGTTGTTATTTCAACGTCGTGGGGCTGCCCCTTTACAGGCTGAGCAGACTGCTTGAAGAGACGGGTGTCGCTCTGGAGCGGCAATGGGGGGTGCGGACGTGAGGATCAGACAGGGAAATCTCATTCTTTCCGGTTTGGCGATAGTTGCGGTTCTGGCGGCAGCGGGGCTGATCCCGCGTATTTCCGCGGAGCGTTCCCATAGTGTAGCGGCCATAGTCACTGATATGAGAGACGTGGCAAATATTGCCCGAGAGGCGGGGATCCCTGTTCCCCGGGCTTTGGAAGAACTCCGGTCCAGGGGGCTGACAGGCGTGGCCGTGGGAGAATTGACTGGACAGGAACTCTTTGAGGGTATGCTGCACGTGGAATACGGGTCCGCGGAAAATCTTCTCCACGGGGATATTCCTGAAGGGATCTGGCCGGACGCTGCTGCCCTTTTCCTTAAGCCAGGATCCCCTTTTTCGGCAGAGATAGATCTCTTTATCTCCCGCAAGTTCCCGGGGAGCAGTTCCGTTCCCTTCAGGGGAGGCACTCTTCATGTCCTGCCTCTTTCGCTGGGGGCGACCCTTGAGGCAGGTATTCTTCCGGACTTCACTCTTTTTGAATTGCTCAGGGACATCGATATTCCTGTCATATACCGTCCGGGAGCGACTCCCGGGGTTGCGGGGGAAGATGTGGCGAATGCCATGGCCCTTGTCCTGGATTCGAAACCGGGTATCAGGAGTGTTGTTCCCGCAGGTTTTTTCGTTGCTGGCTACCCGGAACTGGAACCCGTATCCAGGTTGTTGCGGGAGCGTGGGATAACCGTTGCCAAGGTTGAATTCTCCCAGCAGACAGGCATAGGGTTCCTTGAGAAAGCTCTTTTTCCGAATGTTCTCTCCCTGCACAGCGTCCGCAGGGAGGAGATCCTGAGCAGGAGACTGACGAGGGACGACCTTGTGGAGAGGTTTGTGAGGGCCTCGAGAGAGCGGTCCGTACAGCTGCTTTACATAAGACCGTCGGATCTTCTTTCGGGTTCGAGGCTGCAGCGCTTCGGAGACGAATGCGAGAGAATTTCTGTGCGGCTCGAAAAACTCGGGATCAAAATGGGCTGGCCGGAAGCTCTTCCACTCTGGAGTACGAGTTTCGCGTCGGCTTTGGCGTGTGCTCTCGCCCTTGTGCTTCTGTCACTGAGGACAGGCGCAAGGATGACAGGCCGTGAGAATGAAGATACCGGGCTGAAGACAGTGTTTGTGATAATTGTTGTCGCGGTCTCTCTTGCGGCGGTAATGCTGCGTGTTTCACTTGTGTCAAGGATCTCGGGGGCTCTTCTTGCGGCTCTTGCGGCTACGGAAGCTTCGTTATCGGCCCTGGAAGGGTTCAGAAAACCCGTAAGAGGGGTACTGTCGGGAGTCTTTGTCGCGGTCGCATCGGGGCTTGCCATTGCGGCATTCTTCGGAACCCCGTGGTACATGCTTCGCATGGGATCCTTTTCCGGGGTCAAGTTGACGCTCCTGCTTCCTCTTGTTCTGGTCCTTCTCCATGACCTGAAAAGACGGGTCCACCCCGAGTCGCTTTCCGGCGTTCTTTCGCGTCCCCCGGTCTGGGGGGAGCTTGTCCTCATCGGCGGCCTTGTGGCTGCGGCAGGGCTGGTTCTTTTCAGAAGCGGCAATGTCTCTTTCGTGGCGGGGTGGGAGGTGCGCCTCCGCGAACTCCTCGAGCAGATCCTTATTGCGAGGCCGCGGACCAAGGAGATATTCGCGGGCTACCCGGCTCTTCTACTCTGGTTCACCGTCAGGCGCATCGATATCTGGCCCGGGTATCGCGAGATATTCAGGGTTGGGTCCACTCTTGCATTTTCGTCCGTGGTCAACAGTTTCTGTCACTTCCATACCCACACGCTTTTCATCCTGCTGAGGGTTTTCAACGGTTTATGGATGGGATTGCTTGTTGGAGCTGTGATGGCGGCGGTTCTTGTCTTTCTGGTTCTTCCAGCATGGCGAAGATGGCAGGGGGTCATCGCAGGGTGAAGCGCCCCATAGACGTGACTCTTTGCGGTTACTACGGTTTCGGCAATCTTGGTGATGAGTTGCTCGCAGAGGGCATTGTATCGCTTTTGGAAAAGAACGGGGTATCAAGAGATCGAATAGCGATAATGAAGGCCCCCGGGGCCGGGGAACGAAGCCCCCATGGAGTCGTAGCGGTCGACAGATGGAGTCCGGATAAGGTCTTCTCAGCCCTCAGGAAC
>WOYI010592809.1_pt1 | contig 14231 bp, 13 predicted proteins | sample 6423411 | NCBI WGS metagenome assembly WOYI01 (sample SAMN13441803, study PRJNA592873) | oil field metagenome | biome: oil field; feature: oil-well bore; material: oil-contaminated soil; isolation source: oil-contaminated soil from oil-well borehole | place: Germany: Wietze | collected 2016-10-18 ...
AATGATTGAGCAGATGCCGATCTTCGGCGGATACTGCGGCGGAATCGAAGAGACCGCGATATGCGACGTCGCGACCACACTCGCATCGTTCGCACTGTTCAGCGGAAACTTCCACCTGGACGGCCCCATCCATATCAGTTGGGGAACCACGACCTCGAAAGAGACCCTGCAGATCGCAGCCCACGCAGCAGCAGCGATCGATGCCAATACCGACCTGCTCCTGGCTAACCAGTATTATCCCATGGCCGGACCCTGCACAGAGATGTGCCTGATCGAGACCGCCGCGCAGGCGATCACCGATACCGGTTCCGGTAGGGAGCTCCTGTCCGGATCCGCCGCCGCAAAAGGCGTTGTCCAGGATAAGACCACCGGAATGGAAGCCAGGATCATGGGAGAGGCAGCCAAAGCGGCCGCTGGCATGAAGGTCTCGGACCTCAATGAGATCCTTGCCAAGATCGTGCCCACGTACGAAGCCAACTACACCAATGCTCCTGCCGGAAAGACGTTCCAGGAGTGCTACGACGTACTTACGGTCAAACCGACCGCCGAGTACCTCCAGGTGTACGACAACGCTGTAAAGGCCCTAGGGGAGTTCGGACTCGAAATAAAGCACTGATTTCGACCCCAAACATCTTACAGGCCCCGTGCCTGGAAATATTTTTATATCATTGCCAAATCTGGCACATATGCCTGCCCGGGCTGCTAAGTTGTTTTTCCTCCGCTTCGGGCGGGCCCCCTTAACAGCATGTTAAAGTAATCGACAGGATATAAGGGCGCATATTCATGGCTGCGAAAAAATATTTGGACATTTATGATTCGTATGACCGTTTCCATAACGGCAAGAGGGTGCGAGAGGACAGCTGGGATTATGTTATAGTGCCAACGAACGCCATGGCAATGAGAGAAAAATATGACATCAATTTTTCAGATGATATAATTCCCGATGACGATGACCTCTGCGATAGACTATTTCAGGCCGGGGTGGAGATGCTTTGCACGACCGGGTTCTACAATACCGATATCGGAAGGGCACTGCAGGTATCCGAAGAGGAGGTATACGAGGGAATAAGGCGCTCGCCGAAAAATATCAAGCTGGGGTCCGGCAAAGAAGAGGTTTCATGCATACCCAGGCGCGGTAATTCGAGTACACCTCCGATCATCGAAGGCGGCCCGACCGGCGCCCCCGTATCAGAGGACATTTTCGTCCCTATGATGCAGTCCTATGCACAGGAAGCCACGGTAGATGTGCTGGTGAGCGGTGTCTTGAACACCATAAAAAAGCATCCCTCAATCACAAACACTCCTTGGGAGATACGCGCCACGTTGGCAGAGATAGGATTCGTAAGGGAGGCGGCCAATATGGCAGGCAGGCCGGGGCTTGGCATATAGGGTCCGGAAACCCCGTTGTCTACAGCGGGACGTCTCTGCTCGGACCTCACGAAGTTCGCCCTCAAACCCCACGATGCCCATGAGGTATCACAGCTCAACGAACTGAAAATAGACATGTCCGGTCTGAACATGATAGCCGGCTGGGTCGCTAACGGCGACGTAATAATGATGGAGCAGATGCCGATCTTCGGCGGTTATTCCGGCGGCAAGGAGGAGACGGCCATATGCGATGTGGCAACGATGATCGCTTCTTTTGTGTTGTTCAACTGCGATATACATCTGGACGGTCCGATCCATATCAGGTGGGGGACCACTACGACCAGAGAAACCCTGCAGATCGCAGCCCATGCGTGCGCCGCATTGGACAAAAACACCAATCTTTTACTTGGTAATCAGTATTACACCTTAGCGGGGCCCTGTACCGAGATGTGCCTGTTGGAAACGGCTGCCCAGTCAATGACCGATACTGCATCGGGTAGGGAACTGATTTCCGGCGTGGCTTCATCAAAAGGGGTGACCCAGGACAGGACTACCGGAATGGAGGCCAGGATGATGGGGGAGGTCGCCGGCGCCACGGCAGGTATGGACGTGGCCGAAGTGAATGAAGTTCTAAAAAAATTGGTCGGACTCTATGAACGGGACTTTTCCCATGCACCGGCGGGAAAGCGATTCCAGGAATGCTACGATGTTAACACGATCCTCCCCACCGACGACTACATCAACATATACAGCAGGGCAGTCCGCACCATGGGCCGTTGCGGCCTGGATATGAATATATATTAAAATAACATGAGATTTTATTCCTTGTGGCTGGCACATCATATTTTATTAATGTCGGAATACATATATTCAAATATAATCAGATTGACAGATGCAACAGTTTAGATAGTTATTATATGTTTACAGGTAAACTACTTCCGCGTGGGGGACGGTCCGGCGACCAGCTGGCCTCTAGAGCCTCGCTAGCGGGGATCGACACCCCGGTCTCTCGCCATTAACGGAACACAGTGATCAAATGGTCGTTCGCTACACAGAATCGCAAATACAAAAGCTCAGAGAGTACAGCGACGGCCCTGTGGACCTTTCGGAATTTTCTGACGCAACCGAGAGAGACAGCTCCTTCACCAAACTTATGGCGGCCGAGATGTCCGCCAACGATGCCGCCATAAAAGACATGGTTTCAAATCCACGCGGGCACGATCTCGTCCAGTTGGAGAGAGAGCTCAGCAAGGCGCTGATAGATGCCGGATTCATCGAAGTAAGGACACCAACGATCATGTCCAAGGCAGCGCTGGCCAAGATGACCATAACAGAAGAGCACCCGCTCTATAGACAGGTTTTCTTCATAGACGGCAGGAGATGTCTCAGGCCGATGCTCGCACCTAATCTTTACCACTATATGAGGAAGCTTCGCAATCACACCGACGATACGATAAGGTTCTTCGAGATAGGTTCGTGCTTCAGGAAAGAATCCCACAGCGGAAGGCATCTGGAAGAGTTCACAATGCTCAATCTCGTCGAGCAGGGGCAGATAGCAGACCCGGTGGCAGACCTCAGGGAGTTCATAGACATTGTGATGGACACAGTAGGGATGAAGTACGAGACGGCACGCGAGGAATCGGACGTCTACGTGGAAACGCTTGATGTAGAGATCGATGGCGTAGAGGTAGCGTCGGGCGCCGTCGGGCCGCACATCTTAGATGCGGCACATGATATTCACGAGCCATGGTGCGGGATAGGCTTCGGTCTCGAACGTCTCCTGGCTATGAAAAACGGAAAGAACAGCGTACGTAAGACCGGGCGTAGCCTGACCTATCTGAACGGACGCAAAATAGACTGAGGTGATTTTACGGATGTACGGGAAATATTAGACAGGTCGGCAGCCGGGGAGGGGCTTACGCACAATGATGTTGTAAGACTTTTTAACGCGGACGCAGAAGAACAAGAGGTCCTTTTCGAGACCGCCCGAAACATAAGGGACAGGGAATACGGTAAGAAGATATTCACCTATGGTTTCGTTTACTTTTCGACCTATTGCAAGAACAACTGCTCGTTCTGCTATTTCAGGAGGACCAGCGGACTAGAGAGATACAGGAAGTCCACCGAAGAGATGGTGGAGCTCTCTGAAAATCTGAGGGACGCAGGCATAAATCTGGTTGATCTCACGATGGGTGAGGACCCGGTTATGTACAAGGACGAATGTGCCAGATTGATAAATGTCATTCAATCGGTGAGAGATGCGGTGGATATCGGGATTATGGTATCGCCGGGCGCAGTGCCCAAGGCAACATTCCCCAGGATGAAGGAGGCGGGGGCCGACTGGTACGCATGTTATCAAGAAACATACAACCTGGAACTTTTCAAGAAGCTCAGATTGGAGCAGGACTATCGGACCCGTATCGATGTCAGGAGATGGGCCAAGGAGGCAGGCATGCTGACCGAGGACGGGATGATGGTCGGGCTCGGAGAATCCGTCGATGACCGCGCTGATTTCGTCATGAGGATGGGCCCGCAGGGCTGCGAGCAGATAAGGGCGATGACATTCGTTCCCCAGGAAGGCACCCCCATGAAAACGCTCGACGCCACCGACTCGACGAACGAGCTTCTGTCCATCGCGATAATGAGGATGATGTATCCCGACCGTATAATCCCGGCAACACTTGACGTGGAGGGGATTTCGGGAATGGTGGACAGGCTCAATGCGGGCGCGAACCTAATAACATCGATCGTCCCGCCGAATAGGAAACTTGCCGGTGTGGCACAGCATGAACTGGATATAGAGAACGGCAACCGTTCCGTCGACAATGTTTTCAAAATCCTTGACGATATAGGCAAACGACCTGCGACCAACGCGGAGTTCCAATCATTCATGGATGGCCGGAAGGCGGAGCTGAGGAGGCACTAGGATGAGACTTGCGATAGTGGGCGGTGCCCTTCAGGGCATGGAAGCGGTCTACCTGTCTAAGAGGGCAGGATACGAGACCATCTTGATAGACAGAAAAAAGCACGCCCCGGCGCTTTCGCTCGCCGACGAGGCCTGCGTTATGGACCCCATCAAGGATCCGGACCTGGCAATGAGGATATTCTCCGACTGCGACGCAGTGATTCCGGCATGCGAGGAGCTGGACCTGCTAAAGCTGTTGGATTCTAAACTAAAAGGTACAGGGATACCGTTGCTTTTCGATATGAGATCATATGAAATATCATGCTCGAAGGAGCGTTCGAATATACTTATGGACAAGGCGGGGGTGCCTCTTCCGAGGCCTTGGCCCGAATGCGGTTTCCCGGTCATAGTCAAACCATCGTGCCAGAGCGGGAGCGTCGGCGTAACCGCGGCAAGAAACGAGGAGGAGCGTCAGGCCGGATTGAAAAAGGTCAGCGAGCTCAACGATGTCCCTATCGTTCAGGAATTCGTATCGGGAAGGAGCATTTCGATCGAGGCCATCGGTGACGGCGAGAAGGCGCGCGCGTACGTTACGACCGAAGTGGTTTTGGACAGGAAATACGACTGCAAGATGGTAAGATGCAATCCTAACATCATCTCTCATGAAGAGGACGAGATGTTCAGGGATGTTTGCAGAAAGACCGCCGAGCTGATGCATCTGAAAGCGTTGATGGATATGGAGGCCATCGATACCCCCAGAGGGCTCAGGGCCCTTGAGATCGATGCAAGGATCCCCAGTCAGACTCCCGCGGCGATAGACGCCGGTTCAGGAATCAACCTGCTGAAGGAACTTGTGGACTGCGCGATGGGCAGAGCCCCGTCGGGGAAAGACGCCCGCAGGGCTGGCGTTTACGAGCACTATGTGTTCAGAAACGGTATCCTGAGCACCAGCGGCGAAAAGGAGTTCGGGCACATCAGGAACCCGCGGATATGCGCAGGGCTGTTCGGGTCCGACCGCATGATAACCGACTACGAGCCGGGAAAGGCAGAGTGGCACGCCACGGTTATAACCGAGGGGCGTGACGAGGCAGACGCCGACAGAAAACGCATGGCGGTCCGCGAACGCATGATATGCGAATCAGAAGCGAAGGTATTCGACGACGGAAGCCCGGAGCTGATCTGATGACCAGGCTCACCGAGGATATGATCGACGGAATACCCGGGACGGCTTGGAAACGCAACGAGAGCCTCCGTCAAGCGGTCGGGATGGACCTCAAGACACTGGCGTTCAGGGCGATCGGCGAAGACCCGGACTATTTCGACCTTTCGCATTATGTCACGGCGTCCGTCCCGATTACGGCCGGTCTCGGCGTTATCGGCGGATTCTCTCAGAGCGTAAGCGCGATATTGGAGAGCATGGGGTTCAGGAGCTTCGTGACGTCCAATACGGACATCGACGGCGTATACGAGGCCCTGGAGAAGGAGGCGGATATCTTGTTCACGGCCGACGACGTCAGATACATAGCGTACAACCGAAGGACGGGAGCGTATTCCGACAATTCCTTCGCCACCGCCGCCGGGTACGCGGAGGCGCTGGACGGCGCGGCCGGAGGGCTCGGGGGCAAGGAGGTCCTGGTGGTCGGTGCCGGATTGGTAGGGACTGAAGCGGTCAGGATATTGACTTCGAAGGGAGCGACGGTCAGCGTGACGGACGTGATTCCGGGTAAGGCGGAAAAACTGGCATCGGAATACGGTGCATCGGCAATAACCAGTATCGAGGATTCGATATCATCACACAAATATATTCTGAACGCATCTCCCGGATTTATACCGGGGCGCCTGATTGCAAAGGGTGCCGTGATATCGTCGCCGGGGGTGCCGTTCAGCTTCGACGCGGAAGGCGTGGCCAAGGCCCAAGCGGTAATACACGATCCTCTGGACATCGGTACAGCTGTAATGGCGGCCGAGTGCGTTGTTTCAAGAAAAAAGGTAGGCAGAACATGACCAGATACTGCATAGCATTGGATATAGGGACAAGCGGCCTCCGCTGTCAGGCGATCGACATGGACACGAAGGAGACCGTGGCAACTTCCATCACGCAGCGGCACCCGATACCGGGCATGAACGTGATAGATCATGTCGACTTCGCCATCAAGTCCGGCGAAGATGCCGCGACCGGCCTCCTCAGAGGTGCGGTCAATTCCCTTTTCAAGACCCTGAACATCGATCTGGGCAAGGTCGAATCCGTGGGAGTGTGCGGCAACCCGTTCCAGCTCTCGCTGTTCCAAGGCATAGAGATAAGGGACCTGGCCTACGCAGGCAAGAACATGCTCGAAGACCTGGGGGTCGTCCCGCCGAAGAGGGACGGTGCTATAATAAGCGCAGAAGAGGCGGGCCTTGAAGGGATGCCCAATGCCAGGGTGATAATTCCTCCGGCGGTGAGGCACGAGATAGGCGCGGACGCGATGGCCATGCTCATGATGACGGACGTCCTCGACGAGAAAGAGCCGTGCCTGGTCGTGGACTACGGGACCAACGCGGAGATGGCCCTGATACACGACGGCAAGATAATGACCGGGTCCGCCGCGGCGGGGCCGGCGTTGGAAGGGCAGGAGATCGAGAGGGGAATGCTCGCTGCTCCGGGTGCGATATCCGACGTGGACATCACACCGATCGGATGGAAATGTTATGTTCTGGATGAGACGATGGCCGCCAAAGAAGGCAGCACCATCGACCCAACGTCCGGCGAGATCGTGAAGAAAGGACCGATGTCCGGCAAGGCGATCGGCATCACGGGTACCGGAGTGGTGGCCGCCCTCTATTGCGGAATCAAGTCAGGCATGGTCGTTCCGCCCGAAATAAAGACGAGCGACGGCAGGATGCATCTTCAGGACGGCATAGACATCACTTCAAAAGATGTAGAAGAGGCCGGCAAGGCGATCGGCGCCCTGAGAGCGGGATTCCTCACGTTGCTCCGCGAGGCGGGACTGTGGACGCAAGACGTCAAAAAGGCATACATGTCCGGAGCCTCCGGTCTTTATGTGGATGCTAAGAAGGCACTCGCCATCGGGATGGTGGTGCCCGGAGCGGAAAGGATCGTGCAGTTCGGAAACACATCCATCGGCCTTGCGCGCAAGATCGCCACGGGCGAGATGTCGCTGGACGAGCTGAGGAGGTTCGCCAAGAAACTGAGGGCCGACCACTGCATGTTCGCAACGGCCCAGGTATTCAAGGACATCTATTCCATCGAATACGCCATCTGGGCCCAGGGAATGCCCATGAGCGAGTACAATAACATGCTTGAGGTCTACGACCTCCCTCCGATAGAGGAGTCGGCCGCGGACCCGGACGTGAAGCGCTATGCCGAGAGGGATCTGCCCGACACCGATAAGTCGCCCATATATGTTCTCGAGAACCCCGGGACCATCCTCAGGGGAAGGGTCGAGGGATGCATCGCATGCCGCAAATGCGAGCGCGAATGCCCCGAGCACGCCATGAAGATAACGAAGGAAAGCGACGGGAACTATGCCAACATACGCACGGACCTCTGCGGGGGATACGCATGCAGCAGGTGCGAGCGCGAATGCCCCGAGCGCGTTCTCAACTATAGAGGGCTCAGACTCAGCGACCGCCGTCAAAAGGCAGACTGACCTCTTGGTAACAGGAACGATCAGCGGATGTTTATTCCTGATACTCCGCGACATCTGCGCAGCAGGGGGATCAGCTCGGCCGGTATCTGGCCGTCAACCACCACTATGAGCTGCGAATCCTTCCTTTCGCCGTTGTCGTCGACCACGGCCTGCCTCACCGACAGGCCGGCCCTGTAGATCACCGAAGCGACGTCCGCCAGTATACCGGGCATAGTAGCGTCCTCGGGAACTATCTCTATCACGGAACAGTCAATCTCGGAAGCTATGCGGTCCAGCATAAGGATCGGCCTCAGTTTCGAGAACACAGCGTCGAGTTCAGTGGTCGAGTGCATCCTTTCCAATGTGGACCTGACGACACGGCGGTCGACACCCGCGGAACGGGCCAGCGCGGAATCTGCGATCTCCACGTCTCCGCAGAAGGCCTTGCCGCTCTTTTCACATATGCCATATTTGAGCATAATATCGGCAACCCTTCCTTGAGACGGGTATCGGTCGAACTGCTTCCGGATGTGGTCCATACCACGTAATGGGCAATAAGGTAATAATGTTTTATCGCCAGAGGAATGTTCTATGATTCCAGGCACCTCATTCCGGATATATCGCCGTCATGAAGACGCCGGCATTCGCGTCATTCTTATGGATCGTGAATGTGATGGGTTCGTCGGACGACATCCATGTGATTCCATCGATCGTCTTCGACGAGTAGGTAGTTCCGTCGATGAACGAGTAATAGCTGGCTCCCGAGCTTACATGGTACGAATAACCTCCCGTCGTGATGGTGATGCTCTTCTGCAGGTCGAACTTGAAGCAGAAACTTCCGCTGAGCGTAGCATCGAACGAAGTCCATCCCGTTTGGGTATTAGCCGTATAGTCAATTTCATAGGCTGGGTATTCGACGCCGCCTGATGTAATGACCGTCGGGTTGACTGCGGCGACGGGTGTGTTGTCGGGGTCTCCCGGTATCGTCGTATCGATCACTACATCGCTGACGGCCTCTCTGAATGACAACTGGTTGCCATAATTCGTCACCACATTATGTGTGCCTGCGTAGGAGACGTTTATCGTGAACGTCAAACATTCGTTCTCGGGCGGGTCTTCAGATAAGTCGTCGATCATTATGCTCAGGGTTTTGCCGTTAAGGTCCGAAATGGTCGTAGAAAGGCCTGCGGGGGGTATCGCTGTCTCCATCCCGGCGCCGTCTATGAGGACGAAATGATAAGCAATGCCTGTGAAGGATGTGCCCGCAGAATATATCTCGAACTCCGCATTGCACAATAAGGTAACATCCGCGACGTCGCTCGTAGAGGACGTGATGATATTCCCATGCCCGAAGTGAAGGTCGGCACTGTCCAATACATAGGTAGTGGTGCCGTTAACTTCCACGTTGTGATAGTCGATAATACGGGCTCCTTCTTCTGAGGTGCCATCGAAAGACCCGTTCGTCAGAAGGTCTCCGGTTGTGTTCGTCAACATTAGCTCGGTACCTCTCGCACCAACAGTGTTGTTCGTGTTCGTCATATCGCTTGCGTGAACAGAATATCCGATACCTACTGTAGACATGAGTAAAAGCGTAAGGAGCACGCCGATGATAGATAGCAATCCCAAGCAGTCCATTTTTTTAATTTTGGGGCCCTTCATCCTATCCGGTCTCCGAGATCAGCCAAACAATCCATTGGCGAGAAACGCACAAGCGTGGCTGAACTTCTAAAATCGGCCGTCGCTGCAATTTCTATGTCGAACACGATACTGGCTCCGAAACATAACGGTGTTGAATTGGCATATTGGCAGATTATATATTAACATTGTTATCAACACTAAATCTGAGTTCGACAGGAGCCAGTGCATTTTTGCGATGATGACCGTCTAACGTACGAAAGGACCAGTACTGTCGGCATCATTGCCTTCGTCAGGGATATCCGAGGAAATTGGGCCCCGATGGCTTTTCGACGGGATCAAGGGCAAAGGAAAGCCACCCTTCCCGTTGGTCTGCGCGCTCGTATCGTATCATCTCACGGATAACTTCTCCGTGGAAGGATACGGAAGATGGCTGGAATCTCCGGAACTCAGGAACAAGCCGGCCCCCCGGAAGGATATCGGCCAAAGGATGCCCAGCCGTGCGATCGGCCGTGTCGGGGAGTACATGACCGGATATCTGCGATCTCGGGCACGCGGATGTGAATATAAACACAACATCCGTCGCGGTGTATACGATAGGGCCTTTTGCTATGTTTTTTCGCCCGGGTCATCGTCTCCATGGTTCAGTATGAGGTGCCTGAACTTGGGAAGCGTTCGACGAGATCCATTATCGATTTCCCGCAGGATTTGACAGCTATGTTTTCGACCGCAAACGGGTGGCAAGGTGCATGTATTCGAACTTCGAGGCACCGAATTCACGTATTCCCGGGATGCGACGGTCGTTTCGGGTATGTAGGGCCGAAAGCCCGGAGAGACCGCAGACGACCCGGAAAACCCCATGGAAAACGGAACGCAATCAGCAGATGTTCAGCTGTTAGATTCTTCTGAAATCAGAATCATCTGTCGAGCTCAGGATTAAAAAAAGTCGAGGTCATTCTTGACGGTGTATAGGACATAATCTTTTTGACAACACGACTGGAACGCACCCTGTAATTCAAAAATACCGGAAGTCCGATCCAACCGGTAGGTAAATAATAAAAAGGTTTTGAAGGTCGACCGATCGAAAGACCGGTGGCCCTCCTTCAGTGGTTTGATTCCCTGTTCAGACAGTTATTGGGCTCACATATATGGTGATGGTGTACGTGAGATCAACTGGCTTGTTTGACAGAACGTCACTGCCTGCGACAGTGCCGTTCAGCACAAGGACGAAGTCCTGTCCGTCAACAGATGACGCATCGGACGTCAGGTTAACCGCTGCAGGCGACACGGAGGTTGCAGTTCCGGCGACGGTCTGTCCACCCATATCAAGTGCGGTTGTTATTCCGTAGGTCGCAGGTGCAGAGGCGTCCGTCCATGTGATAACGTAGTAAACATTCACGGATGTGACACTGGGATCCGTCACGTGGATGTTCAACGTCGCCCCTCCCAGAACGATGTTCTGGGCGGGCACCTTGTAGACGTTGGTGCTGTTGTTCTGTGAGTTGCTGTATGTCAGGTCGTCCGCAGTTGCGTCGAAACCGCTGGAAGATAGCAGATTGCCGTTCCCATCTTCGAGCCTGGCGGTCAGACCATCCGCTGCAACAACGTTGTCAGTGTTGGTGACGTCGCTCACGAGAGCGGCGTATCCTAGCCCGATCATGGCCGCGGCGCAGAGTACCAGCGCGACAACCGGGACCAGGAGCTTCTTGCGGTTCCTTTCGTTCTTGTATGTTGTCATATTCATTTCTCCTTTTCGCAGGATTTTGCGCGTTCCAAAGGCCGATCGGAGGGGAGGCGCCGTCGGAGCCGATCACGGCTCGCGTCGGCCGGTCCCCGGATACAGACATGGACCCGACAGAGTATTCTGTTTGAGGCCTTAATTTCTTTTCATTATATTAACGTTGTTATCATAAAAAATGGGCATCATAGATTCGGCGTTCGGGAAAAAATAATCAATAATATTTCGTATCAATCGGGCAGGGTTCAATCATCGCGACGTCTCTGCGGGATTTATAAAATTTGATATTTTATAGGTGCACCGATCGGGTGCAGCCAGTAGAACGTTCACATTATCAATCACCTGGCACACGTAAGCGGGACGATCCGATGAAGCCTCCCGCAATTTTTTCATTTTTGTGTAAGTATGGTCTTCCAGCTATCATTTCATTTTATTATTGTATCATTTAAGTTGATATCGCAGTTCAACGAGTTACACTATCTACTTTGATACGCTACCGGAATAAAGTGTCCTCAGCAGAACATCGTTACGCTCGATACTTGGGGACCTCTCAGAATAGGTATGGCTCCACATATACGGTAATGGTGTAAAAGATGTTGCTCGGCTCGTCGACCATGCCGCTGATATCTTCAGGAATATATCCGTTAAGGGTAATCAGGCGGCTATTGTCGACACTTATATTCATGGGCGCTGTTTTCTCTCCCTCTGCCAGGGAAAATGCTGTTTCGCCCTGTCCTATAGTGAGGAATGTATCCATTCCGTAAAGCGACTCAGGATCGGTCCCTGTCCAGACCACGTCATACCATATAATGACATATTTTACATCCGAGTTGACCGAAGGTTCGATACTTATGACGGCTCTGCCGAGCTCCAGCTCTTGACAGCTTACAAAGAACGTCGGAGGGTTGCTGTCGACCCTGTTATAACTGCAGCTGATCTTGGTGGCGCCGTTGCCTCCGTTGGCATTCCGGCTGAATTCCCCTTCCCTCATTATTTCTCCGTTTTCGTTCAGGAACTTGACGTCCAGCCCCTCGCCCGCGATAAGATTTACTTCGTTCGTAACGTCACTTATAAGCGCAGAATATCCGACCGCAATCATGGCAAAAAGGCAAATCAGGATAGTCATTATCGGAATCAGACTCCTCTTCCTGCGGCGATGACCGCTCTCATCGTACGACGTCATCGTCATCCTCCTTTTCAGAGTATATGCGCAGGATTTCGCGGACAGAATAAATTATGACCACAGCACAGGCAACGAATGCGGCGATCCATGTCGCCCTATCTTTGGCCAAGGTCACAAGCTCTCCGAAGATATGGGATACGCCGACGATTTTTCCTATCACTTGTTCCGGGTAGACTATCGGGTCGATGCCGTCGTTCGCATCTCCTTTGGTTATGAAACTGCCGTCGTCGCGTATCTCTATTACGCGGTGCACGATCATCGTGCCACCTCTGTCATAGGCAATGACATCGCCGACAGCAATGATATCAAGTTCATTCCGATCCAGGTGGTGTATCATTACCAGGCTGTTTATCGGGATGGTGGATATCGGATAATCCGTTGGATCTCCGTCCATGGAACCGGACACCACAAGACGCACCTCCCGATCTCTGAGGTCGAACGAATCGCCGTTTATATCATACAGACCATATGCTCCAGCCCCCACCAAAAAAATAACGACTGTAACCGCCAGTCCAGCAAATATTTTGCTTTTATTTTTTCGATAAGACATGATATGAGCCTCAATCAGGTAAAAACTGCTGAGTAATCGCCTCCTCACTATATATTAACGTAGTTATTAGTCCAATTAAGCCAGTATTTGCGCCCTGCATAGACGAATTAATTTATCTGACGATATCTGACAAAATCTCGGATACTTAACTTTCCTCTTCTGAAAGCATCTCGTCCCTGACTTTCTGCTGTCCTATGACGCACGCCAGGGATTCTGCTTCAATGAATATACGCGCCGTCTGCGGAAACTCGGCTTTGATCGCGGCCTCGATCCTGGCGGTGGCTTCCATGGCTTCGCATATGTCGCATTCCTCGGTGAACGTCGCGTCGATGCCTATCAGCAGAGAGTGCGGTCCGAAATAGTTGGTTAGCACGCTTCCGCATTCGACGACGGTCGGGTCCTCCTCGACTATGGATTCGATCCTGCGGATCTCTTTGGCAGATATCCCCTCTCCGACAAGGAGGCCTTTGCTCTCTTTCATAAGGATCGCAGCGACCGATATCAGAACAATCCCTATTATCACGGAGGACATTCCGTCGAAGTAAGATATCCCTGTTAGCTGCCAGAGCACCATTCCGATGAGGGCTGTCGCAAGTCCGGCTTCTGCCGCGGTATCCTCGAGTACAACGGTGAAAAGACTGGGGTCCTTGCTTTCTCTGATGTACTCCATCGGACCCATGTTCTTCTCACGCCTGGCGGTGTTGAACTGTTTGGCCGCGATCGCAAGCGACGACCCCTCTATCGCCATCGCCATGATCAAAATAACATAGTTCAAGGTCAGGTCCCTGAAGGGGTGATCGCCGGCGGCGGATTCGACAAGGGCCTCGTATCCATGCGAGATGGACATCCCGCCGCCTATTGCGAATATCAGTATGGAGACGACCAAGGTCCAAAAATAGAGTTCTTTCCCATAGCCGAAGGGGTGCTCCCGGTCGGCCTTCTTATCAGCCTTCTTCATCCCGTACAGGACGAGTAATCCGTTACCTGAGTCTACGAAGGAGTGTATCCCTTCCGACATCATCGCGGCAGACGCCGTTATCCCGGCGGCAATGAACTTGACGATGCCTATCAGCACGTTCGCGGCTATAGCGGCGATCACAGAGATCTTCGAGGAACCTTTCTGCATTGATACAAGACCGATACAGGAGGGATGTCGTCAGGATATAATTGAATGTATGCAACAGTGCTTCGACCGACGAAATGATGTCTGCGGCCATTTGGGC